>Ga0058702_10000198_pt1 | contig 32178 bp, 32 predicted proteins | sample AgamicOrSfe_FD_83781 | JGI IMG/M metagenome (GOLD analysis project Ga0058702, IMG submission 83781) | Agave microbial communities from Guanajuato, Mexico - Or.Sf.e | ecosystem: Host-associated > Plants > Phyllosphere > Phylloplane/Leaf | place: Guanajuato, Mexico | collected 2012-05-30 | reverse complement strand
GTGGGGGAGGCGAGGAGAGGGAAGAGCACGAACTGAACCGACGAGCGCGCGAATCCTTCTTTCGCAAAATGGACCATGAGTTACAATCCATCATCCGGGCGCGTGAACACGAAGGCGAGACGTGGCATGTCGGACGGGAGCTCAAGAGGTTGGAGAAGAACGAACATTACCTAAAGGAGATGGGATTGGGGCCGTACTTTCCGGGAAGTATCGAGCTGTTGAGGGGAATGTTGACGCATGCTGGGTCTGGGCACAGTGGCGGTGGCGTTGGTGGTGGTGGTGGTGGTGGTGGACGTGGAGGCGATCAGATGCACGGCGCTCATGACGAGTATGAGCGCGGTGGGCAGGGGACGCCGCCGAGGTATTGAGAGGGTGAGCTGCTTGGAAGTGGAGGAAAGGGGTGGTTTGACTGTGAGGCAGAGCGGCTGACTTCTTCTTCTTCTTTTTCTACGTCGGCGAAATGTGCAGATGCAAGGGAGTGAGCATGTGCCGCCACCCGTGGTACCGTCAATGGATTAGGAGCCGGCTTGGGAATGCTGAGGCGTAAGCAGGGCACTGAAAGGGTCAAGGTCATGTATAATAGGATGGAAAAGGCGAGGTACCAGCTGGTACCTGGATGGATGAATAGGCTACTGTATAGATAGACTAGCTGAGCTTAAGTCCTAATAATACACACTATTGAATTTATGCTTCCTTTTCCTCCTCTCCTCCCTTTCCCTCTCCTCTTCTCTTCCTCTTTCCTCTCCTTTTTTCCCCCTCTTCCCTCTTTCCTTTCCTCCTCTCTTTTCTACACCCTTTCTTTCCTTCCCTTCCTCCTCTTTCCTCTCTTTCCTTCCCCTTCCCTCCCTTTCCTCTCCTCCTCTTCAATCTCTCCCCTCTTCTCCATACCCCTCCCTCTTTCCTTCCTCCCCTTCCTCTCCTCTCCTTTACTCTATACCCCCACTTCTTTCCTCTCCTCCCCCGTGCCGCCTACTCCACTTCACGCCGCCCACTTCCACCCTCCACACCAGCCGGACTTGCTGGTTTAGAAGTATACAACGTATCAACCATGTAATCACTTATAAGGCCGCCCTCCAACCCCTCTCACGTCCGTGAGCGCGAGCTAAAGAAGGTCGAGATGCATTCAGATTCGCACCACCTATCATGGAGGTGCGCCATGGTCTTCAGGATACGTTTATCTTGCTGGCACGAGTACGGTAGCACCTGTTCCCGTGGAAGTCGTGACCAAATTGCGCGGAAACCGCTACAGTACCCGCGCACTTCAGGGTTTAGGGAGAGGTAGATAGTGCATGCGGTTCGTGGACAGCAGAGTAGGGGAGAAGTAATAAAGGTAGGTGAGCAGGATGAGCTGGGTGGCCAGCAATTATCAGAGCGATGTCGGCAGGCACCTATATGCGACAGAGATCTGTCAATGTATTGTACCAGAGTCCTAGACCAGAAATCTGAAAGGAACCTGGAGAGAGTGCATTGCAATTATCACTCGGACTTCTGCTCTGTAACGGTAGATGACTCTGAAATGTCAATCTTGGATTTAAGTCGATATAGTTCGTGTATGCCCTAGCACACGCTCTGTCAAGTCATCTGAACGAGCCCTACCTACTACGCTCGCAATACCTGGTATGCCGTCCCGTTTCCCTCTTCCCACCCCTCCCCTGTTCACCGCCATCGTCTCCAGCCTAGCACCTCAGCCACCGCCTCCTCTCCCCAGCTCCCTCACTCCCACATGCCGTCCCACCACACAACAATGCCAGCCAACGTGTCAACCGCGCCACTACTGTCTTCCTTGGCCCTCAGTTCCCTCGACCCTCACGCCCACCTCAAATGGCAAGAGACCTTGCCTTACACGGCGCCTGTCGATGGCGTCGATGGCGTCGATGGCTGCCCTTGCCGCGTCGACCTGTGCCCTTGTCGCGTCGATTACTACCCTTGCCGCATTGATCGCCTCGTAGTCGACGGCGTCAGACTCCCACTGGACGACGTTTAGGGGCAGGGGCGCGGTGGTGGAGTGACTGGGAGGGTTTGAGATGCTATTCGTGGTAGCTGTCTTGGGTGTTGATGGCCGCGATCGGGTGGGGAGATTGATTGGGGAGGTCACCGGGAGGAGGAGGAGGAGGAGGTGTTTGTGGTGATGGGCGAGTGGGCATGTTGAGTTGGTTGGAGGAGTGTCTGTTGCGCCTTTGATTGGGTTTGGGGGGCGAGTGTTAGGTTGTAAGTGTGGAGCTTCTTTGAGTGTTGAGTGTTTATGCAGAGGACGAGAATGAGGATGAGGATGAGGATGAGAAAGGCGACGGGGAAGAGACAGGGGAAGAGAAAGATAGGTCGAGGACTATAAGAGGATCTGATATTTACACTGCACAATACTGTACTACACTGTATGAGGTGAGCAGGGGGCAGGGGTGTCCGTCCCTTACTAGAAGCATCGAATATTCTGCGTAACCTGTGACCTTGACTACAGCGGCTTGTGATTAGACGGTGTGTAAGGATGGAAGATGGGAAACTTACATTGACTTGCATCAGGTATGGGCACGTCCTACCTCTTCTTCCCCCTGCTTCAGTCCCCAGCGTCATTCCACCGTCCGAGAATCCCATCCCATCTCCCATCCTATCCGCCCCTCCGCCGCTTTCCACCACCGACAACTCTCACACTCCCAGCAGTTCCATTCAGTCCGCCTCCCCGTTGCCCTTCCACTTTCTCCCAGTTCCTTCGCCGTTCAGATCTGCTTCCTCGGTCCTCACCGAAAGGGGCGGCAGGCCATGCATTGCACGACGCCTGTTCGTGGCGTGGATAATCGTCAGTGCCGCGGCGATCACCTCGTAGTCGATGGCATCTTGCTCGGTGACATCTTGCTCGGCGACATCTTGCTCGGCGACATCTTGCTCGGCGACATCTTGCTCGGCGACATCTTGCTCGGCGACATCTTGCTCGGTGACGGTCAGGGGCACCACCTCGAGACGACGAGGCGCTGCGACGGGTCGTTCGGTGTCGCTGATGTCAGGGAGTGGGAAGCGGATGCTAGCGGCTGCGCGTTCGTTGTCGTTGAGGTTGTTGTTATTGTCAGCTGTACGTGGTTTTGGTAGTGATGGCTGCGTCACTGATGAAGACGAACTAGGATAGTTGGGCCTATCGTAGGAGAGAGCCTCGTAGTGAAACGTGTCGTGATTACTCTGGCTCACTGATGCGGAGGAATCGCCTGGCCCCGAGACAAAAAGTTGGCGAGCCGCATTGGATTCGCCTTTGCGGACGCGAGCATCTTCGGCCTCTGGAGAGCTCTGCAGCGTTATGAAAGCGGACTTCGGCGCTCTTCCACGTTTCTGACGATGGGACACAGAGACCGTGTCGCGGGCGTCTTCTTGCGTGCTGCGACTCGCTTGTGGTATAAGAGGATCGCCTTCGGGTGTTTTCTTATACTTTGAAGGAACATTTCCCTTTCCTTTCTTGGTGGAGTCTTGCTTGGCAGTCTCTTGCGTGCTGCGGTTCTCTAGTGGTGTTCGAGGGGTGCCCTCGGTTTTTTCCTCATCCCTCTTAAGAGACTTCCCTTTCTTGGAGGATTCTCGCTTAGGAGTTTCTTGCTCAGTCGGAACAGCTTGCTTCGTGGGCAAAGATAGTGCCGCTTGCTGACTGCGTGTCTTTCATGCGGGGAGGTCGCGCAAAAAGTTTCTCTCGTACGAAGGCCCGACTTTGGGCTTATCGCGTGCACCGGCGGTCAGGGGATTCGCGCTGGCTGTAGAAAGTGAAGCTGGAACTGGTCGCAGGTCCCCCTGAGTTTGGATTGCATGGGCTACTGAAACTGGAGGCAGTTAAGGGCGCTGAGATTGAGGTGGCGGTGGAGGAGCCGCCCTAGGAGTGAGGGGCGCCGTGCGAGTAGACCTGGCCGATGCCTGGTTAGGCAGAGTAGAATTCTCGTTCGCGCTCGGGTAGGATCGGGAGCGTGTGTCGTGTACCTTGAAGTCGCAAGACTTGACGAACATGAGTTCCCTCCGCCACTTGAACCTCACCCACCGCATCTTCGACGTCTCCATGGTCGTCGGAGTCTGCTTGATCGTCTGGACTGTCAATGTACTCGCCAGATCCATCGTCCTCTGGATCTACATCGCCAGCCATCATCTTGTCTTCTTGATCATCCTCTGCCGTCTTTGCTTGGTTGTTACCAGTACCGCCTTCTCCTGCAGCCGCAAAAACAGCATTGATGTCGAGCTCGCTTCTCCCTTCCTCGTGCCCGAGAATGGTGTCTATATCCGTTCGATGAACATACGGGTGTGCTCTGCCTGGTATCGCTGAGAAGTGTTCGTACTCCAATTCGACAACGTTGACCTCGAGCTGGTCGCTTCCATTCTGCCCCATCGGAGTGGCCAGAGGTGTCTGACGAACAGTTGGATTTTCTCCGGCGGGTACTATGGTGACGTTCTGATCCGCGATTACAGCAACATTCACCTCGAGCTCGCTGCTTCCACCCTGCCCGATAGGAGTGGTTGTTGGTGGTGAATGAATTATTGGGTCTGCTTGGGTCGATTCCGTACCGAAAGTCTCCCATGCTAGTATAACAGCAGTGGCCTCGAGGTCGCAGTCTCCACCCTGGCCGAAGGGAGTGGCAGTAGGTGTATGATGAGTAGTCGTATCTGTTGTGGTGGGTGCTGTGGAGAGATGCATGTTGCTGCATAGTGCTGTTTGAGTGAGATGCCGTGCTTGTTGGGTTTGTGACAAGCTGGAAAATGCTAAAAGTCATGCGAAATCATGCCGTATGTGGCGGTGGCGAAATATCGTGAGGTGGAAGGCGCCTGAAACCTTGAGCTGTAAAGAGTGCGCGCTTGCTACGCATCGACATTATACTGCATGACGCTGCATGACTCGACGAATTTATCGCTCTGTTTGCATGGTTTGCGGACTGTTGGTGTGATGCTCATGATTCTTCGGGGCGTGCCATAGGAGGCGATAGCGACGTGGTAGCGGTTGTCGCGGATTTCGTGAAGTGACAGCGTCTGGGTGCTGTGAGGATCCTGCTCTGGATTCGTGACCTAGTACTGTGGTGCTGTCATTTTAATGAAGTGAGCCAGAGTCGTCGACGGTACGATGAGGTCGTACTTCCTCCGGGTCTCTGGTGAGTACAGTACTGGTCAAACATGGCGCAAGCATAGTCACGACATTACGAACATACATATCAACAGGTCAACAAGCACGATGGCATCTTCCACAAGAAATTCATTGGCTTTCGTAAGCTCTTTCTATGTAGCACTCTCACCAGTTCAATGGATCCTTCTGATCTTCGCCGCGATTCGTCTTCGGCACTGGCGCAGCCTCAATCTTCGTTGGTCCTCTCTCGCCACGCTTGAGGTACCCACTACCGTCCAGCCATGGAGTATCCTCTGTCCTCTTACGCTCAAAACTCTTGATCTTGTCTTCCATCTGCATGGTCAAGCCAATGTCGTCAAAGCCATTGACCAAGCAGTACTTCCTGAACTCTTCCACCTCGAAGCTTGCAAGCTCTTTTCCTTCAGCGTCACGAACAACCTGGGCAGGTAGATCGACCTCGATCTCACGACCAGCATGTGCCTCGGCAGCCACCTTCTGGAGAGCCTCTTGCGGGAGGATCAAAGGCAGCATACCATTCTTGAAGGTGTTGTTAAAGAATATGTCGGCGAAACTTGGCGCAATGATACACCTGATGCCAAAGTCCAAGAGAGCCCACGGAGCATGCTCTCTGCTACTACCGCAGCCAAAGTTAGGTCCCGTGACAACCAAAATCTTTGCGTTGCGGTATGGTTCTTGGTTCAGGACGAAGTCTTTCCTCTCCTCACGTCCGTTGTCAACGTCATATCTCCACTCGTCGAAAAGAGCAGTACCAAGACCAGAGCGCTTGATAGTCTTCAAGAATTGTTTGGGGATAATGGCATCGGTGTCGACATTGCCTCGATCTAGAGGTGCAGCAATTCCCTTCAGCTGCAGGAATTTTGTCATGCCACCAGGAGCAGCAGGAGCGCCGCTAGCCGCTGCACCGTTTGATACATCTCCTGTCTCTTCTGGGTAGTCAAGAATGCGATCAATGTCAGCATCGCTATCTAGATCCTCCACGTGCGGTGCTTCCACGGTTGCATGTGGGGTATGCTTCGCTGGCGAGACGTGCTCTGAGTTTGCAACCTTACGCACATCTGCAAGCTTACCGACCAAGGATGCAGCTGCAACCATGACAGGCGACATCAAATGTGTACGACCGCCGGCACCTTGACGTCCCTCAAAGTTGCGATTCGAGGTACTGGCACAGCGTTCTTTCGGCGATAGAATGTCCGGGTTCATGCCCAAGCACATCGAGCAACCAGCCTCACGCCACTCCCATCCAGCGTCGATGAAGATCTGATCAAGACCTTCCTGCTCTGCCTGCTTCTTGACCAAACCAGATCCTGGCACGACCATTGCTCGCTTCAAGCTTGGCGCAATCTTGTGGCCCTTGACAATACGAGCTGCTGCTCGCAGGTCTTCAATGCGAGCATTTGTGCAAGAACCGAGGAAGACCTTGTCCAGCACGATGTCCTCCATGTTTGTTCCGGGCTCAAGACCCATGTACTGCAAAGCGCGTACTGCCGCCTTCTTCTTGTTCTCATCCTTGAAGTCATCTGGGTGTGGTACCTTGCCAGTGATTGCAATAACGTCTTGAGGCGAAGTTCCCCAGGACACTGTCGGCGCGATGTCCTTGGCATCTATGTATACCTCGCTATCGAATTTAGCACCCTCATCGGTCCTCAAGCTCTTCCAGTATGCGACCGCCCGCTTCCATTCGTCACTGTCGTACTTGGGTGCCAAGGGCTTGTTCTTGAGGTAGTCGAAAGTCGTCTCATCTGGTGCAACCATTCCAGCTCTGGCACCGCCTTCGATCGACATGTTGCAGATTGACATCCTTGCCTCCATGCTCAACGAGCGAATAGCAGAGCCGCAGAACTCAATGACACAACCATTTCCACCTGCAGTACCGATCTCGCCGATGACGTGGAGAATGATGTCTTTGCTGCTCACGCCTGGTGCTAGGTCTCCATCGACTTGAATCTTCATGTTCTTGCTTCGTTTCGTGATGAGCGTCTGGGTCGCCAGGACATGCTCGACTTCACTGGTTCCAATACCGAAAGCAAGAGCACCGAAAGCACCGTGTGTCGACGTGTGGCTATCACCGCACACAACAGTTGTTCCAGGAAGAGTGAAACCCTGCTCAGGCCCGATAATGTGCACGATACCCTGGCGTTTGTCACCGAGGCCGAAATATGTGAGACCAAATGCCTTCACGTTCTCCTCGAGAGTCAAACACTGTGTCCGCGAGTCTGCCTCCTCGACAAATTGCCCCACGTTCTTGAAGTTTTTCCGTGGTGTTGTGGGAACGTTGTGGTCGGTGGTAGCGAGGGTACAGTCAGGGCGTCTGACCTTTCGCTTGGCGTTCCGAAGACCTTCGAATGCTTGTGGTGAGGTGACTTCGTGGACCAGATGGCGGTCAATGTAGAGGAGGATTGTGCCATCGTCTCGTTCGTTCACAATGTGATCGTAAAAGACTTTGTCGTAGAGGGTTTGCGGGCCTTTGACTAGAGACGGCATCTTGCTGGATTGGATGGGGTTATGGATGGATTGTAGAGACCACTGACAGTGTGAGGACAGTGGCGGAACTGTAGGAAGTGTATGAACTTTATGTGGTGGCAGAGCGAGATAGATTTATGTCATTGTTAACCTCCGGAGTCGGAGTCGGGCTCTAACCCCGGATTTGAAAGCGCGAATTCAGTTGGCTCAGAGTCTTGGACGCCCAAATGCTTCTTTCTTCCATTGTCCGTATCAGCGGACATCGCATCTCTCCATTAGGCAGCTCTATGCTATCATGCTGGCTGCTTTCATACATAAGTTGGACCGCTGTGATGTTACATATGTACCACAATCACTTTCACCACAGCATCACCAGCGACATCGGCCTCCCTGGCCACTTCCTCTCAGATTCTCGTCATAGTCCATGCATATCGTATCATTTCATAGCAGTCGTAAGCAATCGTGCAATCGTCGTGGTCATCGCCCTTCTTTTCGTTGTCCGGACTCTTGCTCCTGGCATCTTTCTGCATAGTCTCATGGCAGGTCATGGGTGAACGTAACAGATCATGTTCCCCTCCTTGAGTCTAACACATCGCTTCCAACTGCCGACATAGCCTGTGCTCCTCACTTGCGCTTGCGATGAGGCGTGCCTTGTTCGAGTACTGCATTGCCTGATTTCAGCATTCCCTTGAGTGCTTCACCATATGTCGCCGTCTCTTTCACAACAGCGTCATGTCTTGCCGCAACCTCAGCCTCAAAGTCTTGCGCAATCTCACGTCGCTTGTTGCGACTCTTGACCATCCTCTCACTGATTAGTGAAAACTGCTCTTGAAACCATTGGCCCGACTCTTGCCACTGCTGTAAGGAAAGAAGAGCCAGGAATTGCTCCTGCTGCTCCGGAGCTTGACCTGCAGCAGCTGTAAGTCGTTGAGTTAATGTCATATTGTCATCACCAATGGATACTCCTATAGCTGCTGAGGCGTGCTGGTCGAAAGGCTCATCCAGCAAGCTTTCGAATTTCATGTTCTTCAGCTTCTTGCGTTCAAAGTCAAGATCCGGCTGCTTGCTTGCTGGTGGCATACCTGCTGCATTGCGGTTGTGGAGCTGATCAGGTCTGACATTGTGGTTCACTCCATGCACAGAAGGTTCCTTCGTCAAGCCAGCGCTTGAAGCTTGCTGAGGCATACTTTTGGGTGTGGGTGACCCTTGTCCAGACCTAAGGTCTTGTGTCGGCGGAGGGGTATTATTGGCGAAGTGTGATTCTGACGCAACCACTTTACGCTTCCTGCTCTGCAGCTGTCGCTCAACCTGTTGTTCTTGTGCCAGTGCAAGCTGATGCTGTTTCTCAGTCTCCCTCTTCTGTGCCAATACTTGCTTGCGATGATACTCCTCGTTCGACTCGGCAAGAAAGTTTTCACGGTGTTTCATGCGGTTATTCATGTCACGATCTTGGACTTCATCCAGCCTCATCGTGTCTTCGTCCTCTACAGCGTTCATGAAGAGATTGTCAAATGCCACGTCCTGCTCATCAGGTTCGTCTTCTTCCTCGACGTTGTCAGGCCCTGCAGCGGACGAACTGTCGTCATTTTGTGTTTCACTGATCCCGTTTGAGCTCTTTGGTGGCCATGGCACCTCCCCCTTGGCCGAGGTCGCACCTAGGTCTCCACCATGTGCGTTCAACATCTGTGCATACTGATTGTGCAAGGCTGCATCAAGGTCGTTTGAATATTGATTGTGAGCTCCATTGTGCTGGACGTGGCGTTCATCAGCAGAATGGGCCCGATGCTGCTGAGCCTGCTGGAGCTGTGCGGAATGTGGTTCTGCCTGATACACATCATTCACGAAATATGTTGCAGGAACAATCATACTTCCGTCTGTCGATGAGGTGTAGTCTGACTCAGCTCGCGTTGAGGTTAATCTCGTGCTCCGCGGCTTGCCTGTATTATTGAGACTGGCGCCTGGTGAATTGACGCGGGCTTTCCCTGACATCGACATTTTCATGCCTTGAGTGGTGTCTATGCGGCGCTTAATCTCAGCATTGCCATGCTTTTGAGTGACAAAGTGGTTCATGTTTACGATGTACCAGCAGCAGTGTTAAAGCGGTGAAGGAAAAGACGTGAAGGTCGCGTACTCGCGAAGGTGATCACGGCGTCACGTGACCAATCATCCTTATCGCTCCCCGTCTGGATGAGTACCGGGCATCCTTCGTCTGATTCATATATAGTATTCTCAATGGCATCAAAATCTCCCACACTCCTCAACCTGCCCAGCGAAGTACAAAGCTTACCTCCTCTACTTGATCTCTCAGACTCATAGATATTGCCCAGATCCTCCACACCATCCTCTCCAACCTCCGGACAACCCACCTCCTCCCGCTCACCCGTCTCTGCCACCGCCTTCACTCCTCCGTCCTCCGCCTCCTCTACCAACGCCTCACCACAGCAACCCACCTTCCCAACACGGTCCTCCTACTAGAATGCTACCCACCATCCGGTCGTCTCTTCGAGCCCGCACTCCCCTGCAGCTACCTCGGCACAGACGGCTTAGACGATAGCGAAGATGCCTGGGACAAGATGCTTGAATTTGCCGGCTCACCGGCGCAGCAGTTACGCGTCATTGGCGCAATGTGTTCGCGGTTCCGGCCGCATCGCTCAGAAACGGGGAGGAAGCCCTGGGCTAAACATCCGGCGGGGGATGTGCCGGGGTCGAGGACATATACCCCGCCAGCGTCGGCAGCCTCGACGGCAGGTCCGTCATCGGAGCCTGAGGCGAAGGGGAAGCTGCCGATCGAGGTGGAGAAGGATGAGCAGTTGGTGACACAGACTGTGCACTTGGACAGCGCGGAGATGTTCACGCAGCTGTGTGCTCAGACGTTCCTGGCGACGAGGGGCATCAAGCCGGGACTCTTCCATCAGCATGTAGATATCAATCAGGGGGTTATTCGCGTTTTCAGGAAGTGGCTGGCTGGACGGGTTGCGGCAGCTGGTGTGGTTTCAGAGGATAAGAATGCGTCCGTGCTGTGGGCGAACGATGGCGAACAGCTTGGGATCAGGCTTAGGGTGAAGCAGAGGAGCTGGAAGAGAGATATGCCGTTGATTGTCAATGTGGATGAGGATGATGCTGTGCTGTATGAGATTCAGTATGAAGGTAAGTTGAGATTGGGAGGAGGGCATTACAGCTGCTAATGGTAGACAGAGACGTTGATCAAGTCGATGCACTTGTTATTGAAGCTCGAGCAGGACCTGCTCGACGAGAAGATGGTATCAGCTCGGGCATTGATGTACTTATAAGCTTCGGATATGATTTTGGAGTTTGGGTATGTTCGATCAAGGCATCAGAAGCCACACAGCTCAAGCAGCGACAGATATATACACATTCATACCGTTATGACTTGACTTCATGATACAATCCTTCCCAGACCTTTCGCGCCCAAAACTTCTCTTTCCACTTCCTCTAGTCCTGCAACGCCACCACCACCACCAGACATCTGCATTTCTCTCCATTCCTTGACAGCTCTGCGTCGAGCCCTCTCAACCACAACGCCCTCTTCCTCCTCGAGATATAAGTCACATCTCTCGCACTCTGTACATTTACTCCCTGGCTCGCTTCTGAAATGCTGGCAGAAATGCATATAGGCTTCCTTGCCTATGTCCGCACGACACACATAGCACATGGCGTATCCGCAGACACAGACCAGCTTATTGCAGCCAGAGGCTTTGATGAACGAAAGTGAGCACCGTGGACAGGTACGCTTGATGCTGTTGCTCAGTGCCGCTTCAAGATGGGTGAGTAGGGACGCGCGGGTAGAGGTATAACAGGTATGAGGGTCCGTCCAAGGGGCGTTGCAGCGAAGACAGACTGTGAGAGCACAGCTGGGTGAGCGGCATATGAATTTCTGGCCATTGGATAGTGAAGGCGGTTCTGCTGGGACCTTTGGAAGGTGGAGTGCGAGTAGCTGTGGAAGCTGATCGTGGATAGTAAGGTGTCGAAGACCTAGACCGAGAACGATGTAGGCACATACTAGCTGGAAGAGTCCGAGATCGAATACCAGAGGTACTAGAAGACTAAAAAATGTAATTGCGGTGGTGAGCACTTGAATAAGTTTGTCGTGGTCGGAAGTCGTCTTGGGTGGCTCTTCTACCTCCGCATATGAGCATGAAGGGCACTGGCGAACCTGCAGCTGACTCTTCAGAATATTCTCGTCGCTGGCTCGTTGATGGAATTTTCGCAATGTCTCTTCGTGATTAGCCTCCTGTGAGAGTGCTCGCTCGACCAAGTCCAGGCGGATGCTACCAGGGCAAGTCTCTTGACCTGCAAGGGCTATGCACTTCAACGAACACTTTTCGGGATCAAACGCCCTTGCCCAGCCTTGTCCGTAGAGTGCTTCGGTCATGGTATGACGAATGCACCGAAAGCAGATATAGTGGCCATTCGTGTCGCATGTTGCTATTTCTTCGAATGTGCTTGACGTGAAGCAACATTCGCAGTCAAAGGTCGCTTCTTGTGTTTCTGCTTCTTGCTCATTTACTTTGAATGCCAGCTCACGATCTATGTTTAGTTGTTTGGTGATTGACTCTGCCAGAACAGGCCGTACGAGGAGATTCTGGAGCTCCTCATCCAACTCATCAGATCCTGTCTGTAGAATATAAGGCTCCGTTGCAGTTGCAGTTCGAGTCGCCCTCCATCTGAGGAAAGGATGTTGTTCAGGTGTGGGGACTTTGCGTCGAAAGATGAATTTCGCTATTGAGAACCGCCATGATGTCGTGACTTCTTCGAGTAGAGCATCTCGTGCTTCGCTGTAGCAGTAATTATGTTCCGCTAGCATACCCTTGATAGTCGAGTGGCTCAAACCTTTGAACTCTTCGTATAAAGCAAGCTTCACTGCCATTTTGTACTCCATTGTACGAAAGTGCTCTGTCTGAGGGAGACCAGCCGCTCGTGCGCAGGCTCCTTCGTCCTTCGAGGATCCTGTGGTCGGTTTTGGCACTCGCCAGCGACCACGAACCCATTTGACTCTGTGCTTGAGCATTGCTTCTGTGATGAGCTCTAGCCGACTCTCGGGTGCGAATGTCTGTAGCATCTCACGAAAGACCTGCGGCTGCACGTCTGGAAAGATTGCTGCAAGCACAGCTAGGCACTCATTGAGCTCGCCCAAGTTACAAGCTTCTTGCTCTTTGAGTGCTCCCCGCAGGCCGATGGTGTCAGTGTTTCCAGTCTTGCCTGCTGATGGCGGGGTGGGAGGTGGCACGGGGAGTGTCTTGGCGGCAGGTGACGGGCGCCCGGACCGCCAGAAGCCTCGCGCGGGAGATGGGGTGACTGGAAGCATCAGGGCAAGCCTGTGCAGATGTTTCGAAATCACATAGTACGCAGAAGCTTTCACCCTTGTTCCGAACCTACGAAGCTTAATGTTGTATGCAGTACTGTAGCCTCGAAAGCAACTTCTGACCACGATGCCCGTTGCCTCGCCCCCGCATTTCATCGCTTCACTCCTTGGCAGACGTGCCAGAGTCGTGGCTATAGAGAGAGCTGCATGTAATACTGACTACTGATTATTCTGGACATGGAGAAAGCACTGAAGACGTTCTTCTCATCGCCTCGCTTTGCAGTCGCGGGCGCCTCATCTGGTAGACCATGAAATGAATGCCTTTACTTTGTACGTATATACTGATTGTGAGGATAGACACTTCAAAGTTTGGCTATAAAGGTACATAACAGCGTATCGCAGTCAACCATTGCCCTCCTATCGTACGGCTCGGTAGAAGGCATCACGTATCGACTGACGTCCTGCACAGTGTTTGCCTGGTATCTTGCGCACGGTCTCGACGCGACTCCCCTCAACCCGTCGTCGTCTAGTATAAGCGTGCGCAGCCAGAGCTATTCCACGATTCCGAGCCCAAGCTCTCTAGAGACACCATCAGACTACTCACTGTCAGTCATCACACCACCGAAGGTAACCCGCAAGCTTCTGCAAGAAGCACGGAAAGTCGGCATACGTGCCGTATGGCTTCAACCTGGCACGTTCGACGATGAGATCCTACAGTATGTGCGGAACGAGTGGCCGGACGCGCATCTAGCTGGCTTCCACGATCCCCCAGGTACTGAAGCACATGATGGTTGGTGCGTGCTTGTGGAGGGAGAGAAGGGAATGAAGTTGGCGGCTTTGAGAGACACTGTAGAACGACTGTGAACGAGTATGCTGAGCCTTCAGGACCATTAGCAGCGGGATTACATTGCATTTTGTAGTCATGAGATCGTATATGCAAAAGATTAGTCGGTGAGCATTATAGCAGTGCGAAATCTGCTAATGATATAAGCTCGTCGAGCAAAGACTCCTCGCATTGGGGTGTTGTCATGGACCCCTTTTCTTTTCTTTGTGTACAAAACACTCGGACTTCAGATTGAACTTCGACCTGCACATTCGACTTCACGCACCTTCCTTCGTCGTTCATATCATCCTTATCCACGTTCGCACCTGCCCGCACCAACTAGGAGCCACAGCAAACTCACCATGGTACGTCTTCTCCCAATCTTTGCCGACACAAAAGAGCATCACTCCAGCGCTGTCGACAATGCAATCATCAACAGCCCGCCCAGACAGCACGAATGCAACAACTATGGGCAGCATAGCCCAATCCCTGCGCGAAACAACACATAACCTGTTGAACAATCGTACCAAGGCCCCAAGCTTACCACCAATATCTTCGCAATATGAACAGGCATCCACAAACTACAAAGAAGCATTCGCGCTCTTCGACCGCCGCGGCAATGGGCGCTGCGCGATCGAGTCTCTAGGCGACCTGCTCCGTGCGTGTGGCCAGAACCCGACTTTAGCGGAAATCTCTGATCTACAGAAGAGTGTTGGCGGTGATTGTATGTGATTGGGACAATGTGCGGCTGAAGGATGCAGGCATTAACAACATAAACAGTCGAGCACGAGACATTCCACAAGGTGCTGAACAGACCTGGCGGGTTCCGTGACCCTGGCGAGCCGGAAGAGTACTGCAGAGGGTTCCAGGTGTTTGACAAGGACATGACGGGTTACATTGGTGTTGGGCAGCTACGATACAGTATGTGGATGGATGCGGTAACGGGTCGCGTAAAGACTATGCTAACACGGCTGCCACAGTTCTCACCAACCTTGGCGAGAAGATGAGTGACGAGGAGGTTGACGAACTGCTCAAGGCTGTTGATACGACAAGTGGCGAGATCAACTACACAGGTAAGATTCACAAAAAAATGCTGATACTGACCACAATCTGACGCCTCGATTGCAGATCTGGTTCGCATGATCCTCAACAACTGATCTTCTCTCTTCATTTGTGACACGTCTTTTTCTGCATTTGGGGCGGAGTTGTACTGGTCGGTTCGGGCTGGGTATGGTCGGAAGTGGGCATCGAGCAGACACGGGTTTTTCATCATTGCAGGGCATGCAATTGCTTGTAGATAAGAGGTTACTGAGCTAATCTGCTCACATTCACGAATAATCATGACATGTTTTGAACGAAATTCTTGTCGCATTAGATATCTACAGTATAACTCCTCGAAACGCCGCCCATATGCCGTTTATCCACTCAAGTCGTCCCCATCATTCTTGTCCAATGAGGTCTTTCTTTTTAACCGTACATCGCTGTTATCACGCCTTTACTCATTCCCAGTACTCTTGCCTCAGGTTGGATCGTCTCGGCACGATAAGAGGGTGCCATTGTGCAAAGAACGTAATGGCTAGGTCCAGTCAGCTTGCGGAATCGTCGGACCGCTTATTGTCAAACTCACCCCACATCAGATAGCAAGAAGCGGCGGCTAGTAGGAGAGATGATCTCCAGACTCTATGTGTGAATATTGTTAGCCTTGTGATCTTTGTGGTCTTTGTGCTTCGTTGGACACCCAGGATCGGCCCAGCATGGGTGACATCCTTCCTTCCGCCGAAACTCTCACAGCCTGTTCCACAGTCCTGCTGTTGCCACCATATCTTGTCTCTCCACGGCGCATGCTTTCTTGCCTCTCTTTCGCATCTTCTGCCAAGCCCCTTCCGATCGAAGCTTCTGCGGTAAATACTGTGATGTGACCTACGTCTGATTTTCTCCCTTGGGTGCAAAGATCCAAGACACCAACATGAATAGGGCGACAACTCCCAGCCCGATAATAAGACTCCACCTGAAGGCAGCAGTTGCGTTAGCAGGCGTCCAATCGCTGGATTTGCAACACAGAGCGCTCGCTATCTTGACAGCTAAGTGACCTCACGGGTGAGTCTCGTGCGCCTCGAGCATGGTGGAAAGAAAGATAGGACGCACCCATTGGCCATTGTTGCGGAAGGTGAGTTTTTAGTGAGGACGGTGGCAATGGGCTATCAGGAAGGTGGTCTGGTAAGAGGTGCGCTTGGGTATGCGTAAAACGAATTGGCTGTAGATGCGCTCGGCGGCTAGATGAAGATGCGAGACAGGCGATAGCAAGGCAATGCAGCAGGTGAACGACGTAGGTTCTTCAGGGTCTCGATATCCGCGAGTTACAGAATACCCTGTTGGGCAAGTCACACCCCTTCAATCTGTCGTCGCTTTCGGACTCAAGGACTCGACTTCGGAAATCAGTCAACACCCCCGTGCCTAGCAGTGTCTGATAATCAGAAGCAGGATTGATATATTAGTCTGGTTCGCCTGAGAACATTCGTGGCAATGTCTATATTCTCTCCCTCCCCAGAAATGATTGCAGCTCTACGGGCACACTTCGATCAAGCTGAAGCATCTGCATCATCCTCGAGCATGGCACCATCCACATCAGACATCTTGCTGTTTGACCCAAAGAAACATAGTCATTTGCTCACTTCGTTCGTGGACATTCACATCGCCTGTGTACTCCATGACAATCTCGTTGCAACATTTCTACCTCCATTCACGATCGAGAAGCGTGCGATTATGACAAAGTGGTGGCAAGCACGCTTCGATGAAGTGAGCCGCAAAGAACGTGTCATAATTATAGGTATGGGATCAGCTAGTGAGGCAAATGAGCTAGCAGGGCTTGCCGATGACGGACAGCAGTACGAAAGTGCAGCTATCAGTGCCGTACAGGACGATGAAGTATTCACGAGTGGGAATCAAATCCTCACTGGCTACGTGTGTTTGCACAAACCCATGAGTGAGACTGGGCCATTTAGGGGCCCTGTCGAGAAACTTCTCGTCAACCCACGCTTTCGAAAACGTGGCATCGCCAGGAGAATGATGGACAAGCTGGAAATAATCGCAAAGAAGGAGGGCAGGACCCTGCTGGTAAGCCAAAAGAGCGCTCATGTGTCTTTACCTTATTAAACGATAGGGGACGCCAATGTACTGATGATCAAAAAGCTGCTAGATACTGTGACGGACAGCCCCGCAGTCGCTGTTTACCATAAGCTTGGCTACAAACAATTTGGTGAAAGTTTACCAGACTATGGGATCAACCCGCATGATGGATCGTTTTGTGGCATGACATACTTCTACAAAGACCTGAGAAAAAATGCCTGCCTCGATGTCGACTCATTGAAGGGATGAATCACTTGATCACAGCGTGCGGGTCGGGTCCATCCTGCCTGCCTCAGCCTTCTTTACCCTCTTACACTCAATGTACTACACCATGATTCTGAGCAGATATCTTGCGGCAACCTTCCCGTGGCAATCTCCATACGATTGCTCTGAAATAGAAGCACACTGTCAAAGGAGCCTGACGACCGGGCTATGCGGCCTTTGTCATGACATCGAAGAGAGATGGCTGCGGCTTTGATGCTAAAAGGAGACCACCTGTTGTAGCAGTGACAAGCACTTCGTTCACGAATGTTGTCTTTGTATTCTTGGCGACATAGCTTGGCTCCTCGGATGTGGGATGGCATGTTGTACGTAGCTAGAGAACGAGGTGAGGTCGGTATACACGCTATAGTCGAACGACAATGAATTATCATCTTCGTTATCTTTATCATGGTGACCGTGTTGTGATCGTGCTCGAGTTCGTCCTCCGCAATTTGACCCTGAAATGGATGAACCGCCGTCATGTGAAGGTAGAGTCACGAAACACTTTTGAACACACATCAACCTAACCTTCCTTGCACCTCTTGCACATACTAAAGCGCATCCTATGCTGTAATCTTGTTGTTAAGAATCTGGCTGGGATAGTCTTGTAATTCAGTAAAGAAGACGTACTCTACCAAGTCTTCGGGACTAAATGGAAGTTCAGGTACTATTGCTCGCGTGCCAATCCGATTTACACTACGTGGACACCGGTACCCAGCTTGAACTCGAGCTGACTTTGCTTCGAGGTACAAAATGCCATCTCCGTAGCGTGGAATCCCCGAGCAGATAGTGCTCTCAAAGCTCAAGCTTTCGACTTTCTCAATCAACTACGTGCCGATCCCTCCGCTGCACAAATCTGCCTGTCAGTCTTCACACAAGAACCTCGATTCGAAGAAGTCGTGCGCCATGTTTCCTTGGAGGTAGTGAATAATGCGGTGCGGTCGAGGCAGCTCGATGCACAAGGGATGCTACAGGTAAGAGACGGTGTGATAAACCACGTGCGCGGGCAGTACGGCAGCAGCACAGGAGCTTCGGAGTCGTCTACCATTCAGAACAAGGTCGCGGACACTTTGACCAGTCTTTTCGTCGGCCTTTACCGCAATGGATGGGAATCATTCTTCGACGACTTCCATCAGCTCTCCGAACAAGAAGCTCAGAATGGCTTTGCCAGCACAAGATCTATAAACCTCTACCTCAGGATACTCGCCTCAATACACGATGAGATTGCCGATCAGATGATTCAGGCAACTTCTGACCGACTGAAAGAGCATAGCGACTTGAAAGACACTATCAGGAGCCGAGACGCTGCTAAGATTGCTGCATTCTGGCAAAGGACTATCTCACGATGGCGAGATATTGATCAAAACGTCACAGAACTTTGTCTGAGGAACATCAGCAAGTGGGTCAGCTGGATGGATATCTCGCTGATTGTCAATGAGGCTATGCTCAACGACCTCTTCGAAATCGCAAGCCAGCGCGAGTTCATCTCACAGTACGGCCATTCCCGTGTGCGAGACGCTGCAATTGAGGTATTCACCGAGATCATTAGCAAGAAGATGCAGCCGGGGGAGAAGATCGACCTGATGCGCTTCCTAAACCTTGTGGGTGTCATCAATGCGCTTGTGACGTCTCCAGCACTACAAGACACACGAGGGTCACCAGACTATGACACAGACATGGCCGAGGTAGTGGGAAAGCTGGTGAACAATGCGATGGAAGATATCGTCAGCGTCCTCGACAAAGGGACTGCTGACAACGCTACCAAAGAGAAAGCCGGCCAGCTAATGCAAGCTTTCGTACCATTTGTGCTACGATTTTTTACCGATGAGTACGACGAGGTTTGCTCCTCAGTTATATCTGCCTTGACGGATCTTCTTACCTTTTTCCGCAAACTTGCCAAAACGACCGGCTCTCTTCCCACAGACTACAGCAACATTCTATCGCCCGTACTCGACGCCATTGTGGCCAAGACAAGGTTCGACGAGTCTTGTTCCTGGGGCGTGGAAAGTGAGCAATCAGACGAGGGTGAGTTCCAGGAGCTGAGGAAGAGATTAAAAGTACTTCAGCAAATCCTTGCGGCAATCGATGAAAACCTCTATCTCGACACTCTCACGAAATTGATTGCTCCCATTTTCAGCAGATTCCAAGCCGATGGAACGAGTCTCGACTGGCGCGATCTCGACCTTGCCATGTACGAAATGTTCCTTTTAGGAGAACAGGCTATCCGTAACGGCGGCATATACACCAAGAAGGCGCCATCAGGTATCGCATCAGAGCGAATGATCTCCATGATGACTGTCATGATCGAGTCTGATGTTGCTTCGTACCCTCATCCTGCGATTCATCAACAATACATGGAGACATGTGTTCGTCATTACGCTTTTTTCGAGCAGAACCCCCAGCACGTCGAGAAGGCATTGGAGAACTTTGTTCGATTTGCCCACAGCAACAACATCAAAGTGCGAGCACAGGCATGGCATCTCTTCCTGCGGTTTGTGCGACACCTCCGAAGTCAATTGGGGAGTGCTTCGCAAAACATCGTCCGCGCGATAGAAGATCTCCTGGTCATCAAGGCAGAACTTCCAGAGAATGATGATGCTGATGATGTGTCTTCTACGCAAGACGATGCTGCAGCAGACACTCAATATAACAGTCAGCTCCATCTTTTCGAAGCTGTCGGCTGTCTGGCCTCCTCGCAATCAGTATCAATAGACACTCAGGTCATGCTTGCACGATCTGTCATTGATACACTATGCACCAGCATACAGCAACACATTGGGGCGGCGACTAGTGGTGATGCACGTGCCGTCTTACAGATCCATCATTGTATGATGGCTCTCGGGCAACTTGCACGAGGCTTCTCAGATTGGATACCAGGTACATCAGGGTCACCAATCATTGAACAGATATCAAACGAGTTCACCCGTGCCTCCGAGACAGTACTTGTAGCTCTTGATGCCCTGAAGGCGTCAGAAGAGATCAGGACAGCTGGCCGTGGCGCATTCTCCCGCTTGATCGGTGTCATTGGTTTCAAGATTCTACACGAACTTCCACGATGGATCGACGGTCTGCTTGCGCCCAACTCTTCCAAGGATGAGGTCGCAACCTTTCTTCGGCTTCTTGACCAGGTCATCTTTGGTTTCAAGACTCAGATCTACTCTATCATGGATACACTCCTCACTCCTTTGCTGAGACGTATATTCACTAGCTTCTCAGAACAGACAAGTGGAACAGATGACGAGATTCAGCTGGGAGAGCTTCGCCGAGAATACCTGAACTTCCTCATTGTCATCTTGAGTAACGACCTGCAGTCGGTCTTTGTCAGTGCGACTAATCAAGCGATCTTCGAAAGCATCATTGAGACAATCGAGCACTTTGCTCGCGACACATCTGATAATCCTGATGCAAAGCTTGCTCTGTCGGTGATCACGAAGATGTGTATCGCCTGGGGTGGAGCTGATATTCTCAACCCTGCGTCTAATCCTGCAGACCCTGCACCGTCACTACCAGGCTTCGATCAGTTCATGATGACTCGCTTCTCTGCTTTGACTTGGAAGGTAATGACAAGTTCAGTCTTTGACCCCAAGAATCCTCAAGCCAATAGAGTGCTGGGTGAAATAGCAGTACTGCAGCAAGCGATCTTGGCCAAGACCGGTCGGGCATATCTCACGTATCTTCGTGAGACGGAACTGCGTGGACTTGGTCTGCCTCAGCAGACTATTGATGACTACTCGAATGCATTGGTGTCAACAGATGCCAAAGCGTTCAAAAACTACTTATTACGGTTCTTGCAAGCAGCAAGAGGCTGAAAATTTCGAGGATATAGCATTCACGAAGATATGAAAGTGCATAACGATCTGGCAATCTGGTGCATGGCAAGATAGATCAGGGTAAGCGATCTAGAAGATAATGAGATTTTTCATGATTGAATAAGATATGCAAAGCATGGCGAAGGCGTCCTGGTATACCCCATGAAGCGGGCCAGAAGGAGGAATCATGTTAGTGCATAGACCTGGAAGTCGTTCTCCGTTCTGCAAGATGCAGACAAATCGAATGTTTCACACACAATTACAGCCAGTGCAGACATAGAAATGAGTAAAGTCGTGTGTTTGGTTCAGAGCTTCGTTTGCTTGTCATGATGACTTCTGACTCTGGATCAGCCTCTTGCTTGATGACGAGTAGAGATGACCTACTAAGCATTCAAAAGTGCCTTTGCTGCCCATTCCACATGATCCTTCGCGAATGTCGATATGAAGAAATAACTATGATCGTAACCGTCTTGCATCCTAATCTTCACTCCGTCGCCTTTATCCGCACTCTTCGCCGCCTTCTCAAAGTTTTCCGGTAGCAGCTGTCCTTGCTTGTAAAAATTGTCGCCAGTCCCAACATCTATCAGTATCTCCAGCTTGTCGCCCTTGTACCCCTTCACGAGCTCGGTCGCATCATGCTCGCTCCACAACCCCTTCTCATTCTCTCCAAAATACCCGGAAAACGCCTTCTTTCCCCAATCGCAGTTACTTGGGTTCGCGATTGGCGCGAACGCAGACACTGACTTGTACAATCCAGGATTCTTCAGGAAAAGCACCAAAGCACCATGCCCACCCATGCTGTGTCCTGTGATGCTCATGCGACTGCCATCGAGCTCGCTGAACTCCGCCGTCAATGCCTTGGGCAGCTCCTGCGTGATATAGCTCGCCATTTTATAGCCCTTGCTGTAGGGCGCCTTCGTGGCATCGATGTAGAAGCCGGCGCCGCTGCCGAAGTCGTAAGATTCGTCTTCGCCTTCGTGCCCGAGACCGCGTGGGGATGTGTCTGGGAAGACGAGCGCGATGTTATTGGCGGCGGCGTGGGGGAGGAAGTTGCCCTTCTCGAGACCGTTGTCGCCGCTGCAAGTGAGGCCGGCGAGATAGAAGAGGAGAGGCACTTTCTTGGAGCTTGAGGCGCCGGCAGGGAGGAAGAGGTTTAGAGCCATATCGGTGGTGGTGGATTTGGAGGCGTGGGAGAGCTTGAGGACGCGGCCGCCGAAGGCGGTGATGGTGGCGGTTGTTTTGAAGGACATGTTGCTAGAGATGTCAAATTTCAATTGATATGGTTCTGCAAGAGATGAGAAAGCTTGCGAGTGAAGTGTCTTGAGCTGTATTGATCACAAAATAATTATGATGTCAATGCTTACCCCGCAGTAGTCATCGGAGCCCCGCCCGCTGCATTGGTTTCATGACAGTTTGAGATACATGTCAGTCGCCACGCATCTAGTCGCTCACATATCCTTCTCTTATCTTCGAAATGGCGGACCTCGATACACCCGCCGTAGTCGTAGCTCGTTATCTGCGGACAAACAACTATCACGAGGTGCTTATTTTTATTCGGGGTTCCTGCATGATAAGGCGCTGAACATTTTGTGATACTCAAGACTCTAGACACATTCCTGAGTGAGGCAGGCTTACCTCTCGATACCGGTAGCTCATCTGCCTCGAGTATCACAATTGAGCAGATTCTACAGGAAAAGAAAGTCTTTGATCTTAGTCTGTCCTTTGAGAAGACAGGGTTAGAGGATGGAAGCTCTGCATGGAAGACAATCGGTATGTTACTTCGTAGTGTAGACGATGACTCTGAGTTACTTACTATATGCAGCACCATCTGTGCCGTCCACCGTAGACACTCTGCCCAATGCTGCCAATATATTACACGTTGGCGTAGAAAGTGTTATAGACAGAGAGGATTCCTCAAAGTCCACTTCCCTCATTTTGGCCACAGGTGCGGATAGGACTCTTAACCTGCTTACTGTCGACGAATCGCATGCTTTGATCAAGCGTCCACTGCCTACGTCGGATTCCCCAATCCTCTCCTGTATCGTGGTGGCAAGCCGCTATCTGTTCACCACGTCCATGTCCGGCAAGCTCGTACTTTCAGACCTTGTCACCGGCGATGTCATTGACGAACGCCGAGACCATCAGAAGTATGTGGTCAAGGTGGCCGCAATGACAGACAGTGATCATACATGGATCGCAACTGCCGCATGGGATGCCAAAGTGCTTCTCTATCAACTGCCAAAGCTAGACGAGGAGGAGCTTGCGAACATCAAGCTCGACGGACCAATAGCAACTCTGACACTCCCAAGCAACCCCGAAGCCATCACATTTATCCAGCACCCCGAGATCGCCACACCAGTCCTCCTACTCAGCAGGCGTGACTCGACCTTCCTCTACTACTACAACTTCGCAATTCCAGTGTCCGACTCATCAGCCGTGCCTGCTCTCCAACTTCTCGGCCGTCAAAACCTCGCACCACATTCCAACGCCTGGATCGCCTTCACCCCATCAGCCTTCGCTCTATCCCCCAAAGACCCGCTCCTCCTCGCTGTCGCAACCTCAGCTGTTCCTCACATGAAACTAATCATCGTGCGTCTCCTGCTCCCACCGCCTCCATCCACCGCAGACGCACCAACCAGCCTCACGCAAGCAGCGCAAGCGCGTTCGGAGCTCGCCCTTTCTGACCGAGAAGCCGCTGCGATCCTCATACATGCCACGACGCTCAGCCCGCAGACGCCATATAGTACACCGGACTTGGCGTGGCGGCCTGATGCGAGTGGAGTGTGGGTGAATGGGGATGATGGCGTGGTGAGAGGGTTGGAGGCGCAGACTGGCAAGATTGTGACGACGTTGAAGGGTGGACATGAGGTAGGCACGAAGATTAGGTGTTTGTGGGGTGGTTGGGTTGAGGGGGCTGATGGAGGCAAGGAGGAGGTTGTCATCAGTGGAGGCTTCGATAGGAGGTTGGTGGTATGGAGGACGAAGACGTAAGGGTAGGGCTATGCATTCCTCGCAAGGCAGAAGAAGTAATATAGAGAATGGATGAGGAATGCACAAATGACATCTTCTGCGCCTATTGCATTTTTGCGAACGAACAAGCTGACGATGTCAACACCATGGCCTTCAACCCAGTGGTGGCAGAAGCAGTACCCCGATGGCGCCAGGCACAACGACGACTAGGACGCAACAGCAGCGTCCTTCTGAAAGTACTCACTGCCGCTCTCTTCTGCATAACCCTAGTGTCAATCACTTCAGACAGCCTGCTGAAGCAACCTGTCCGCGATGATCAGAAAAGGCCTCCAGCGCAGGTCATTGCGCAAGTGTTACGCACACTCCAGATGCCGCCCATTGCGGGACCTCCACCTATCGAGCAGCTGGAAGTCATAGAGGAAGCCCCCGAGGAGTCAGTTGACGAGCAAGAGCCATGGCAGTCCTCCCCACCAATCACAGAAGACACTTCCCACCACGCCGACGACACCAGCCTGCAGAACGAGCTCTTTTTCCCCGTTCCAAACCCCGACGAAGCCACCCGCCCTATTCTCATAAAACTCATGATGCTCACATCCTGGGACCAATCCGCCTACGAGCGCGCCATCCGTTTGCACGCCCACCACAGCCGCCTCCACAACTATCCCATGTCCGTCCTCCGCCAGCCCATCCTCAGCGACGTCTGGACCAAGCCCGCCTACATCCTGTCCTGCCTGCTCCGCGAACTGGCAAAGCCGCTGGGAGTGCGTGCCGGCTGGCTGTTCTGGTTCGATGCCGACACGATCATCTTGAATCCGAACGTGCCGCTAGATGGGTTCCTGCCGCCGGCGACGCTGGATGATATCAATTTGATGGTGGGCTTTGATTGGAACGGGCTTAACAATGGAGTCTATCCGATCAGGGTGCATCCGTGGAGCGTGGAATTGATGACGGCGATATTGACGTATCCGATATACAGGCCGGATGAGGAGTTACCACTGCGAGATCAGTCAGCAATGGCGGAGGTGCTCAAGATGCCGAGGTTCAAGAGACACACGGCTGTGGTGCCGATGAGATGGTTTGATGGCTATCATCGCGTGATCAATGAGAGTGCAGACCATATGATGGCGCGTCCGGGTGATTTGCTGGTGCACCTCGCGGGCGTGCCGGAAAGGTTTGCGGTCATGGAGGAATACCTGCAGAAAGCGAACCAGCATCTGCCAGAGTACGAAATTCCGTACAAGGATACTGCCTATGATCAGGATATCAAGCAATTCTGGCGAGATTTTGTGGAGGAAAGGAAACAGACGGACACGGAATTGAGAAGCCTGGAAAGCGAGGCAAACGACCTGGAGCACGGATTTGAGGAAATTCTGCAGGCTGCGCGAGATGGGCTCAAGCCTCTCGACGCTAGAAGGATGAAGTACATTGAGATTCTGCTGGAGAGGAAGTATAAGGTCTTTGATGACTTTTACATGAAGCAGGATCTTGCGACGGTCCGTGACGTTGTAGCACAACTGCGCGAGGTATGTCTCAGGAGGCCTGTCCGCTCTAGATTATCAAGCCATACTAACCACACTAGATTTAGATATCCTAATTCTAGTTCTGACAATAAGTCCAGCACTCCAGATTTGCTCATGACGAAGAGGTCAGTGAGATTGGATTGGCCGGTCAATTATGTAGCAAATCTGGGCTGCATCAGGCTGGGATCAGCTCGGATCATGATGGTGTTATTGTAGTCTCGAGATAAGAAGCCCTGAAACACTGTCACATGTCAATATAATGCGGCATTGTAATAAACGTCACTGCTGCACCTATCCCCCCCTCACCTCCTCGGTACTGCAGCAGCATCACTCAATATGGCCGCATATAGAGACCGACAGTTCTTAGCTGTTATCGGTGATGAGGTACACACCCATTCACTTGCAGACCGTTTCCGCTCGCCGTCGACCCGGCGCAACAAAAGCTAATCTACTTATCTCCTGCCCAGGACTCCGTAACAGGCCTTCTCCTCGCCGGTGTTGGTGTACGCGATCCTCCAGTCCATGTTTCCACCACGTCCGACTAACCCTTGTCCGTTCAGCACGTCACCGCACCTCCAGACGCCCAGAAGAACTTCCTCGTCGTCGACCAAAAGACCGAAGACGCTGCCATCGAAGATGCCTTCGAGCGCTTCACTCAGGACCGCAAAGATATCGCCATCTTGCTCATAAATCAGCATGTAAGACTGCCAAACGACTCTCCACCTCTCGCCCGACGTCTTCATGAGCACCGAATTGGGGCTAACCTGTTGGTAATCGCGACAGATCGCTGAACGCATACGGCATCGAGTAGATGCCTATACGGCTGCATTTCCGGCACTGTTGGAGATCCCGTCGAAGGACCATCCGTATGACCCGGAGAAGGATAGTGTGTTGAGGAGAGTGAGGAGGTTGTTTGGAGAGTAGATTGGTGATAATCGAGAGTATGGAGCGGGATGAGTAAGGCAGTGGAACCGACATCGCTGTGAAAGAGCTCGGGACCTGGCGTTATACGTACTGGAGAGGAGGAACAGGAACAGGACAGGGGGAGCCGATGCACGACGGGGGTGATTCTCGCAGATTTCAGCAGATATCAGAAAGTGCATATTTGATTCAAAAGAGTCACAAGCAACGGCATCCACACAGAACGTGGGTGCACTAGATCTCAGTCTCACAGACTTAAATGAACATAATATGACATTAGTACACGTATACAGAAGACTGCTCACAACTCAGTGCCAGTGAAGCGAATTATCGAACAACACCCCCTTTCCTTCAGCCTGCCTTCCTCTTCACGTAGCCATAGCCTCCTCATCCCTATTCCTCTTCGCCTTGTCCGTCGCCCCCTCAATCAACCAGCTCAAATCACCCACCGGAACCGCGATGGGGAAGTCAATCGCCGCCAGCATAAGAGCCCTACATCACCAAACATCATTAGCATCTGCTCCACGTAGCACAAAGTGTCTTCGAATCAGATCAGTAGCTGGGAGCTTGGGACTTACAAGAAAATCCACCATCCCGACATGCACGTCACGAAGGCGCAGGCCCCAGCAGCAACGATGAGTTTGCCGGCCATCGTGGCGTTGCCGTGGGCGTTATTCCAATACGCGCCGGTCAGGCAGCCGAAGGCGAGGACGAGCGTGAAGAAGATGACGACGAAGCAGACGTTGGTGCGTAGGGCACAGATCATATATACTAAGCATAGGACGCCCTAAAGAGTGAGTGAGATCAGTATGGCATTTTTTGTGACGTGAAAGGAAGAGGGGGAGGGAGATTGGGAGGGAGAGTGGACATACCATCCACAAGCAGAAGAAACCAAAGGCAGCATTGAAGGCTTGGGTCTCGAGACCACTTGCAGGGTTTGTGGGGTCGGTTGAGTAGGCAGCGTAGTTGCTGAAGGAGCCGTAGGTGGGGTCGAGGACGCAGGCGAAAGTTAGCCAGAAGCCGCCGAAACTACCTGTGAGATAATAAGATCAGTTGATCGATTCGTCGAGGTTAACCCAGAAGAAACTTACCAAAGACGACGAAGGGAAAGGTGTTGCCGATGAGGAACTCGCCGACTGATCCGAGAATCATGAGGAGTCCGCCCTTGAAGTCACTCGTGAGCTTTTGTGGTCATGTCATACTATACCAGGTGCCTGATCAGGGTTACTGCTTACAAAGAAGAAATATGCTCCAATGTCAGAAGAGCCATTGCCTGGCCCGGCACCTCGCCTATGTAGAGTCAGAACATGATACATCGTTTGTGACTGAGATCCTACTTACCATCCCATAAGGTCACAAGACAATGGTGTCAATGAAAGCAGGAAGCCAACAATGGCCAATGGTGTCGGATTGCCAAAGGTCTTTCGAAGTTCACCCTTGACAGCATTTTGGGGCGACAGGTAGATTTTCTCGAAGAGTTCTGGGGAGATTGAGATTGAGCCCGACGTTTGGATACGTCTCAGTGCAGTGTCTCTGTCGAGATGGTCGTCGAGATGAGCTGGTGAAACGATATTAGTGCGTGTAACACGGAAGATACTTGGCAGAAGATGACTTTGAGCAGAAGCTCCATGACAGTTTCCAATGGTACACAAGACTTCTGTCCTGCTACCATGCGGAAGCCCGAATCACAAAAAAGAGACATAAGAAACACGTACAAGCAAAGTCTTTTTCATTTGAAATGCTATCGTGATTGAGCTCGCTTGAAGACATGATCGTTGGATCGAGGAACAGATACAAGGATGCTGGGCCCCAAGGCTGTAAGAGAGGAGAGAAAAGATGATTGGTAGCTGCGCGAAGAGGATAGTGAGACAAGAAATAAAAGCTCGATTGTGTGACCTACAACCCCAATCGACGAGCGGATGCCTTGAGCTATAAGTACACAGTGGTATATGGAGTCTGCTGGACTCTCCGAGATCCCGTGCGATTCGCATGTCTTCGTACACACGAACCCAGGTCATTATGTAGAGTCTAGTGAACAAGTCACCTGCAAACGGATGAGGAGAAAACTCCTCTGGCACACCTTGGGCTAGTCCAAGCGTGTCAGATGGCTGGCCGCCCAATCTGACACCAATCACGGCAGAACGATCGACGGCAGGTGTTGTGATACTTAGTGACACTTCGTGATATAGTGCGGAGAAAGGGGCTGAAGATTGGAGTATAAGGTTCACCAAGCCTAGATACCTGGGGGAAAGTGCGGGCAAGGCGGACAACGGTACGCTCGGCCGCCTACCTGGATTCATGAGAGGAGAGGAGGTGCTCTGAGCACGTCACGGTGTATACAGGATGACGAGTCAAGAAGTCATAAGAATAACAACCTCGGTCTTGAGCAGAATCCCTTCGACCGATACCCTCTTTCGTCGCTTGGAAAGATCATCACGGGAGTGCGCATCTCGGCACGCCAAAACGAAGAATAATGCCATTGTGGTCTTCATATTCTTGTGCACACTGAGGTCTGATAATCGGAGCACTGGAATAGTGTTGTCGATGTTCAACCTGGAATGGGATGGTGTTTATTAAATCCATCACGTGACCTGACCGTGGTCGGGTCACCTTCCTCACATTCTGAAACGAATGACGATCTTCACGAGCTAGCTCTGCGCCACATCAGACGGGAACCTTCCAGTCACTCATTCACCAACCTCATCGTCGCATACACTTCTGCTTTTCTGCGACTCAACTCAACTCAAGAACGACTGCGCATTATCTACAAACCTTCATCTCCCCATAACGCAAACATGAAGTTCTCCCTCGCTCTCGTCTTTCTCCTCTCCGCGAGCGCATTCGGCTCTATCTTTGGCAAATCCATCAACATCAGCGACGAACCTCTTCCCGTTCCTGGCGAGAACCCCCTCCTCTACTGTGCCAGCCCTGCCGACTACATTCTCACTCTCGATCATGTCGATCTGAACCCAAACCCTCCCACCGCGTAAGTTTGCTTATTTCCATCGTCTTGTCTGATCCCAGCCTTGCTGCGCTATCACAAACAACCTGAAACTCAAGACTAATACTCTTTCAGTGGCAACGACCTCGTCATCGCCGCTCAAGGCACGCTTTCCCAAGACATCGAAGAAGGCGCAAAAGTCCACATCCAAGTCAAGTACGGCCTCATCCGCATCCTCAACCAAGAAGTCGATCTCTGCGAACAAGTCGACAAGGTCGATCTCAGCTGTCCTCTGAAGAAAGGCGAGATGACACTCTCCAAGACTGTCCAGCTGCCCAAGGAGATCCCGCCCGGGAAGTACACCGTCCTCGCCGATGTGTACACGAAGGACAATGAGAAGATCACCTGCATGACTGCGACTGTGCTCTTCAAGAGAGGTGGCGCTGCGCAGATTGTCATGGGCACGGATGATTTGTGAAGCCGAAATGTCGTTCAAAGGCGACCAGGGGTGAATTTCGGCGTTTGTGATTGTAGATATGTGGTTGGATTGGCAGATTTGTGGTGAAAGATCTTCATGGTATGAATTGATCTAAGGCGGCTTGGAGTTGTTCGCAGAGTGATAGATCCGAAAGGGTTTGCTGGTGCACAGACTTGTATCACACATTGTACATATCGGCGTTGTCTCTTGCATCAGATTAGAACAGCGCTAATACTAACGCTTCCCAAGTGGGAGAATGAACGAGCATTCAAACGAGATGCGAGATGCGAGCTGCCTGCACAACCAGGTCTCTCTTCTCCGACGCCGTGGACTCCCCCGGTAGTGCTGCTAAGCAATGGTCCTCACTCTTCGCACTGCAACGTGAACCTGATGTGATACTGACTTTCTGGTTTCCTCTTCACAGTTCGAAGCCATTGTCACTAGGTTTCAGAGAGAGCAATGTTGCCTGCCATTGCTGTCCTCGAGCAGTGCAATCACTTCTATGGTGTTACGTCCTAGTCGAGCACTTGACCTGCTATCACCTAAAGGACCTTCAAACTGGTCGCTCGGAGGATGTCACGCCGACGACCAAAACCTGACATGTAGCCTGAATGAAGATGATTAACCGAACCACACCCACACCCCACGACAGCACCCCACTAACCTCCCACGACTTCAATGACGATAATTCGAAGCAGGCAGGTGTACGTCCTTTCGCAGTCTATATATTGAAGGTGCCCTCGCCTCCGTCGTTCTTTTCTGCTTCATTTTCCACTTCTTGATTTGATTGAATGCGTGACATATCAGCGGATTCATCGCACAGTCCCACCAATCTATCCATCACCATCCGCTACACATCCTCCCCATCACCCACCACAATCACCACAACCATGGCCCCCATCCGCGTCGGTCTCATGGGCTACGGCTTTTCCACCAAATGCTTCCACCTCCCCTACATCACCCCGAACCCGGACTTTGAAATCTACGCCTTCCTCCAACGCGCCGCCCCGCCCACCGACGGCAAACCAGGCGACCACTGCACAATCGACTATCCAAACGTGAAGCACTACCGCACCGCCGACGACTTCTTCGCCGACAAAAACATCGATCTCGTCTGCGTCTGCACCGCCGTCGCCAGCCATGCCGAGTTTGCAGAGAAAGCCCTAAAGGCTGGCAAACACTGCGTTGTGGAGAAGCCCTTCACGTCGACGGTGGCGGAAGCGGATCATCTGATCAAAGTGGCCAAGGAGACCGGCAAGATCCTGACTGTATTCCAGAACCGCCGCTACGACTCCGACTTCCGCACGCTGAAGAAGCTGGTCGATGCAAAGGCTTTTGGCGAAATCACCGACTTCGACAACCACTACGACACGGACAACCCGCCGTGGCTGCGCCCGAACCCGAACCCTGGGCCTGGTGACGGCATGTTGTTTGGACTCGGAACCCACTCGATCGATCAGACGTTGTTGCTTTTTGGCACGCCGAAGAGCATTTGGGCGACGACGAGAGCGCTGAAGCAGGGCAGCAAGTCCAATGACACGTTCATCGTAAATTTGCAGTACGACGCCCCGCAGGCGGATTTGCTGGTTACTGTGCGCACGACCATTATCAGTCCGGTGCCGCTGCATAAGATGCCTAAGTATAGCATTCGGGGTCGTGCAGGCGCGTTCTTCAAAACAGGGGAGGACTCGCAGGTGGACCACTTCTACGGCGGAATCAAAGTCACAGATCCCAAATTCGGTGTCGAGCCGCATAACTTTCATGGGTATCTAAGCACGACTGAGGAGAGTCCGTTAGGCAAGCATGATGGGGAGTGGAAGAGTGAGAAGGGGAGTTATGAGGATTACTACAAGGATGTGGCCAAGGCGATCAAGGGGGAGGCGGGCGTGGCGGTCAAGCCGGAGCAGAGTAGGGAGGGGTTGAGGGTTATCGAGTTGGCGGTGGAAAGTGCGAGGACGGGTGAGACGGTGAAGTATAGTGCGTAAGATTACACGCTGAGTACGGAAGTGTGGCGGCTATGATGGCACACATGGATGTGCAGTGTATCAGGAACCAGTGGACCAAGTGGCATACAATATAGAATGAATCAGACTTTCGACTCCATGACGGTTCGAATAGTAACTCACGAAGAGATGAACGTTTACGAGATCTGGTAATTATGGCGCAGATTGCTCGTAGTCCTTGTATTCGTCCGAATTCCACCGCACATCTCATCCTCACTCACGACCACGCCAAATCATCGACATCCACAAACCCAAACTCTACCCCTTTCCCTCGCCAGTCCCTCCTGTCCTCCTCCACTTTCACACCTTCCTCACCTACCCTCTCTCTTCCCTTCACGAACGCAACCCTCCTCACAACAACACCCTCCAACCACCCCTTCAACCTCCCATAATTCGTCCCCACCTGCCCGACACTATGCGCATCATCCCCCAGCACAACTTCCCCGCCCATCTC
>Ga0058702_10000196_pt1 | contig 32508 bp, 34 predicted proteins | sample AgamicOrSfe_FD_83781 | JGI IMG/M metagenome (GOLD analysis project Ga0058702, IMG submission 83781) | Agave microbial communities from Guanajuato, Mexico - Or.Sf.e | ecosystem: Host-associated > Plants > Phyllosphere > Phylloplane/Leaf | place: Guanajuato, Mexico | collected 2012-05-30 | reverse complement strand
CTCCTGTTTAGTTCTGTTGTATTGTGATCTTTCGTCTGGAAACTCATCTGCCGCCCTGATAGCTTCCCCTCAACCCCTCCAGGACGTCCATGCTTCTTCCAGCGACGGGCCCCGCCTCGCCATCTTTAGCTTTCTTTCTCCGCATTCCGAATAGATTGAAGCGACTCTCGCTCCGTTCTTTGCCCTTTTCATTGACATCTCTTCTGGTACGACGTCCTCCACCTGGACTCTCCACAACCTCATTGTTTCGACTTGTGGCACGCTCTCGATCTCGATCTCGATCCCGTGGCATAAGTGTACTGCGACTTTGCCTTGCATCGGTCCGATCTCTATCCGCATCGTTGAGGCTTTCACCAGTTGATGACGTAGCTCGGCTGGGAGCGCGAGACAAGTTCGCCGGAGTATGTACCGCTGAAGCACTATGCGAGGTCGAGTTTGCATTTGTGCCGCTGTCGCTGGTATTGTGTCGGACCATACCCAAGCCTAGCCCAAGATCGGGCGATAGCGCTGAGTTGGCGGACCGTACAGCAGAAGGCACATAGGGGCTTGAGGTGATAGGCAGACCACGACCGCGTCGATTGGCGCGCATGGGTAAATCTGTGCCGTCCAGTTGTTCGCCCACGTCTTCCGAATCTGCACTCAGATCAGGACTGCGAGCGCCTTCGGCCGGCATTGGGTATGAGAAGTTTGGGCTGGCATTGCCGCCGGAAACAGCGGATGCAGATGCGGACTCGGCCGGGTCAACCTCGAGGAAGAAATCCGCTGGAGCCTGCTCTATGCGCTCGGCAATTGTGATCCAGCGCTCGCTGACTGCGTTGATACTGCTAGGCACACGATCTGCATGCGCCCAACTTGACCGCGCTTTGAGACGAAGTTCCGTACAGGTTTTGTGGAATTGTCGCAGCTCGTCATTTGTGATCTGGGCGTTTTGGTATGCATTGAATGGGTTGTGATCCATCCAGAGGCTGACAAGTGCGGATAGATTTCGACAGTGATCAATTAGGTATGGTGTCTTTGGAAAGCCTTCTTTGGCTGCCTCTGATAGTCGGGAGAAGATCGCTCGCGGAGCTGAATATGACGGGAGCAGCTGAGGCTCGACGCTATCATCAGGTACAGAGCAAATACTGTCGATGAAGTCCTTGAACTTTTGACGATAGTGACTGAGGAAGTTGTTCATAGGTGCCATCCAGGGTTCTTTGGCGCCAAACAGAGATTGATTAGCTAAGCCCTGAAGTGATTTGGCGAGGAGAGTAAAGGTTCGTTGTGATCGCGGACTTGGATTGTCTGTTACATAATTAGTGCTGGTTACAATCCTGCAGGCTTCGCAAATATACCTTTGAGTAGACCAAAGAGCCGCGGGTTTAGCACTGCGGGACAAAAGAACCTCAAGAATAAGAAGCCAGAAATACTCGTGTAACTGACGCTTCGCATGCGCTCTCCGTATCGGTCTTCGGCACAAGCTCGAATGTGTCTGAAGACTTGTCGCAGTTCAGCTGGGCATTCCTTTGCCGAATCTGCTATCGACCGCCAAATGCGCTGGATGGCAGGAACGAGTCTATCCCAGTTCTGTTGCAGGCTGGCTCTGTCACCAAGCCTCATAGGATCGACCTCACAGTCCGCATCAGCTTCCGCAATGCCACGAAGTATAGAACCAAGTGTCCTCTCAAGATATTCCTTTCCGACACGCTTCATGTGGAGATCCAACGCTTTGCTGAGTAGCGTGTTACCACGAAACAGCAGATTAGCTTCTGCCAGTGCAGCTTTGTTCTCCTCGCGAACCTGCAATTCCCTGCTGTCATGGGAGTCTCCAGAGTCCATGCGTAAGCGACCAGGAGGTGCCTCTTTTCTGACACCATCGATCTCCTCCTCCGCCAAGGAGCTTAGCCAGTCTTCCGCTCTGTTGGACGCTTGGTATATGTTCAGAAGTATTTCCGACAGACGAGACAGTTCAGAAGGTATCTTCTCGGCAATTTGAAACGTCAGTGCATTCTCAGAAGCGAAGTTGCCAAGCATCTCGTCCAAGACAGAGTAGTCGGCGTCCATCAGGATAATCTCCTCGCCTTTGCGAATCTTCAACGAAAGCTCACCGACAGCACGACCCGACTCATCTTGAATGGGCCAGTACTTGTCAAGCTCTTTGTGGTTTTCAAACTGATTGAGATCAATGGTAACTTCGCCGTGTGTAGGGTCTTGATATTCGGTCAGATGAGATTGGCTAGTCTGCATGAGATTGCGTTCGACCTGGTTTGTTAGACTGGTCTGACCAGGAGGAGATAGCATGTCCTGATGTTTCCTCTTCAGTTGGAATGTGACTGATGAAGTACTTTGGCCCAGATCAATCAGCTCAAAAGATTCGTACCAAAAAGGGCGCTGGTTAACAGGCTTGGCCGTTGTCTTGGCCTTTATTTGTCCATCCATATACATTCGTACATAGCACAGATTCTGACGGGTCTCGTTGTGTTCATGACTGCGCGACCGTTCTAGCGTGTTGTTACTCCCTTCCTCGTGTTCGAGCTTAGGAAATCGTGCTTCTCCTATCTGCACATGCAGCGTCCGCTCCAGCCTAAACATTCCATGTTTCACCTCGTTCCGTAGGCCTGGCAGGAAACCCATTTCCTGGAAATGGAGATTTTCCGCTGGTGTGTAAGCACTGTATGGTGTAGTCGTATCCGTGTTAGATTGCCAACCATATATCTCGGGCAGTGCAAATGCTCGTAGAAGGACGAACCATACTTCGAATAGCACTCTACTCTCGAATGAGAGGTATATCGGTCTCAAACGAGAGCAGGCCGTCATAGAATCGGTATACTGAGGATAGATCGCTATACAGTGGTCCATGATGAACATCGAGGAGTGAAGGCGCTGTATAGCACTTCGAGACAATTGGGAAAGCCTCACGACCGCTAGCGTCTCGAGGGTTGTGGTCGTGTACAATCGTAGGTTCCCGTCTGACATGATAGTGCAGGATACTCGTCGCCATGGCGGCTGCACCTCGGGCGCTGGCGAAGAACTTCGAGGTACCACTGGAATGACAGTCTTGTCCACAATATCCGGATCCAGGTAGAAAAGCTTTCCCACTTTGATCATCGTCGCCGCGTCTTTTCTCGTCGCATTTCTCGAATTGGATCTCTCTTTGACCTTCCGAAGCAGTCCTTCTGGAAACTCCAATGGCACAAGCTGATCTTGTCCTTGAGCTTGTGGGCTCTCTGTAGGTCGTGTAGTCTCCCAGCACAGTAACGCGGCAAACCATGCTTCAAAGTGACTTCGACTGTCCGGTCTGAGTCTTACAGTTTCACCTTCGTTGCCGTAAATGAGGATCTCTGGTCTGCCACTACTCAGACTGAGTAGTGCTTTGACACAGCAACCTCGTAGAACTCGGAGCAGGAACTTTTCGCCGCGAGAATCAACACTTATCGAAGTCCAGGCCAATCCGCCTATCTGGGAGTTGATAGTACAATAGCCAGGTGTCCAAAGCCCATGTGGCTGCTGCTGCACTGTGCACTTGCCGTGCATTCGACCCTTTGTCTCTTTCATCAAGTTAAGAAGTGTTCGTGCGCTGGGAGGCCTAGTTGTGGCACCGTTGAGCTGTGCCAGGGCATGACTTATAGCTTCAGGTCGCGGTACAGGAGTTCCTGACCCTGTGAGTGATGGCTGAGTTTGTACTCGGAGCGGCATTGACGAGTTCGGCGCTGATGTCGTTGTGTCCGTGGATTGGATCGAGGGAGATTTTGGTTTGGAGTGACTGTTGGCTGAAGAGCGTCTGCGACCTCCGCCAATGCGCCATGAGCTGAAGCTTTCCACCTTGTTACTTCCATTGCTCAGCTGCATGGTCTGTGGTCTTGCCGGTCTCGGCGAAGGTGATCCATTGGTTACATCTTCGTCACTCCCAAAGACATTTGGCACTATTGCTCTTGACATGCCGAGTTTCTTGCGCCTCGATGGTTCTGGCGAAGAAGGAAAAGACTGGTGCCCGGCTCCATTGCCGTCTTGTGACTGAAGACCAGGTAACAGGTTGTCCTTGCCGTAGAAAGATCGCGGAGGCCCGTGGGCAGCCGTCGTCGTACTCCTAGGCCGATCTGAGAAGCCGCCAGCAGCTCGTTCTGGAATGTCATCGTCGGTGGTAGGGCGGTATGTCGATGTCCTGTCGCGAGGACGGGTAGAAGTGTCCTTGACTGATTTGCGAGGCGAGTGCGAAGGTTCCATCTGCTTTGATACATGTGCTTGGCGCTGACGATGGCGCAAACATTGAGCAGGGATGTGCAGTCGAGTGTTTCAGAACAGATTGTCTGTACGACCTTATGAGATTATTAGCGCGCAATGACCACTCAGCCGATCAGTATGAAGTGGGCGTGAAGAAGGCGTATATCTTTCGAGATAATGGACTCGGGCGATCCACCTCTTATAGAAAGCTGCTTGCAGCAATGAAGCTCAAGAAGCTGTTCGATTGCGCTGTATGTCCAGTCCAGTCTGCTAGAGGATCGACCTTGGCATGTGATGTATAGCGAGCCTTGGACCGTGCGGCGATGTAGATGTACCTTATCCTCGGGTCGCGATCGAGGGACAACTGGGACAAGTGTTCGACGACGATGAACTACTTCATCCGACGGGCAAGTGTTATCGACGATGAGGTGAAAGTCGATGCTAGCAGTGCTGAGTGGAGTGTGGAGTCTGTGGGTATACTGTGGAAGCGAGCACAGGCGTACTGGTCGTCCAATGCTGCTATTCTTCACTATCGTCACCTCGGCTGCGATCTTACTTTGAGACTTTGACTAATGCAGAGAATATTGCCAAAAAGCGACAAGGAGTCAGGGACAGGGATGCCATCCGCATCTGTTCCTCTTCACAATTACCCTGCTACCCGAAGTAAGAAGTAAGCGAGTTGTTGCCGCATGGTAGTATCCTTTGACAAACTCGCCATACGACCACAGTCTCACAGGCAGCTCAGCTGACCAGATTGGTTAGGTCCCCCAGCTCTCTTCGCGTCGGGGCTTGACCTGCTTCCTAATCTCTGTGAGACATGATACTCTGCCATGACACATTAGGATATCGTCAGCGCCGAGAACACCTCTTTCTCTCAGTATACTTCCTTCCTGGTTCGGCTATGAAAGTATATTCCCTGCTAGTCATAATCTACAACCACAAAACAAGCTTCTAGCAAACTCCGAGCAGAGTGCCGTAGCGATCCTGCTCAAACTCGTGTTCCAAGTACAGTATATCCAGGCAAAAAGACTCGACATACCTAAGGGTAAGCTAGCCGCAAGCATCTCATGCAGCGGAACGGAGGTTCCGTTGCCGCCTGGGCATTGGAGACGATTGCAAAAACAGATCATGCCGTCATCGAGGAGTGCTATCACGATGGCGAGCTGGCTGTACTCAAGCGTGCACGCAATCCTCAGGACGCGACGGCGGTCGTCCGCTGGCGAACTGAGGTTGAGATGCTGCAGAGCGTTGGTCGTCACGTAAGTACGACCAGCTCCTACTTGTATTGCATCATGAACAAATCGCCCCTGTTGAATCAGCGTTATACGATGAACTGGACGACTATTTGCTACAAGCACATAGACTCGCAACACACAAAGTCTTGAGAAGAGCCCGGGAGAGTGCTGTGGGGATTTTGCTCAAGCTTTATGTTCTGATGCCGCATGGTCAACTCTGGTTTGCACTGTGTCTTGATGCTATGCACCTTGAGATATACACCCTAAATAGCTTTTCGATACAAATATATACAAATGTCAAATGTCTCTTCCTGACACCATCATCTCATCCAGCCGAACATCACACAACTCCTCGCATCTGACCTTCCTACGCTCTTTCGAAACCTCCGTCTCAGGCCCGGCCGCGTCCTCTCCTCCTACATCTCCTCTCCCACCAACATTTCCACTCTTACCCGGCCGAATGCACACAGCTCGTCGCCTCTCTCTCCACCGCACTCTCCCACCCGCACACTCTCCCGAAACTCATCGTCCACGCCGACATCAAGCCCGAAAACATCATGTATTCTCGTTCCACAACAAACCCCACTTCGTTCTCATCGACTTTGGCGCCGCCGTTTACCTCAAGGACGCGACCGACTCCAACCCTTCAGGCACGCCAAGTCACGTTGTTCCAGAATTCCTGCAGCGACGCAGAGGCGCGGAGACGGATGTTCGGGGCACTGGGTCTGACGATGTTAAAGGCGTTGGGGAGGGTCGAACTGCCCGGTGTGAAGTGATTCTGCCGGGGATTTTTGAGGTGGGGAGTGAAGATAGGGAAGCATTATTGAGACGGTTTGGGGAAGTATGTTTTTTGAGGGGGGAATTGGATGGCAAGGGAGTGGAGGGATTGGAGAGAAAGATGTTGGAGGTGGAGGTTGGGGTAGAAATGGACGTGTGGACTTGTGAGAAGGCGATGAGAGGTGTGGTGGAATATCACTGCCGATGTGATTCGAAGGTGTATGTAAGTGAGAGATGAGAAGTCTGATGGTCACGTTGACCGCGTATACAAGGTTGAATTTCGAGACGCTAAGGTACCCAAAACGAATGTATATATCACTCTCCTGCCAGAAGGACGAGTTCTGCGACCATTTTAGCTGTATCTCTCATAGTGGACTAGCATGTCCATCTCCACGCTGGTCTGAGCCAGCCGAGTCTGGCATGTGTGTTAGTACAGTCGAGCCGGCAGCAGCGCAATCACGATGTTGAAACTTACAAACAAGTTGTCCATCCTCTTCACTTTTCCTTATAATCTGCCCACGACCGAATTGCTGCCGTTGGTGTCCTTTCAGTACAATCACATTATGGCCAAGCTTCTTCAAGCCTTCGACTGTAGCTCCGGGCATGCCCTCCTCGAGATATATTAGGTCGCCAGCTTTGCTGACACTATCGCTTCCTATGGTATCGATGCATATACGGGGTGCATCTAGCGCTTCCTGCGGCGTCATACCGAAGACGAACATGTTCAATAGTACCTGGACATGGCCTTGCGGCTGCATGAAGCCACCCATGACCCCGTAACAGGCTTTCAGACTGCCGTCTGCAGGGTCCGTGATCATGGCCGGAATGATGGTGTGATAAGGACGCTTCCTTGGCGCATACACATTGGAATGGTCTGGCGGCTGTAGTGTGAAGTTTGCGCCGCGATTCTGCAGTGTAAAGCCGCAGCCTTTGGGAATGATGGCGGTACCGAAGCCGGCGTAGTTGGAGATGATGAAACTGCAAGCATTGCCTTCGGGGTCGGTGACGCTGAAGTAGACGGTGTCGGAGGAGAAGGCCATCGGTGTGCCGTGCTGGATCGTGTGAATGGCTTCTTCCGTGGAAAATCCCGAACCACGATCGGCGAGGTAGTCGGGGGAGAGTAGCTGCTTTATTGGTACGGGCACGACATTTGGGTCAGAGATGAAGTGGGTGCCGTCTGCAAATCCAAGCCGAAGGGATTCGATGATCGCGTGGGCGTATCTGTGGCAGTCAGCAGGGAGTTCTCCATAGCATGCGGGCCTGTACATACTGTGTAGTGTTGAAGTCTTCCTTTGTGAACGTCTTGATCTTGCCAGATTTCTCCCACTCTTGTAGGATACCCAAAGCAATCAACGCAACAAGTCCTTGGCCGTTTGGAGGATGTTCCCACAGCTCGACAGGGTGTTTCAAACCAAGGCCCGACACTTTCATTGATATAGCATCGACTTCCTCAGTACCCATCTCCATGTGGTGCTTGAGATCGTCAAGCGTGAGATGACCACCAAGATCAGTGACGACTTTTATGATCTGCTCAGCCACTTCTCCTTCGTAGAAACCCTTCTTGCCGTGCTTGCCCAAAAGCCTGAACGTGTTGGCCAATGTTGGGTTCTTGAAGATTTCACCCGGCTTGGGTGCTCGGTAGCCGTCTTTCACGCTCGGGTCTTTCTTTAGCATTTCGTGGCTGTTAGGTGAGGCGCCTTTGATCAAGTGTTCTGACCTCGCCCACTAGATGTACATCAGATTGCGTCCGGTGATCGTCTCGGCAATACCACTTACCAAGCCCGCTACAAGCTCCGACACTGGGAACCCTTCTTCAGCCAGCTCGATAGCAGGCGTCAGAACTTGCTCGAGGGTCAACTTGCCACTGCCGAACTTCTCCACTGTGTCTACCAGTCCCCCAGCTCCACCAGGTACTGTGATAGCCTGTACTTTAGTGAATGGAATGCCTATCTGCTCTCCCTCTTCCCCTTTCGCGCCGCAAGCCTTGCGCATCTCCTCGAGCGTTATGCTACCACCCGATCGGCCGGAGCCGTTCATGGCATGTGTCTTCTTGGTCTTTGCGTTGTAGTAGAGGCAGAACATGTCGCCGCCAATGCCAGTCATTGCAGGTTCGGTGACATTCAGTGCTGCCGCAGTCGCAACAGCAGCGTCCTACGGCAATCAGCATCGTCCACTGGACGAATTTTCTTGAGACATACGGCTGCGTTTCCTCCTTGTTGTAGCACTTTGATACCAGCGCGACATGCCAGTGGCTGTGTGCAAGAGACTATGCCTTTTGTGCTGTGTACAACACTTCTCCTGCTCGCAAATCTCATGAAGTCGGGTTTCGCTTCTCCATGGTATACGTCAACATTCGCAGACATCTTCTGCACGGTGTCGGGGTCCTCATCACGCCAGTCAGGCTCTGGCGCCTCGCCGGTCTCGAGGTACGACATAATATAGCGGTGACGAGGGAGAGGATTGAGGATATAAGCTCGTTGGTGATGCTGCTAAAGGCGTAGGTAGGACCGGTCGGTGCTAACGAAGAGGGGACGAGAGAAGCCAAGCAACAGAAGCAGATGGCTGACAAAGAGATGTTGCAGATGGATGGTGGATGGTGGATGGTGGATGGTGGATGGTGGATGGTGGATGATGGATGATGATTGATGGATGGTGGATGGAGGGGGTGGTCGCGCGATAGCAACGGAGAATGATAGCCGCGCGGGGTCACTCAATGCGCTAGACCCAGTTAAGGCAGGTCGTCGTTTCAAAAGATTTGCCCGCGTTTGATCGTCCTTCATCCCGTCTCCTCCACAACTTCATCCTGAATCTGAAACATCAATCAACATCAGTGTCAAACATGCTGCTGAAAGACGTGAAGAAGCTGGAGCTACCGGCGTCTGGTGACTTCCATGTTCATCTCAGAGATGGCGCGATGATGGAGACTGTCGTCCCTTCCATAAGAGAAGGTGGTGTCGATGTTGTTTATGTCATGGTATGTCCTGATTAAGCTTCGCGCCAACATGTTTGTGCCCAGCATCAGCATTTCCCATCTGGGAAGTCAACATGGTCCATGTATCGTGACTGTGACTTGGTGAAGTGGCGCGGTGAAGCTCCCGCCATATGGACCTGACAACGGTCGAGAGAGCAGGAATTGCCTGCTTTGGGCAAACAAAATCTCGAAAGCGAGTGACTAACACAACTACAGCCTAATCTCACGCCTCCAATAACCACAGTATCGCACGCTCTCGACTACAAGAAGCGTCTGCAACAACTCGAACCTAACGTCACATTCCTCATGTCCCTCTACCTTCACCCCTCCATCACCCCTGACACCATCGCCGAAGCCTCCCGCGCCGGCATCACAGGCGTAAAGTCCTACCCCGCAGGCGTGACCACCAACTCTGCGTCCGGCGTATTGTCCTACGAACCCTACTACCCTGTCTTCGCTGCCATGCAGGAGCACAACATGCTGCTCAACCTCCACGGCGAAGTACCATCTGACTCGAGCGACCACAAAGACATCACTGTACTCAACGCCGAAGCCGCTTTCCTCCCTCAACTCCTCAAACTTCACGCCTCATTTCCACGCCTCCGCATTATCCTCGAGCACTGCACTACCGCTGCTGCCATTGCCGCTGTAGCGTCCTGCGGCTCCACTGTTGCAGCCACGATAACTGCGCACCATCTCTACCTGACAGTCGATGACTGGTGCGCCGATCCCTTCAGCTTCTGCAAGCCCGTAGCCAAGACGCCAGAAGATCGCCGAGCACTCAAAGCTGTTGTGAGTGGGGACCCAAAGTTCTTCTTCGGTAGCGACAGCGCACCGCATCCCGTGTCGGCAAAGAAGACCTCCGGCCATGCCAAGACGGCAGCGGGATGCTTCACGCAAGGCTGGGCTACGCAGCTTGTCGTTGGTGCATTGGAAGTGGCGCAGGAGAAGGGATTGCTGGAGGGTGACCTGCAGGTTTCGGAGGAGGTGTTGGCAGGATTCTTGGGCGGCTTTGGACGAGCATTTTACAAAGCGCCAGCGCCAACCGGGAAGATTGTGTTGGAGAAGAGAGGGGAGAAAGTTGGAGAGATGGTGAGGAGTAAGGATGCACAGGTTGAGGTTATGCCATTTCGAAGTCGTGAGGAGACCTGGAGTTTGAGGTGGGTATAGATGAGCATGGATAGACGATTTACAAGATATTCAAGCCTGGACTGAGCATGAACGAACAATCCGAGCAGCATAATGGACAGGATGAACACCATCGCGTGCGGAACTCGCCGTACGGGCAAACACCATTAATCACCATAGCCAAGCGGGACCCGGTACACAACGTCTAGGATAGACCAGGAAAAGAGACATGAATGTTTCTCCGGCTGTAGAAATAGGCCTCCTCTTCAATATAGGATCTCACTCGGCTACTTGCCCTCCTCCTCCTCCTTTAGCCTCTTTCTATCCTTCACCATCTCCTCTGCCATCATACCCTCAATCATCTCATCTCGCATCCACCCCCTCACGCTCTCCATGACCGTATCCAACGCCTCCGCCCCCTCCATGACCCCGTCCAAATCATGCACTGTACACCCACTCCGATGATCCGTCACCCGCTGCTGTCCCCAATTATACGTCCTGACCTTGTCCGTCCGCCCCATCGTCTTCCCACCTCCACTTAATCCTCTCCTCAACGCCAACGCCTCCTCTTCTCTAGCTTCCCGCTTCAGCTGTGCCAGCCGGGACCGCAGAATCTGCCATGCTTTCGCGCGGTTCTTGTGTTGAGACCGCCCTTCCTGAACGGCGACCACGATGCCACTAGGTATATGCGTGAGCCGTACCGCACTATCCGTCGTGTTGACGTGCTGCCCTCCCGCCCCCCTCGCGCGCATAACATCCGTCCTAACATCCGCCGCAGACACATAGTAATCGCTTTCTGGATCATCCACCGCCAACCCGCCCGCCACACTCGCCGCATCGACCTCGTCATTGGGATTCACGGGTATACTCGGCAGCACCAGCACGCTGGCCACACTCGTATGCGTGCGGCCCTTGCTCTCCGTCGCAGGCACGCGTTGCACGCGATGTACGCCTGCTTCTGTGCGCAGGACGCCGTAGGCGCCGGGGGCAGTGACTTCGAGGATGGCTTCTTGCAAGGGCGCGTTGCCGGCGGGGTCGGACATGCCGTCCGCAGCTTCGTATTTCAGGAGTGTTGCGGGCAGGTTGAGGCGCGCGCACAGGGCGGTGTACATGCGCAGGAGGTCTGCTGCGAAGAGTCCTGCTTCGCCGCCGCCAACGCCAGGTCGGATCTCTATCAGGCAGGGCAGTGCGGCAAACGGGTGTACTGGTATCAGCGCCGTGCTCAGGGCGGCAGAAGCGGTCGCAAGATCAGAGGTAGCGGTTCCGAGGTCTTCGGTCGCGAGAGAGCGGAGTTCATCGTCTGCGGAGGGGTCGCGGAGGAGGGAGTGGAGTTCTCGGAGGGAGTCTGCGGCTTTGTCGTAGGTTTGGAGGGCGGAGGTTATGGGTGTGAGTTCGCCGATGCGCTTTGCGGCAGCGTTATCATAATTCGTTGCGATGGAAGTTGTGAGCCGAGTGTGCTCAGCGGCAGTGGCGCGGGCGCGAGTGAGGAGGGCGGAGGAGATTGGGGAGTCTGTGGGTGAGGTTGCTGGTGCTGTGGAAGGAGGAATGTGTTAGATGTGTTCGGCGAATGGTTTAGGAGCTGCATACCTGTGCTATATCGCCGTACCTGCCGGCCATATGAATGAAGAGGTCGCAATAGCCTGGCTAGGCATTTCTGACATATCCAAGGTATCGACATTGTGTAGCACTTGCTCGTTGCAATATAGGAAAAAAAAGTACGGGTGACGGGATGATCTGCCTCAGGGTCCAAACCTGAAACAGTTTCAGAGTGTAAACCAGTGGAGATTGTCTACGGCACTGTCCCGAAACCAGCGCAGACTTCCCGATCCATACCATCTGGGAACTTAGAGAATAGAGATATGCTGGCTACTGCTCCGAATGCTGAGTTGCCATCCCCAAAATCTTGAGGCCGCATGCATGTCAGCAGTCACCAGGTAAACTAAGGTACCGAGCGACAAGCACATGTGGAGAAAGGGAACGAGTACCGAGCAATAAGCAATTGAGTACAAGCAAAGTAGTCGCTCTCATTATCATAAAGATCATTTCATATTAACAATGTTTCAATCCAGGTCATCACAAGGTCGTCAAGCGCGTAGATGCAGCACAAAGACCTTCACATTGTGCGTAGTGCCGACACACCCTCCTCATCCTATCATCTTAGTTCCTCCAGGTGCACAAGGCTGCGTGCCAGCATCTACTGCCCACTGGCGGGAAGTGGCTCCAAGCTCGCCCCGGTGTCATCCGACCTTGGAATTGCTCCAAACTGCTTATTGCCTGCATCGAATATGGCGTAGACGGACTTCAAGAATGTGTCACCTGACTTTGTTAGATTTGCCGGTCCAGTGGTGATGAGGAGAAATAATGCTTACCAAGAATGTCGAAGTTCTGCTGTCCACGAGACTGCACACCTCCATAGGCTGCGAAATTCTGTTAGCGTTGGTAGTCCGGTGTGATCGTGGTAGTACATACTCATTCCATTGCCAGCATCCGCAAAGCTCAGGTCCTCCTTCTTGAGCGTGTACAGCTGACCACCAACATCGAACTGCACAACAGGCAGCTGCGCGGGGGTGACCGAGCTAGGGAACACGTAGCCTTGCTGCTGACTGTCGAGCTTGCCGCCAGGAATAGCATTGTAGATGGCTTCGCAGACGGAGTCGCTGACGAGAGCGAGGGTTGTGCCAGTGTCGGCAATGGCAGTGTTGTTCGAGAGAGCGATGCTCTTTCCGTTGATAGTGGCAGATGTCGAAGGGAATTGCCAGAATCCTTGAGAGTTGTCGATGGGAGTGTAGTGGATCTGAGCTTCACTGATGCCGGCGTTGGTCAAGACGTCTTGGTCGATATAGCCGAATGTGTAGAAAGCAAGGCCACGGTCCGTGTCGTCGGTGTCGCGCCAGCTGTTGAGGTAGGCGGTGAAGAGGGACATGTTGGCAGGGATGTCACCCTCGGAGATCATGTTCTCTACAGGAGTCTGAACAGGAGTAGGTGTGACGGTGTTGATGGCACCTGGAAATCTGTTAGAAAAGTACTAGTATCCTCGCATCTGCGAATAAACATACCCCATGCAAGACCGAGAAGACCATCACCAGTGTCTTGCTGGAACTCCGTCGAGAGCACCTTGGCAAGCTCAACAGCCTGGTTCTTGATGAGGAGTCCACCAACAGTGACGTTGTCTGTGCCGACATCTCCTGAAGCACTGCTGCCATCACCATAGGAGATATTCCAGGTTGAGCCAGAGCTGGTCTTGAATGTGCTTGAGTTCTTGGGGTTGAAGATGGTGTGGCTAATGATAAGTCAGCTGTTGCTCTTCGAATTGGCACCAAGAATTTCTTACCTGGAACCAGACTGTTGTGTCGCCGCTGGGAGTTCAGTGCTCCATACCCAGAGGTCAGCAGATCCAGTGTCCTGTGATTGGAGTCAGTGGAAGTGTGTTTGCTTTGCCTAGATCAGACTCACGAAGTCTAGCATGAGCTGCTGAGGAGGCGTGCCAATCTGGACGGCACAGATGTACTCGGAGTCGTTCTGAATGTCTGTTGCAGGCTCGGTACCAGCCTGTGTGCTGATCGTGCCTGAGGCAGTTCCTCCACCTCCTGAACTAGGCTCAGTTGGATCAGTAGGCGTGGCCGTCGGCGCTGGCTTTGGCTTTGGCTTGTGGTGTGAAGACTCGTCGTGGTGGAAAGCTAGACGATGTTCCATCCTGGTGCGTCCTCCGATTACCTTCTGATATCCGAATTTGCCCTGGTGATGTGGATGATTTTCCCAGCGGAAGGGACCTTCGACTGTAGGAGTGATGCCATACTTGCGCAGGAGATGACCGTATGACTTTAGGCCATTACGTTTGTATTGGGGATTCTTGACGAGATTGACGCGTTGGAGATTGGAAGCCATGTTTGTGGGTTGAATGAAGGGTGATTTCCTAGGTTGGTAGCATTGGTCAGTCGTGGGCACTTGGAGTATGCCTGCAGGACACAGTATACAGACAGGGGGACGACCAGGACTTACAGTTGTTGGAGTAGTTCTTTGATGAAGATGGACATAGGAAGCATAGGAAGTGCGGCAAGCTATATACTGCAAGGGGGTTGCTAGGGTCGTTTGAGCAGCTGAAGACGGTCGTCATCATGGTGGGATGTGCTTCCTGCTCCAGGAAATGAAGCGCGCGGCAGGCTCAGACATCAAGCAAGGAAGGAGCAGCCACGCGCCCAACGTGATGGAGGAATTGCCTGATTGGCAGTGATGATGAAAGGGCATGTTTCTGATATGCAGCTAGTGATAGCACCAGCCAGGCGATGAAGGCTGGATGTGGGCATGGGTTGATACGTTTGGCAACAGGGTGCGTCAAGGAGCGAGATGGCTTTGTTCATGCGGTTTGGCATGGAAGCCCCGTGCTTGATCTGTCCCCAATAAGCGATCCTGATGACTTTTCATTAAAAGCTCACTTGGTACCAGTTGAGACATTATCATGAGACATAGATTGGCAATGGTATAGTGGCAGTATGATGACAAGTCTACTGACCGGGAAGGTTCAGCTAAGAGCATGAGGTAGCTAGTCGTAGCTCTAACTGTACATAGCTGCTGCACGGAAGGGTAGCCGAAGATAATGCAATCCTTGGAAACGGGCCGCTCTCGCGTCACTGCCGATCCATTGAAACCCTGTGCTTGTTTCAGCCCTATTTCAAAGCCGGCCTGCTTCAGTCTTCGGTTTATGACTTGCGTCAGCACTCTATGCAAACTTCATAGTCTAAACAAGTTCGCAGAGATTTCCCAAGGCTTCCCCGTTACCTAGCCAGATCGGCACTCTACAGCACTAGAAAGTGAATCCGAGCAGCATTGCCACGGCACTCTGCCTGGGGTTCGCGGCAGTCCTGTTCTGTGATTGCAAATAGTTGTGCTGACTCGCTGCAAAAGACGACTCAAACGCAGAGTCGCATATAGTATGCGCATACAGGTTGGACAGCCGATCAGAAGATCTGAGAGTCACAGGCTGCGGCTCACTAGATTCACACCCTTATTTCCACTCCCCGTCTGCTGATCGTGTGATATTTGACACCTTTGTATGGTGTCGCTGCCGCCGCACTCAAGCCCTTACTTGTCTTGGCCTGGACGAGTAGACTTTCCACCTTAATACCACTCGCTAGCCACCCGCGCACGCTGAACGACAAACTGGCCGACCTGGGCATGAGTGCCAGATTTTGCTGCACTTTACGTATGTCGCGTGATGCTGACGAATCCGATTGTGGCTGAGGCTGTGTCGCACTAGGTACCTTGTCATCATAGTCGAAAGTGTCTGTCCTGAGACTGAGGCTTTGAGACACCGCGCTATCGTCTGTGTGCTCAATCGGTCCTACAACCGTGCATCGCAATGTGGCGCCTGTATTGCCAAGTGTCATAATCTCTTTGTTCGACACTCGCCACTCGATGATTCCTTCTGTCGCAAGATAGGATGCCTCGCCCTTGCTAGCTCGAAGTTCGTTGATTGTTCGTACTGCATGTGGAATTGGTATCGTGACCATGACATCCTCAACTGTCGGGCCAGTTGGAGCACTTCCATTTGCCGAATTGAAAGTTGAGGAAACACTGCCAAGTGAGCCAATGCGACTGCCAAGAACTGGCGTGGAAGCTGAGCCTGTGCTTGACCCCGATGCGGCTTTTGGGTTCAGCGTGAGTCGTGCCTGGAATTCATCGCCATTGGCAGACAGAGATTGCCGTATCTCGACAGACACGGGAAGGTTGAGATCAGGATTTGGAATCTTGCCTGTTGTGGAAGAGGATGTGAACATTTCGGGCAGTAGATTACACTCATAACCTGCGAGCACGAATCGCCCATCTGGAGGTACGAAACTGAGCTCGCCTGGTTGTTCTCGCCATCGTGCCAGCCTGACACATGGGTGAAAGCAGGGCAGATCCATTGCTTGCACTACACCGGTCTTGCCTCCAGGTGCTATGAGTGTGAGCAACAGATCAGGAACACCTGATATCTTGGCAGTGAATGCGATAGTGCCATTTGCGATTGCAGACAATGGTCTTCCTGATGGAGCGTATACAACCGAGAGCTTCTCTACAATATCAACGTAAAGCTCATTGGAGGTATGCCGAACATTTGCGCGCCGCCACGGTATTGCAGAGCCTGCTGCAGATGTTGGCGTGCCGTTTTGCGTGTATGGTGATGCAGGTCTTCCCAATGCTGGGGTCGGCAATGCCGGTGGCGCTCTTGAAATCGCATTGTCAGCCCAGTCCTGAATCCCAAATATCACGCGCACCCACTCACCCTGGCAGACCAAGTCCACCCAGCCAATTGTCCATCCGTGTTGGAGCATCTATCACCTCTTTCAATGCGTTTGGTTCTGTGTTGCACACTAGTCCTGCATCGCACATCTCGCCGATGACTTGTGCAACAACATCGTAGGATGCTTCAATCTTAGACGCTAAGAGTGGCGATCCGAGAAACTCTTCGAGCGCATCCGTAACACGATGCAAGAACTCGAGCACAAGTAGAGGGTCGACATCGTGCGAGGTGCAGCAGATGTAAAGCAGCCGATCATGTATTATGGACTGAACAAGTGTAGGAGGGATACTGCTTGAAAGGTGTATGAGGGATGGTCTCGGCGCAGAATGTGCTAGGTAGTGTGAGAGGATCGATGCGGCGGAAGGTGGTCGGCCAGTGTAGACTTGTTCCAGAATGGTGTTGCTGTGATAGCTCGATCAGTCCGTTGTTAGTCCAACACTGATCGCTACTTACTTGTGCTCATCGAAGATGTATAGAGCATCAATCGAGCTCATCTTCAGAGTTGTTGTCGCGCACAGTTGGTGCACTCGATGGTGACTGTCGTCATCTCGGCCCGAAGTTTCAAGTGGGCCACGATCATAGGTGAAACATCGACCAACGCACAATCACATAGTATCTTGAAGTAGCAAGCTGACTTGACACTGCTCTCGAAAACATCTACTTGATACCGTTCCCGCCATGTCGTCTAGCCTCTCATCAAGCGGGGTGCGACAGCAGCAGGATGTGGGCGCTGAATATGAAGACTGCACGCCGTGTCGTGTGCTTGGTATGCATCCCATCGCGATTCCTCCCTCGACAGAACGCTCATATGCTATACAGGAGCCTCGACCTTCATTGGACTAGGTGTATATAGTTTGACTTTGCCTCGCGAGCACTTTACGACTTCTGACAGCAATGCCGTGCTTCGAACAGTCACTCGTTTCGCACCACAATTGCGTGCTGGAATGGGTGGCGCTTTTATGCTGGCTGGCATTTATCGACTGCTCGTATGAACCAAGACTTCTCAATACTGTGATTGGAATTCTCATTACTGCGCCACACTCTCCTGGTCGTTCTTCGCAGCTTCAAAATCTCACCAGATGAAAATGCTTTCTGCTCGTCTCATGACTGGCATTTCTGTCCTAGATGTCGACAGCAACGCAGTGGCCGCAATCTGGATGAAATTGCCTTGGACCTAGATCAGTCCACCATCATCTGTTCACTACATATGAAGGCTGGTCTTGCGGTTTGCATTGGCAGCTACATGTTTGCTGCGACACAAGCTGAAACTGTGCCGCTAGCTCCGTTACATATGTACTGATGCTAGGGCCTCCGCAATCTCGCTGACACATTCCTGTTGATGGTGGTTGTGGGCGCTGGGTAGGCATCTCTTCGTATTGTTGTCGCAGCCAACACGTCCTCGGGCTTCTTCCGAAACTGTCATGAGGTGGGAAGTACCAGAACTGTACAAGCGCGCAATGGTAGATCGGACGGTTAATAGCTCAAACAACTTCAACCAGGAGCCAGACTGGAAACGACCAAGCAGACAATATTTTCAAGGGTATAGGAAAAGGTGATCCTCTGATCAGGCCCAGGGCAACCTATATATTATCCTCGAAATGGTTGTCCTTCACCAAACCCGAACAGTTAGCGCAGCTGGTCAGCCCGTTCTTCTCCGCAACGATTGAGTTCACGAAATTGCATGCTTAGCACGCACCTGAATTCTAGCCAAAACCGTGGAGACAGTTCGAGCCCCAGCGTAAGCAATCGCTACGGTGTCAATGGTCAAAAAACAAAGTCGTGGTAGACTTTCTTTCAGCGCTGTGATCCTCCAATGAACAAACATAGTTGGTGAGAGCTGTTTTTTTGCACTTTTGGGGTCTGATTTTGATATGGTGAACACACTCTGTTTGGCGGATCCCGCAGCAAAGCCCGGCTATGCCTACATGGATGCGCATATTATATACATATAGTAACACGAACAGGATTAGCGCAAGTCCACACATTTATCACTGTGCAAGCAGCTAAACAGCTGACGGCGGCGACAAGTCTACTTGCTACGCTGCAGAACTGCGGAGCATTGTCATTACCTACGGACATGACGCGTCACGTTCGACTTCTAGATTAAGATGGCAAATCATGCCTTCATTCACGACTGTCTGCTTCAAGCTCTGCCATTAAGGTCCTCTGGTCGTCGCATGAAACGCGACCATAGCTGTCCTTCATGCACTTGGTTCCCACCCGATCTTGGACGTTGAGCATCACGTCGCACCCAATCTATCCTGCATTGTCTTATCCACGATGCCAGCTATTCAGTCATCTCAGCTTTGACCTTCGACTCATCTCCATCGGCCTCTTCCTTCTTGATGCCTCCAGCTCCAGCCTCATCATCCATATCTTCGGATTTAGTCTCACCATCAACACCCTTCGCCTTCGTTGCCTTCTTGCCACGCTTCTTCGGTGAGGTCTCGGTAGCACTGTCGGCCATGTCTTTGCTGCCTCTCTTGGTGGGTGTTGCTTTGGTCGGCGACGCCTTCACCCCACCACTGCCAGCAGCACCACCCATCTTCTTGCGCCTAATCTGCTGGAAACGTGTTCTGGCGATGGAAGCATCCTTGTAGTCCATCTGCAAGTATGGTCAGTGTCATAAAAGTCTTGGCAAAGTCACTGTGAACGGTGATCAAGCTTACAGCCTCGGCGACACCATTCCAGTCAGTCTGCGAGTATGGTTAGCCCGTGAATTGGTGAGATGTAGACTAGCTAGTCATCAAGCTTACGTTGATGTTTCCATCACACCTGCGCAAGATCTCGATGAGCAGCTTGGTCTCGCCAGCGCTGAAACGACTGGAGTCGGGAGCGTCCATGGTTCTGGCAAGTGTTTGCGTGTGATCTGGGGTCTGTGGTTTGAGGCTGGTGGCTTGAGATTGGATTGTTTGATGTTACTAATTTGGTGCCTCTCGGTTGTTGTGTAAGATGAAAGCAGGAGCAAGAAAGATCGTCAAGGTGATGGATGACAAATGTGCTTGAGTGTAATTTCAAGTGGCGGAGAAGAGTAGGGAATGTGAACGTGAAGAGTGTGAAACTGCGAAGGAGAGCGAGTGTCAAAGTGAAGAGCGTGATTCACATGTCGTGGATCGAAGTGGCTCCTGCAAGCGCTCAGGTGATGTCAGCATACAGGACTTGTTTGACTCAATTTCGTTTGACCACAACGCTGCCTCAGTCGTCGACGGGTTGTCTTATGCTGCTGCTCGGATTTGGGACCACGGTCGAACCTGCAGTGCATGTCGTGAATATTTATTTCCCTTTAGTGCCGTGATTTTAACATCGAAGCCACTCACGTTCAACTACCTTCTTACATACTCCATCTTATCACAAACATTGGACAACATACTCACCTCACCACTACCTCCTCCCTCTCGGCTCTCCTCCAACCGTGTCTTCTTGCAATGCAACAAGCTCCTCGTTCATGCCTGATTTCTCCTCTCGCGGCTGTCTCTCACTGTTTCCTTTACTCCCAGGCACCGTCATGCTCAAATCATAGCTCAAACCACAGCTCAAACCGCCCGACACTCGACTACATGCACTCACGCCGATGCATAACGAGTCACGTCAAGCCCTGCACGAAGGACCCTCCGCGATCCACCGGCCGTCAAGAGCCGTCTCGCAACTGACTTCAACTAAACGTCTCTCCCAGTCAGCGATCCGTCGCTATCAACGCATCGCAGCGTACCGGCTCCAGCGCATGCTAAACTGCAACAGAAGTCCGAGTAGAACTCCCACGGCACGTTTCTCCCGATTCCTAAAGCCTTACCTGCCGTCAAGTCGTGGCGGACGACACGCTCGTGTGTGAGCTGATGTTGGGACAGAGGGTATCGCTTGACGAAAGACTAGAGCGGCACGTCCCTTGAACGAGTGAACGGTCGAGGAAGCAGATCTGGAAGAGAGCAGCGTAGACCTGAATGATCTGTGGACATGAGAGTGCGAGTGGCACGATCAATTGCAAGAGCAGTGAACATTATCAATTGGCCAATCAACCAGTCTAGTAGTATGTGCAACTGGACAAGTAAGCTCCAACTCCTATGTGCAAGTCGAGCTGAGCAGCACCACAAGATAGCGTACAGGCCGACGGTAAGACAATGGCGCGGGCCTTGGCTTCAGCTCGTCGTAATGCGCGGGAGTAGACCTTGAGAATAATGCTTCCTTCTTTATGCTGTATATGTGAATATATGCTAGTCGTGATTCACTCATCGCCGACAATGCCCAACACCACCACCTCCCTCCCTCACTCTTCCTCCCCACTCACTTCCCCCCTAATCCTCGCTTCCACTTCCATGCTACACATCATCCTCCTCCCACCTCGGCGGTCCCGTATTCAACATCTCCTCCAAATCGCCCACCTGTCTCCTCTCACTGATCTCTCTGTCCCGTCTTCCCCGTCCCTGCCCAAGCTTCAATCTCATGGCTTTCTGTGATAGCAGGATACTCTGCATGCTGATACCTTGCTGGGCTTTTGGTGCAAGGTACCGTGGCAAGGGTGTGGCGCCGTAGGATGGGGAGGGGATGCCGTAGCTGTGAGAAGGGTCAGTCGGAGTGAAAGGAGAGGGGCTGAGGGTGGGTGAGGTCAGAGGGAGTGTGAGTGTGGGAAGGGCTGGTGGCAGTGGTGGTGTGGAATAGTATGAAACTGCACGAGCTTGGAAGTCTCGACAGACGGACAGCAGGCTGAGCGAGGCAAGAACCTTGACTTACACCTACTGGAGCGGTTCGGAGGACGACGATAGCCGATTAAGGTGGAGGTAGACATCCGTGCCGTACCTGCGTAACATCCAAAATTAGCATCTCCTTCTAACCTCAAACCATGCAGCACAACCAGTACTCACCCTTCCATACTAATCAACTTGAGATCCCCTCCAAAATACCTGGCATACAATCTCGAAATCGGCAGTCCATATCCAAACCCAGCCATCGGGGCCTTGAAGTCGCTGGTATTGCTTCCGGGATCCAGATTCGGCGTTTGATCTACCGTCGTGTACATGTACGTCCAGACAAGCGGGATCGCACTGCGCGGAATCCCGCCACCTTCGTCCGTGATCTTGATAGTGATGTCCTCTTTTCCCTCTGCCACAATCACCTTCGTGACAGGAAAGTTATCACAGTCTTCTCCATGCAGGTCCACCACCGCGCGTAAACTGTTCTTCAATGTCTCGAACAGCATATGGCTCAAATGACCCGGAACATACATAAAATCCAGATCATCCCTACAGACCAGCTGGATCTTGGGTGCTTCAAAGAGACCATAGTGGTCTTCGCAGACAAACCGGGCGTTTTCAATGGCTTCCTTGGCAAGTTCTTTGACATTTGTCTTGGTGCAGATGACGCCGACGTAGTCAGGATCGCCGTGTTGGCGCTCGTCGGTCAAGGCAATGTGTTGGCCGATGAGCATACGGATGCCGATGCGGGACATGTAGAAGCGGTCAAGGAAGGCTTGGATGTTGTGGTCGATTTGCATGCGTTGGCGCTTGCGCTTGTATTCGAGGATACCTTGAGCTGGGGTTTGTTAGGTTATGTATGGTGATATGAGGATTCGAAGCATACCAATCGTTGTTACAACACCGTCATGCCGCCGCTTGATCTTTTGTAGAGTATCCCGAAAGCGCTTGTTATATTCGGCCAATTCCCGTGGCCAAGGCTCTCCATCATCAGTGGCCGCAAAGTATCTCCGTGCTGGTCCGGTCTTGGCGCTGGTGGTAAGACCTCGCCCTCCGTATTGTCCTTGCTTTACACTGGGATTCTTTGTCGTCTCGCTTAGAATCTTGCCAGCTTGTCCGTTCTTTGGCGGCTTGAGTAGGCGTTCTTTTGCATCTGCTGGTAAGTTCGGGCGCGGGAGCTCGGTGATCTCCTGAGTTCGTGTGAGTAGTGAGCTATCAGACAGATATTTTCTACTGTGCTCACCTCAAACGACTGCGCATACCAATCCGCCACCTTCTTGACAGACTCAAACTCACTCAGCCCATCCGGTAGTTCGTTCAATTCTTGTACCCTGTGGGCTAGCCGTATCGGCAATTCTTCCGACAGGAACTGTGATGCCCGGAATAATGTCCCTAGTGATACCGTCAACTCTTGTGCCTTTCAGGGGTATCTTGTCTTCTTTTGGTTCCAACATACCAACAGAAGGCTTCTCTCCAAACTGCACCATCTGCCGCAGACTGACTCCAGTTGCAGGGAAATTTGCATAATGCTTGATCGTCTGCATTAATGCATCGCTCCGCTTCCACGACATCTTTCTACGCCTCCCTAGGGCTCTCCAGACCCTTGTGAACCGTAAGAAATTTCGTGTGATCTGCTAGATCGTAGTTGATGCAGCCCAATGCGCTATTCAGCAGAGTAATCCGGGATATGCTGCCCGTATTCTCGTGGTGAGTAAAGTGTGGTCGTGTGTGTTAACGTATATTTCTCCGGGATAGCTTGTAGAGAGGATGTTCTTCTTGTTCTCCTTCGCTCCGAGACAGTATAGCAAGATGTAGTCAAGGTGAGGTCTTCAAGCAATTCTACCCAATATATATACGGGCGAAAGGAAGCTATGAAGATGAAGAGCAGGGTGTAGGCCGAAGAAACTGGACACGGTGTGCTGTGATTGTAGTGTGAGCACAGTGTATATGTGTGCAGCTCGAGAGTATAGCACAGTCTGCAGTAGTCCAAGCAGTGTTGTGGAAGATGGGTACAATAAGAATGGTTCGAGATGGTCGTCTTTGGACTCCGTGTGACTGACTTTCCTCGCCGAGGTTCGGATGCACTGCATTGGACCGTCACGTGTCGTCGTCACATTACTACGAGGGCCACGTATTGCCGTTCCGGGACACATACACATATGATTGTACAGAGTAGTCGTACCGATTGCGGAAAAGACAAAGACATTGAGGGGCAAGTCTAGGACAATTGCAGGAAAGGCAGCTAACTCTGTTGTAGCTGATGTTTGATAATCATCATATTAGGCATAAGCAGCTGGTAGTGATACACGGAGCGAAACACCTTTTAAGAATGTCCCAACTGTACTCTTAACAAGTCTGACATACAGATCTATACCCGAACCTTCCAAAGCCCCGCATCACAGCTTACTCTTCAGCATCCCTGTCGGCTTACCCTCTGCTGACTCCTCATACATTTTATCGATGACCGCGCGGTACTTCTTCGCCGTTTGCGGCCTTTTGAGTTTGAGTCTGTCTCTTCATTAGCATCACCCATCATCATCCACATTGCCCTTCCAAAACTTACGTCGGCGTCAAAAGCTCATTATCCATCGTGAACGGCTCCAGCATAATCACCACATTCCTCACCCGCTCATAGCTATTAAACTTGGACTTCCGTCCCACCTTATCCAGATCCTTCAGCACAGCCTGCCTCACCTTCTGCTCTCCCGCCGCCGCGACAATGGCGGGATAGTCCGTCGCTGCAATCTGCTTCCCCAGTACCTTACCCGCGAACAACGCGAACGCATCAGGCATGACCGCGGCGATCATCACGAGGTACGCCTGCGAACTGTCGCCGTGGACATATGCGGCCGAGAGGTATGAAAGATTGCTCAAGTATACGTTCTCAATCCTTTCAGGAGACACGTACTCGCCCTGCGCCAGCTTGAGGACGTTCTTCCTGCGATCGATGATTTTGAAGCGGCCCAGCTCGTCCACAGTCGCAATGTCGCCTGTCCTCAGCCACCCATCTACCGTCATGGTTTTGGCAGTCTCTTCAGGATTCTTGTAGTATTCCTTGAACAGCGAGTTTCCTCGGATCAGGAGCTCGCCGCGTGGGTGGGGCTTGTCGGTCGAGAGATACTCCATGTCCGGGACGTCTCGGAGGCATACTTCGTAGCAAGGGGCGACGGCGCCGCAATTGCCTGTGGAGAGATCGCCCTCGAGTTGGACGAGACTGACGGAGTAGGTTTCTGTCATGCCGTAGCCTTGGGCGACGCGCGTGGGTAGAGCTGCACGCAAGAGCCGGTGGAGGTCGGGATCTAGCGGTGCAGAGCCCGAAATCAAGTATTGAGCGCGTTCGAGGCCAAAAAGCTTGAGCAGGCGCTGACCCAAGACGCGGTCGTAGATGGCGTGCTTGTCTGTAGCGTCCGGGGAGTCAGGATTCTTCATCGCGGCTAGCTTTGTCTGGATGATGTGTCGAGACATGGTACCCTTCCAGCCCGGTGCCTCTGTCGACATCGCTTTTACTGTGCTACCGAATCGATTGTAGATTCGCGGCACACCGATAAATCCGGTAGGCTTGCATAGCTTCATGTCATCCACGATGTCGAGGGGGTTTCCCTTGAAGTATGCTATGCCAGTCCCAGCTGCCATGGTTGACTGCTCGCTATTCCGCTCGTAGATATGTGCCAGCGGGAGGTACGAGAACCAAATATTCATCGATTGCTGCGGCGCCGCGATCAGGCTCGCCGATGATGCTGCGACTGCAGCGCGATGTGTCAAGACGACACCCTTAGGGTTACCTGTCGTTCCACTGGTGTAATTGATCGTTACTGTATCCTCTGGTTTTGGGGGCACCATGCTCAGCAGAGACTTCTCTCCGATAGCCTCTACATCTGTGAACGACACGATCTTGACATCGAGCCCCGCGGATATCTTCTTGAGCAGGTCGCCTTTCGACAAGCCTGCCGGCTCGCCAGCTTCTAGTGGATCCATGGAAATGACGACCTTCAGTGTGGGACAACGTGGCTTGAGCTTGAGTAGTGTGGGGATGTGATTGAGGGATGCGACGACAACCGTGACTTCTGCGTGGTTGATGATATACTCAGTGGTATCCGGTCCGAGGGTGTCGTATATCGAAACACTGAAGAGTGATTGCGACATACAAGCCAGATCTATGCGGTCATGGTAAGTACGTCGTGCATCTCCAAGTCTTTCGGCTTGTATGCGCTCTCTGACCTGTTATCTGCCACTCCGGCCTATTCTGACACCACAATCCCACACCCCGCTGCGTCCCAGTAACTCCAGCCCCAGCATGCAGTTCCACCAATCCCTTCCCAAAGTTCTCCCTCCTCCTTGCAATCGTCTGATAATCCTGCCAAACATAATCGCCATACGTTTTCGTGGCCGCATCGTACGGCCGACGTCCAAAGCAGCGATTCGTCGGCACGGTCCTAACGGCCGTCTCGAAGTATTCATGTGCTGTTCTGACGTTGGGGTCGAGGGTGCTTAGAAGCTCATGTTGGAACCTCCAATGCCGGTATGCTGGCGTGCGGTCGGCTTGCTGCGTGCCTGGAATGGGTACGCTGTGTGGCTGGCCTGGCGGAGGGGCAGGGACGTATTGTGCTGCTGCTATTACGGCTGGTGTGTTTGTTGTTGTGAGGATCCCCATGGTCTTGGCCGATCAACGTGGAGGACGTGGAGTAGTGGAAGTATAGCTCGATCGAGTCTGGGGATTGGGTTTGGGAAATTCGCCGTGCTGTTTTACGTGCTGGGCCTGTTACAATTATACCCAAGTACGATGCAGAAATGGATTCAAAAGGCGGGCAAGTAAGCTGAGGTGAATCGGATAAAAGTAGTGAGCAAGAAGGAGGAAAGTAATCGCAGTCTTGGGCTGAATATCGTCTCGAGACTCCGGATGTGACCACTTAGGTCGCATGACCTCATGCGTGGCTTAGTTGGACCGAGGTCCTCGGCGTCGCTTCACGACGGGAGTAGGTCCGAGCCTCGCCACTCTTTCATGAATCGTCGTAGAACGCTTGTGAGCAGCGACGCTGTCCAGGAGAACAGATTTGAGCAGACACAGCAGATAACTACAATCCTCAAGTATACGAAGCGCTCAAGCATGATACATTGAAGCTATAGAGGTGTCTAATGATACTCGGCGGCAGTCGGAGCAGTGAGCTGTTTAGGCATACCAAATCCAACATTCTGACGCCTGATAAGCGTTTGAAAGTAGAGCGAGTTCATGCTCAGACGTAGTGTCGGCGCGGTGCTTAACATTGATGACGAGACCAGGACTCTACGATCCCTTTCGTGGATTGAAAGGCCGAAGACTATGATGGTCCTTGAGGAATACGCCCTTCTTACTCCGTTACGTCGAAGAGATGATATGACATGTCGTCCATCCTACTCCCTCCCTCCTCCTACCATACCTTCTAAGCCCCAGCCTCAAGCAACTCCATCCTCGTCCCAATCTCCCCCCTGGCCCCCAGACTCACAGTCGAACTGCTCAACCCCTCACTCACCGTGACCGTCTGCCACTGACTCCTGAGCTCCACCTCCAACGTCTCCGCCTCTCCCTCCCCTCCCTTCTTTGTCTCTCCACCCTCCCCTCCCAGCTCCTTCGTCGCCAATCGCACGTTAACAATTGGCAACCCATGCACACCGACCCTCAGCGGCGTCAATGACAGCTTACAAACGACATATTCATCCGCCTCCGCTTCGAATGTAGCGAGGCGTGGACCGGATAGTAGCCAGGAATCGGAGGAAAGGATCTCGTATATGAAGCTCTTGGACGTCTGTGTTTGCGTTTGGGACTGGGGTTGGTGAGACCACTTGGTGGTATATCGAAGCTGCAGCTCGATTGGGTAAGTGTGTCCGAGCTTGAGGTGGGATGATTGCTGGGTGTTGGATAGCGAGAGCGCGACGCTGAAGGCGTAGCGGAGGGACGGGACGTGGTAGTCGACTAGTAGTTTGCGGATATGGCCGGTGTCGTTCTGGGGGGTTTGGAGTTGTTGCAGGTCTATCGATGCATTTTCCTGATGAAGGCGTTAGCATACTTGCACCTTCGTAAAGTAAATCTACCACTTACCTCATGCCACTCGCTCAGCCACAACTCAAGCGCAGGTCGGTCGTTGAGATGTACCGAGTCCAGCGCCGACGACATGCCCAACGCGTTGTAGTCCAGCAGGCGAAGGCTTCCTGTCAGTTCGGCGCTGCGGAAATCCATGCGGTCCACGTTCTCGCGCAGTGCGACTTCGTAGCTGTATAGTATCATGCCACCAACTCCTACATACGGACTGTCCGCAAGATCATGCCGGAGCTTTTCCACCTTCTGCTGGATGGAGTCTTCCACGATGTCGCGATACTCGACTTGGAAGCTCAATGCTTCTGGCGTCCCTGACTCCGAGTTGGGTGTCGATTCCGGCTCCTTCGTACCGACCTGGTAACTCACACACAGTGGATGTCTGGCGGAAATCAGCGCCTTTGCCTGCTGTGCCAGAATTGCTCTGGCATCGTGTCGCACAGAGCCAAGGAGCTCCGCGTCCAGAACCTGAATCGGGCGTTCCGAGATCGGTTTGATCCAGAACTTTGAACAGACTGCTTCTTGCTTGATCGTGTCTTGCACACTCACATCCAACACCACGACGGTAGTGATCTTGGGAAAGAGTCTAAAGGTGAAAGTTCCAGCTTCTGTATTATATTCGATATCGAGCTTTATTGCTAGAGTGGTCGTATTTTGGTCGCATTGGTAAGGTATGTGTATCACGAGCGTTGAATTTGCGGAGCGAGGCGGGAGCAGGATCTCGCCAGGTGTGGTGCTCGCGATTGATTCGGATGGTGCATCGTTCAATGAAGCTTTTGCTGTATATAGACGAAGGCCAGCTGTGGCTGACTTGAGGGTGACCTTGCCGCTTGAGATGTCTTGGTCGCCGGAACTGATAACCAATTCTGAAGTTCTTTGCTTGCCAAGATGTACTACTGGATGTTCCCGCAGCTTAGCTTGGAGAGCACCAAGTCTTGGATACACTAGGACCGGTGACACAGTCATGGGTGTGCGCTCATGATGGTCCGCCTGCAGATGAGTCTCTTGGGCCACATCGTGACTGAACAAGACCCTGCCTGCTCGTAGGACGATCCGGGCAATGCGGAAAAGACCATATGTCGAGATCTGTGTTACTTTGATCAGTAAGTCTCAATACAGGGCTCGGAGGTGATGCATACGTTACTCGCGAACCATAGTCGAGCAAGCTCGCCACTTGACAAGATTGGTCCGCCAGCCTGTAGCCAAATGTCCTGATTTCCTTCTTCTGTCACCTGCACAAGCTGCACTTTCGCCTCGTCTAGCGTCACCTGCTCAGAGAAGAGCTGCTGTACAGTAACCGATAATCGAAATTCATTGCCTTGCGGCGCCAGTTCGATGACTTTGTCGATGCGTAAAAGGTTAAAATACTTGGTCAATGGTGCCGTGACGTCGTAGGTAAGCTCTTTGGCTTCCAACACAAGCTGAGCAAACGGCCCATTCGATGGAGCGTCTGCAATATCAGCAGACTGCGAGCCCGTCTCCTTGTGTACCCGTCTTCGCCCAGGACGTCGGCGTGCAGTGCTTGCGGATCTAGCGAGTATAATAAGCCTCACCCTTACAAGCTCGTCTTTCCTACTCAAGAGCTTGAGACACTCTGCATATTTTTCCAGAATAGATAATTCTAGACCGTGCCAGTCTGTCGACCCGTATGTTTTGGCCAGCTTGCCGAAGTACGTGACGGCTGCAGCATAATCGCCGTCGTCAAACTTCAGCAATGCCTGGTTGATGACGAGCTGTTCTGCTGACTTTCTGCGCCCAGCTATGGCGTAGTACCATGCTGCGTGGTCGCTTAGCAGCTCGTAAAGATGACGGTAATTGCCAGGAGAGGCTAGAGCGTGCCGTAGTTCGGGAGTTGCGAACAGTATACTGGTTCGTCGTGGGTCGGCGGGGTCCTCTTGTCCTAACGTACTGGTCTTGCTTTGCCTTCTTGATTCGAGACTACCAGCTCGCCAGCCATACCAATCACCGAGTTGTTCGAGCAGCCTGCGCTGCCTCAGCACAAGATCTGCTCTACATGCAGCAGCGTTGGCAAGTTCTCCATTTTGTATCGTCTCGATAGCCTCCAAGTCCAGGTCGTGCAGAAACAGCCCTTCCCCTGCAATATTTGGCGCGGCCGACGTCTCTTCCTTGCCCGTGAGCAACGATGATTGACGTCTTGGGTACGAATAATGCCGCACTGGTTCCGACTTGGACTTGGAGTCCTGCATTGATGCTGGACTTGCTATCGCAGACGTGATTGTTTCGTCTAGGATCTGCTGTATGAAGCTGAATGTCCAGGATGCGACTGTGGCGTCGACGTGGAAACTTGTATCCGGGGCATCGGCTGGTGCTTCAATGTCAGCCAGGTCATCCTGCAACGTTCGACCAATTAGTGACGCGAATCGTGCTGCGCGTTGTGATAGTTCAGCTAGAGGTGTAGCATCCTGGTTCTTGTTTGCGACGTTATCTGGCGACAGTGTTGAGAGTATTGTTCGGCTGTTCTGCGAGTTTGGTACCAGCCTGGCCAGTTTGAGTAGCAGTTCCATCTGCCTCAAGAATATGTAGCATCGAAAGTCAAATACCGAGATCTGATTCGACACGATAAGTCCTCTGTAGTCTTTCGTCTCTGTAGTCAAAGGCGGTTGTGAATTCGAGGCATCTTGTGTATCATTTCCAGATTGCATCGTCTTGGTCAACAAAGCGTGCAACGAAGCTGTCTTCGTCAACAGCTGACTAGTCGTCGCACCAACAAGCAGCTGATCACCAATCGTACTATCCAATCCCACCGCCAACTCATCATACCCCAACAAAGCATCCTCCGTCAACCCAATCGCCTCAAACGCTTGCGCCAGCCCCTCTTTCAAGATGAAGAACGTGCAAAAGTTCCAACCCGGCAGAGACCGCTGCAGCTCACGCTCACGCACGTCCTCCTCATACTGCGACACCCTCACATTAAACGACGAAAGCAGTAGCGCCTTGAACTTGCCCACCAGGTCCGTCCAGGCCGCCGACTGCTCCTGCGCATTTTCCGCAATCGGCGTAACACCAGCAGGCACAGTCGCTCTCGTCAATCCAGGAGGAAGAGCATCCCTTGCCAGCCGTATCTGCGCCACACGCTCGAAGCCCGATTTGCCCTCGTTGAAGTCCGCTCTTAGCTTCTCCAACAGGGGTCTATTTCTTTTCCCTGCCCATTTCGAAGTTCGCTCCTTGACATCTCCGGATTCGTCCTTTTTGTTGCTGAAGCGTGGCTCAGCGGCAGCAGGGGTGTCAGGGAGCACGACATGCAAGATCAGCCATTCGAATGCATCGTGGTTCGAGTGCAGACTGCTATTCTGCGCAGCGTTGACGTGTTCCTTTACCCATTCCCGTAGTTTCGGGCGTAGATTCGACTTGTAGAGATCTTTGTCGTCGCAGCGGAGGAGATAAAGCTTTAGGTACGGCGTGGAGCGGAGCCCCGGTATCTGGTGTCTGCGCTGGCTGTCTGATTGCGTTGCACTGCTTGGCGATGGTGGCTCCCCTTGCGGATCTTTCGTCTGGTCTTCTGTGCGGGAAGACTTCTTACTCGGTGCAGGCACGAAGTCAACATCTAACGAAGCTATTGCTCGCAAAGGACGCGTAGAGGATTTCCAGTAAAGGTTCCGAAGCGGCAGATGCGCCGAGAGCTGCGGCCATAGGAGTGAGAAGACTCCGTCCGGGTCATGATACTCTGTCGTCATGCTTCATGCCTGGAGCATCGCTCGCAGGAAGCAGCAGTCTCCAGGGGTGCTAGATGTGGCAAGTACTGTATCGTCTAAAGTCACGTGATGGAATTTTGGGTCTTCGGTGCACTGTGAGGCTCCCTTGCTGATGCGATTGCAGCAGCGTCGACTACATTTCAGGTCTGAACACTGCTTATCGTGCTCTTGAAGATGCTAACTGATGATAATGACGGCATATTCTATGTTCCTTCTCAACTGGCGTTCCAATTGCCATTCCAAACCCAGGTCGTCTAGCCAGCTCCCACTATTTCCTCCAAACTCACAATCTTCCATTGTGCTCCACGACAGTGCCGCCCACCCCTGCAGCTCCGATATTTGATCACGGCCACCTCTCCAGCCTCTCCAAACAGTCCCACGGCCTCTGAACGCCATACATCATACCCAATCATGACATGCTTTTCCAAGAATGTTCGACACGCCATGCGCTCCAGCTCTTCCACTTCCTTCACGTCTCCAGTCCTCTTGACTTGCCTCTGTTTCCTGGCTGTTGGATGTCATTTGCCAATCAATATTCTGTCTGTCGAACGTCATGTGCTAGTCAGTATGCTGTTGCAAAGATGTCTTGTTCGGCTTGAGACCATAGCGATGTAGTGCCTTAGCGATGACTTCGTGATGATTAGACTGTGTCTTCTGTATTCGAGCAGCTCGATGTCTTTGACACGTTGCCCAGGGGGCTTCGTTTCACTCGCGTGATCAGAACTCGTATGTATTCAACCAATTCATAACCATCATGGCCTTGAGAAGGCCCATCTTCATGCCACCATGTCTATGCTTCGTCAGTGTGATCCTGCAACATTGCCTCCAATATCAAACACTCACGTTCCGTCAAAGCTATTATACTGAATACTCGCATTGAACATTCCCAAATGATCGATCCCCCTTTCCTCCATATACGGTCCCACGGTTTCCTCAAACATCTTCATGCGCAGGTTCCCCTGGCTCGGCCAGAAGACTTCAGGCTTGTTGACACCGGATGCTGTGGGCGTGATGAACAGTCGTGGGAAAGCGGTGCCGTTCTCATAGAGCCAGGGAGCTTTTGCTCTGATGCTTGTATCGAGGGTTTCCCACCACTCGTAGGTCTTGTCGACTTCGAGGTCGTTCCAGAGACCGTGGCCGAACACAAACGCAACAGGCTTGTCTCCGGGTTGGTATGGTTCTTCTGGTACTGCGTTGAGGACTAGGGAGATCTCGTCTTTCTGCTCGGTGACAAGCGGGTAAGATGTCGCAACAAAATCTGCATATTATGTTAGCCTCACCACACTCCCGGGAGTAGACATCAACCTACAATTCACAATCGCCGTCTCAGCATACGGACAATACAAACTCCCCGGATCGTTCGCCTGCACCAGTTCCGTGTTCGCCGTGATATGCCAAACATCACACCCTCTATTCTGGAACGGCCCTGCACAATGGCAATCCACGCCCTCG
>Ga0058702_10000190_pt1 | contig 33094 bp, 29 predicted proteins | sample AgamicOrSfe_FD_83781 | JGI IMG/M metagenome (GOLD analysis project Ga0058702, IMG submission 83781) | Agave microbial communities from Guanajuato, Mexico - Or.Sf.e | ecosystem: Host-associated > Plants > Phyllosphere > Phylloplane/Leaf | place: Guanajuato, Mexico | collected 2012-05-30 | reverse complement strand
GGATGGTACTTGTCCATGTTGATCTGGTGGTGGTGCTGACCACCGGCAAGACCACGACCACCGGGATGCTTGCGGTGCTTGCCGATACGTCCGTGACCTGCGGAAACGTGACCGCGGCTGTGAGGGAAGAGTGTGTTAGCAGTTGTACGTCCTATTGCTCTTCATCCAAGTGTATTGTGCTTTTTGTCATTCCGGAAACCATTGTGTTCGCGTCCACCAATCGATCAAGCGACACTGTGGTAGCCTGGCTCTGTACAGTTGGTCCCGTCTAATTGCCTTCTCTTCCTGTCGCTTTGCGCACGCCTTTCATGATGACTTTTACTTCCCCCTCTTTCGGCTCTTTTCATATCGCTTTGATTCCTTGTGCAGTCAAGTCGTAGGAAACTGGTATAACGTACTGCTTGCGGGTCTTGCTCAAGTGGGTAGGCATGTCGTTGGGATGTGATTTGTGTGAGTAACAAAGTAAAGCGTCGTCGTGTAGATGTTCTCGCACACAAAAACTGGCACAAGTGAAAAGTGGAGACGGAATATCTAATTTCCATTGAGAACATCTGCTGCATCGCGCCTCTCATACAGATACTGAGAAAGTTATTATACATAAAAGCCTTGAGCAACAGTCGTCTTGACTGTGATCAACCGCACCCAGTTTGAGGTAACTCCTCCAGCTCAGCAACGCCAGCAATGTATGCCCGTAAGGTGAGCATTGTGACCTCAGTCATGGCAACCTTCCGTAGACCATTAGCAACGCCATTCACCATATCTCCCGTTCATGTGCAATGACGACTCAATTGGTACCTCTCGGCTTTGCCTTGGCCACCTTCTTCGTCTTTGCAGCTTCCTTCTTCTGCTTCTTGACAGCCTCTACCTTTTCTTCGTTCTTCCTCTTCAGTGACGCTTTCTCATCTGCGGTCTTTTCCTTGACCTGGAAGAAGCCCTCCAGTCGACTCTGTTGTGATGTCTTCAGACTCTTCGTCAATCGTAGTGCACCGGCTCTGACTCTGTCTTCACTAAAACCCTTGTCCTTGACCAAGAAATCAACGAGTCCTTCAACATCTGGATTCTCCCACTTGAAGTCACATTCAGGATCCTCTGCATCACGAACATCGGGATCAGTGAACAAGAGTCGCGCATCTTCGTAAGGCCAATCTGCAGGCAGTGTGTACTTCTTTGACAGGTCGCCGGTCTTCATGGCCTCGACGATCTTGTCAAGTGAGCCATAGTCACGGATGAGCTTCACTGCGGTATTTGGACCGACTTTGGGTATTGGGTCGAGGTAGTCGCAGCCCAGCAAGATGCACATATCGATGAACTTGACACACATTATCAGCGATGCTGTGATCAAAGCGAAAGTCAAGACCAACCTGAGGCATTTCCATCTCCATGCCTTCTAAGACCTTGTCCAGATGGATCTCCTGAATTGGCTCCTTCCTTTGCTCACTGAATGTCAACTTTCTCAGCAGCACTGGCGAGGCAAACGTCAAAGTGTCCATGTCTTCACTAGCTGCTGCAAAGACTTTCCCGGCTTTTGCCAATACTGCGCACTGTGCTTCTGCCTCTGTCGGTGCGTTGATGTAAGGCACGCCCATTAGCTTCAACAGCTTCTGTGCCTCTGCATTGTGCTCTCTTGTCACTCTGACTGTCCTTCGCGAGAACTTCTCAATCTCTTCCGCTGTACCCGTCTCTTTTGCCTCTTCATGTGCTTCTTGTGCCTCGGACTTGCGCTGGAAACGTTTCGCTAGTTCACCAGACTTGAGCTTGGGAGGTGCACCGTCGAAGACATAGACGGGTTTTATGCCATTGTCTGCTATTCGTAGGGTGCGGTAGAACATGCCCATGAGATGTGATGTTGTCTCGCCGGTCTCGGAAGTGAGCTGTTGTCCTTCTGATCGTACTGCAACAAGAAAACTGTACAGACTCATTGATCTGGCCATTGGGTCAGTATGTTGTTTTCAGGTTGACCAGTACATCTTATAACATACGCATCGATGGCAACCTTTCTCCCGAATTGATTCTTGATCTCGCCAGTCTTGACGGCATCTGGACAGTTCTCCGAGATGACCTGTACATATTAGACTTTCTCTCCAGCCGAGTCTGTGGACAAGCTCACCTGGAACAAGCCTGTGACATGAAGGTTAGGCTAAGAACGGCAATGTAGCCTTCGTAACACTCACTTTTGATACCCATCTTGATGAGCAGTAGTATATAGCTCGTTATCACGAAATAACGCGTGCCAGGTGAAGTCTAGGCAGATGATTAGGCAAATACGGTCAAAACGACAGAGGGCACGCGAGGTATCGCGCCTGCGTCATACAAATTGTACATCGGACTAAATTCCTAAAGTGCTTGGAAGCAGACAGCAGGAGTATGATATCTCAGACCACTACCTTTCTGCGGTTGATTGTCGCAACTATGGTGCTTTTCGCAATGACCCCGACGATTGTAGGTGCGGTAGAGAAATACAACGTGGTGAAACAAGATGCCACAAATACAAATGATGAACCGTCACTCGACAGTCCGGCTATTGGAGAGCCAATATCGCATGGCCAGATCATAGAAGTTCACAGAGCGCTCAATTCTATCCATAGTGACATTGAGAGTCCCATTGACAAGCCATACCACCTGGACGATCTTCTACGAGGTGCTCAGATTTATGTGGCACCACCAAAGCCTATAGCTCAACCAGTATGCCGTAAAGTGTCCATCACTGCTAAAGCATGACTTACATATTCCTCAGACACAAGAATTCAAAGACCTCATGGCACGCCTGCGTCGTGAGGAGGAAGCTCGAAAATACAATGCCATGCTGACGTCCTCCACTGGTGGCAATTCTTCCAACCCGTTTGCTCTTTCCCCAAAACCTTCGTCCCACAGCACTTTTGCCACAGGGGAGGACGAGGAGGAGATGACCTTCGCCGATGTGAACCGTCAACTCACACTCATCATCAACGTACTCGTCACAATCATCGCGTGTGGTGTCTCCATATGGCTTGTAGCAGGTCATTTCTCAGCGCCAAGGAGGCTGGCACTGGCTATGGGAGGGGCTTTTCTGGTGGCGGTAGCGGAGGTGGCGATCTACGCGGGCTACTTGCGGAGGATCACGGAGGCGAAAACGGTGGAGAAGGGCAAGAAGGAGAAGAAAACGGTGATAGGGACGTGGACGATAGGAGGCAGCTTGAGCGAGAAGGCGGTAGTGAGTACAGCTAGTGGAAAGAAAGAAGACGAGGCTAGCTCCGTACGATATCGAGCCGGTAAGCGACGATGAGCTGGATTTAGCTAATCCATGCAATGACAGGCTGCAAGCCATCTTGTGCCCTCTCCGATCCGAAGGCAAATGTGCCAAATAATGATATAGATCACTCCTCGTGATTATGCAGCCGCCAACGCCATGCTATGCGGGTCGTAATTCATGATAATAGATGCTCATTGAACTCCAAGCCCAATCCGAAGTCAAGTCAAGCGATCTCCTTCACTCTTTGGGCCGTCTGGATGACAGGAAGTCGTGCTCTAGTGCCATCTGCGCCGTGTATCGACTTCGCGGATCCAGGTCAAGTAGCACATTGAGAAAGTCGACAGCAGAAAGCACGTCTGTTTCAAGGCGAAGCTTGTTGCCATCTGCATCTCGAGACGGTTGGTTCGTGCTCCACATGATGATCTTCTCCATTGTATACCCATTGTCGGTGATTGTTGGGATGTTGCACTCGAAGACCTGTCCGTGTTCCAGCGCGCATGCCCTCATCCTCTGGCGTCCGAAGACCGTCGCAAGCTCAATGACAGCATCGATGTCATCAGCCGAGTGGAAGAAGGGAAACCTGCGTGCCAGTATCGTCAGAAGGATAACACCGACTGACCAGATATCAATGGCGGCAGTTTGCCTTGTGCACTTGAAGAGCACTTCTGGGGCACGGAAACCACGCGTTCCAGCTCTGTTCGCTCGTAATGCGTGACGATTATCGACCTTGGGATAACCATTGACAGGCCCTTGCATTCGCCATTGAGACTTTGAGATCTTGGCACGCTTTTGTGCTGTGGAGTATTGGCAGAGACATGATCCCGCCTCATAGTTTTCTCGCTCTGCCAGTCCGAAGTCCACGAGCACACCATGCTTGTGATGAGGGTTGTATAGAAAATTCGTCGGCTTGATGTCTCGGTGCAGGATCCCTTGCTCGTGGACAGCAGCTAGTGCTGAGAAGAGACACTTGAAGTACGGCCGTAGGTCATCGACTGTCATCTCACGGAAATATGCTCGGAAGTCAAGATGTCTGTAGTATGGAAGCACTGCAATGACTTGATCCTGATGTCGAAAAGCTGTAATGAGTGGACAAATATAATCACATCCCCGAAGGTCATGCAGTAGGTCTAGCTCGTTCATGATTCTGACCGGGCTACTCGTGACATAGATCTTCTTGATCGCGACATAGTGAGGTTTCCGTTGCTCCCTTCTCTTTTCAGATTCGAATCTCGCTTCGACATCCCAGTCATTGTTATATCGGTCATAGAGAAGATCTTCTGCTTTATATACTGTCGAGAACGTCCCTAAACCGCCTCATCAGTACTGCTGGGCCTCTCAATTCTATTCAGCACGTACCTTCTCCAATACGATTCAAGATCTTGTAACGTTGTGTGATTCCTTTGAAGGTTTCCTCGAACTTCTGCATGTCTTCCAGAACCAGCTCGTCAATCTCTTCGTCCTCGTCCCCTTCTTCGTCCGAATCTATGACGGTATCCGTGCATCCACTCTCTTCTGCTGGATCCATACTTTCGTCTTGCTCTTCCCTAAACTCATCCTCGTCGTCCATTGACTCCTGATACATCGCGCCATTCGGCCAGCGTGGTATACCATTCTCCGTGTGATCGATCAGGTCAGTCATCTCGGTCAACGTCGGTTGCACGTCGAGTAGAGCAAAGGCAGCATATGACGCGTCCGCCAGAGTATGATAATGTGTGGTGTTCCAGGACGCAGGTTGCTGTCACTTTATGCAAGCAATTAAGCAGCTTCCCCATGTTTACATCTCAAGCTGCCCAATCCGGCAATATATTGACTTTGAACGCGACTTCCTCGTCCGCTCTTCTTTACTTTGATCCTATCGCAAACAACGCTGACATACTGTACGGCCTCGCGCTTCAAGCGCTTCGACACCACCGAGATGGACATCAATTTCGACCTTAATGAAAGCTTGAAGCAATACCTTAGCGATCCTGCGACAATCCCAACTCCAGAAGCGGATCCAGCCCTTGCTGAATGCGACAATGACCCGGACAGCTTCACGAACGCCCTGATCAAGAGTGTACTCAACCCGATCGTCGACGCGGTCGCGGAATCTCCGGAAGGCATTGCCCAGATTGCGCACTTAGACACGATACAATGTCTCCTCAAGTTTGTCTTCATTTCCACTTCTGCAAGGCGCAACATGTTCACGAGGCTGATCATGAGCCTCTTGTTCTAGGTCTGCTCCCGCTCTTCCAGCACATGCACTCGGTCAGGTACTCGACCTTGTCATCTCAGGTCTTTCAGCAGAAGCGGAAGCGGTCAACAATGACCTCGAGGTCGAGGAGGGGGATGCGCTACAACATCACAAACAGATACTCGAAGTGTATGCTTTCCTTCTACAGTGGACGATAGCCACGATTGAGACAAAGGCTGCGGAGAAACCCGCTTCTACGACTGCAGCCCGTGGAAAGGGAGGAAAAGGAGCAAAAGCGAAGAGTGCGAGTAAAGATGGTTGGGACTCTGCTGCCGCTGTCCAGAATGCTCTAGATGTGATGAGCAAGGTCCTGAAGTTGCGACTAGTGCGCGTTTTCACCACGACATCAGACAGAGACACATTTGTCAACCTGTTCACGCGAGCAGTCTATCTGGTACTGGAGAGCGAAGGAAGGGTCAAGAGCACAGCAATGCGGATGCATGCATTCAAGGTACTTTGTATTGCTGTGAAGCATCATGGTCATGCTTACGGTATGCTGCCTGGGAACTCATTACGACTCGGAGTGAAATTGACCGCAACCAGGCGCACAAACATCCATCGTGCAAAGTCTGGCCTACTTTGAACATCTTTCTGAGCCTATGGCGGAGTTCCTACAGATCCTCTCTGATCAATATGACTATCCGCAGCTGTCCGAGGAGATTTTGAGGTATGCAACCATGTCTCCGCTTCTTCCAGGAAGATACTGATAATTCGCTAGGGAGTTGAGTGGCAAAGAGTTCAATAGTAACGATCTTCGCGGACCGAAATCAGTGTCCTCGTTCATCTCCAAGCTCTCCGAATTGGTACCACGCCTCGTGATCAAGCAGATGACCATGTTGGCAAAGTTCTTGGACAGCGAAGTAGGTCAAAGCCCCTTCGTGAAAGCAGTACTTTCTGGACTGACAAGTCATAGTCGTATACCCTACGTTGCTCCATCATTGACGTCTGTGGCAATTTGATCACCATGCTCAGCAAGCAGGAGCCTGGCGAACAGGCTGATAATCACAAAGCACAAATCAATGCTTTCTTCGAGCTTCTCGAGGAGAGATTCTTGGACGTCAACCCATACTGCAGATGTCGTGTCTTGCAGGTTTACGTCAAGCTCTGCGACCTTGAGACCAAGTTCCCGAAACGACGTCAAACAGCTACAGAACTTGCAACGAGGAGTCTCGAGGAAAAGCAGTAACGTGCGACGAAATGCTGTGAAACTGTTGGGCAAGCTTATATCGACACATCCATTCTCAATTCTACATGGTGGCCTGCTCAGCTACACGGAATGGAATGCACGATTAGAAGCTGTAGAACTTGAGCTCGACTCGCTGAAGCCACCGCCTGGCACGCCAGGTCTTGCAGAGAAGCGAGCTACTGAGACACAAGTGGACGAGTCACTCCTGGATGGCGCAACGCAAGTCGAGAATGACCAGGAGCCGGAACCAATGACTGATGACCAGAAAGCTGCAGCACTACAGAAAGCTGCCGAGGAAGCTGCAACGTCAGAAGCGATGAACAAGCTACAACTTACGAAGAGGTACTATGTTGAAGCTCTGCGCTTCATTGAGGTGCTACACGAAGCTACAGAACTTGTCTGCCAACTCTTGATGTCGAAGAACAAAAATGAAGTCGTAGAGTCAATGGACTTCTTGGTTGTTGCTGATGCTTATAAGATTGAGATAGCCAAGAAAGGTATCAGGAAGATGTTACACTTGATCTGGACGAAAGGCAACAGCGATGAAGGCAAGGGAGTTCAGACTCATCTCATTGATTGCTACAAAGGGATATTCTTCGATGCTCCAGACACTTTCAGCGAGAATGATGCAGCAAACTATGTTGCCCGCAACATGATCAGTCTGACATTCGGCGCAACACTGGCAGAGCTGACCTCATTGGAACAACTCCTCAGTACGATGATGACAGGCCGCATGATCTCTGAGGTAGTTGTCACCAAGTTGTGGCAGATATATGGTGTACAACGAAAAGAGATCTCCAAGACTCAGCGAAGAGGTGCCATTGTCGTGCTCAGTATGCTTGCCTTGGCAGACGCCCAGATTGTGGTAAAAGAGATGGAGACCATGTTGAGAATTGGACTTGGCAGCCGCGGCCGTGCTGATCTTGGCCTTGCAAAGCATACTTGCATTGCTCTCGCACGCATCAAGCCAAGTGGCAGGAAAGCCAAGGCTGCAGTGGCGCCAGCTAGACTCGCAAATGATCATGCTGTCATCCTCAAATTGGGAGCCATGGTGGAAATGGAATCTAACAGCAAAGAGTGGTACGGTGTTGCCGAGCAAGCTATTGGTGCTATCTACACCTTGTCTAAGCATCCGGACATCATCTGCTCCGAGATCCTTCGCAAGAAGACGAAGCAGATATTTCAACGCAGGAAACAGTCAGTTCAAGACGCCGATGGCGACACCGAGATGATGGACGATGCGGACGATGCTCCTGCCGAAGAAGAGTCGACCGAGCCGATTAGCACACAAAAGCCTGCGATGGCACTAGCTCAACTGCTCTTCGTGGTTGGCCATGTTGCTATCAAGCAGATCGTGCATCTCGAGCTGTGCGAGCTCGACTTCAAGCGTCGGAAAGCCGAGAAAGAGAAATCGAAATCCGCTTCGACCGCATCGCCGACGAAGAAGAAGAGCGAAGACGAGAATGAGCTTGACCTCATTGGTGGCACCACAGAAGACGACTTCACTGAGGCGATCCAGCATATTCGCGAGAGAGAAATTCTCTACGGCAAGACATCTTTACTCGCAAATTTCGGGCCACTAGTGACGGAAATGTGTTCCAATAACACAGCTTACAATGATCCGAACCTCCAGGCGATCGCCACTATCTGTATGGCGAAGCTGATGTGTGTCTCCTCAGAGTACTGCGAGACGAACTTGCCACTACTGATCACGATCCTTGAGCGCTCGAATGATGCCATAACCAGAAGCAACGTTGTAATTGCGCTCGGGGATATGGCCGTCTGCTTCAACCATCTCATTGATGAGAATACAGACTTCCTGTACCGCAGATTGAACGACCCCGACGTCTCCGTAAAGCGGACATGTCTGATGACGCTGACCTTCCTCATCCTGGCAGGACAAGTCAAGGTCAAGGGTCAGCTTGGTGAGATGGCGAAATGCCTCGAAGACGATGACAAGCGGATAGCCGATCTTTCCAGGATGTTCTTCACAGAGCTTGCCACGAAGGATAATGCTGTCTACAACCAGTTTGTCGACATGTTCTCCACGCTCAGCGCTGACGACAAGCTGGAGGAGGAGTCGTTCAAGAAGATCTTGAAATTCCTTTCTTCGTTCATCGAGAAGGTCAGTCTTTCATTTTCACTCAAAGTTGCCTTGTTGCCATGATATTCGCTAACGCTTCAGCAGGACAAACATGCTAAGCAGCTGTCGCAGAAGTTGGCCGCAAGGCTGACGCGATGTGAGGACGAGCGGCAGTGGAACGATGTCGCCTATGCTCTGTCATTGCTGCAGCACAAGGATGAGGAGATCCAGAAGACGCTCAGCGCTGGGTTTACTATTGTCCAAAAGGCGTGATGGCGAGATCCTTGTCGACGATATCCATGATGAAGTGACGAGTTTCATAGTTCCAGCACCTTCTTGTATGTTTATAGGGCGGTTCCCTTCGTTTCGGGTCCGAAAATTCATGTGTACATAGCTTCATCTTCTGGGAAGTCCTCCATGAAAGGCGGGTGTGGTGCTCCCACCGTCGGTATCTTCGACGTGCCTTCTTTGACGTACAGCACCAGTCGAAACGCAGAACTCCCATTCAAGTAATACCTGTAAAGTCTTTTACTCCTCAAAAACCCAAGTCTCTCATACAGCTTCAAGCTAGCCGTATTCGATACCTCCGTCTCCAGCGCAATCTCGTCCGCCCCGGCCTCAATCATAGCATCAATACTCAGCGCTACCAATTTCGTCGCAATGCCCTTTCCACGATGCGTGGACGCAACAGCGAGCATTCCAATATAGCCCCGTATGGGTCCGCCGCGATGCTGCTCCAGCTTGGAGACTACGGCACCGATAAGTGTGGTGGAGTCGGAGCTGGAGAAAGCGAGAAAGCAGAGCGAGGGCCATTGATGTAGGAAGTAGCGGTAGCAGTAAATGCTGTAGGGTTCGGAGAGGTCGCCGGAGATGAGTCGTTGGATCGCGGGAAGATAGACGGGCTCGAGGGAGGGATTGTAGGGCTGTATGGTCACGCTGGAGGAGAGGGGGAAGTGGTCGGCGCCGGACGTGAGGGTGGTAGAGGGTAAGGAGGTGGTAGTGGTGATCAGTGGGACATCTATGGAAGAGGAGATATGGCCGTCCGCGACTGCGGCGACGGCTGGGTTACTTGGCGGCAAGGAGCTCTGAGCTACAGTACCACCATCGAAGCTACTCATGGTAATATGTTGTGTTTCAGACGTGGTCTCAGGATTGTTTCGAAGATGTCCAATGCTCTATTGTCACGTGCTTCGCGACATCGATGCCCCGAGATACCAACACATCGAGCTTGTTATCTATTTCTTCAGTCTGCTATCAGCTCTGCGATACCTGCCATCATCGAATACCTGTAGCATGTCCGGCCTCAGGCGCCGCAGATTTGGGCCTGGCGACGATGACTCCTCGCCTGGTAGTACTCGAGCACCCAGCCCGGCGCCAGCAATACGAGCGAGCACAGCTAGTAACGACGTCGACGGCAGCAATGAAGAGGCGGACCTAGTCAGCGTGCCTCTCGCAAAGCTAGAGAGTCTAAACAGCTATGTCAACGACACAGCAGACAAGCTCAAAACGCGGTCAAAGCATGGGAAGGGCATCAAGAAACGATACATCTTCGGTCTTGGCGGCATTTTTGGTCTATTACTGGCAGGCTTCTTCGCCGCGAATGAAACAGATGTGTTTGACCTGAGCCAATTGCAACATATGAATCTGGACAGCATCATTGATGTGCTGCCGGCTGGGTTGATCAAGGACGCGCATGAATTACAGGTATGGAGTGCACTGGACTCTCCCGTCTTGAACCACACTGATGTCAAGAAGGCCGCTTACATGACTTTGTCCGCTTTGACAGAAAAAGGAAAGAGACACGGTGTCATACGACTCGTTCGCCGTCGGGCTGGCCGTACAAGCAGAAGGAATCGAGGCAACACATCCTGTCATCATGATACCCGGCGTTATCTCGACTGGACTTGAGAGCTGGGGCACAGGACCGGAATCGAGAAAGTACTTCAGACAGAGATTATGGGGCAGTTGGAGTATGATGAAGGCATTGGTTCTCGACAAGGCATCATGGAAGAAGCACATCATGCTCGATCCCAAGACTGGCCTGGATCAGCCGGGCTACAAGGTCCGCGCATCACAAGGCTTCGATGCAGCAGATTTCTTCATTACTGGCTACTGGATCTGGAACAAAATACTTGAGAATCTTGCCACGATTGGCTATGACCCAAGCAATGCATTCGTGGCTGCATATGACTGGCGGCTGTCTTACGGCAACCTCGAAGTACGCGACCAATACTTCAGTCGCCTCAAGACACATATTGAGACATCTGGCCGTATTAAAGGCAAGAAGGTCGTCCTCCTATCCCACAGCATGGGGTCGCAGGTCCTCTACTACTTCTTCCACTGGGTAGAAGCAGAAGGTCCTGGCTTTGGCAACGGTGGTCCCTCCTGGGTTGACGACCACATTGACAGCTGGATCAACATCTCCGGCTGCATGCTCGGCGCTCTCAAAGACATGCCTGCAGTCCTCAGCGGCGAAATGAAAGACACTGCCCAACTCAACGCCTTCGCCGTCTACGGCCTGGAGAAATTCCTCTCCCGCCACGAACGCGCAGAGATCTTCCGCGCAATGTTCGGTATCTCCTCCATGCTTCCCATCGGCGGCGACGCCGTTTGGGGAAACGCCACCTCCGCGCCTGACGATCTTCCTGGCCAAGCAGTCAGCTACGGCAATTTCATCACCTTCCGCTCCCCTCCCAACGCCAATTCCAGCGGACACGTGCAGAATCTTACTGCAGGCGCATCCCTCCCCTACCTCTACGCCAACACCGACACCTGGTACGCCGCCGCCGTCCAAACCAACTATTCCCACGGCGTTGCACACACGGAGGCCGAAGTCGAAGCAAACCAGCACCTCCCGCACAAATGGATCAACCCGCTGGAAACACGATTACCAATGGCGCCCAACCTCAAAATCTACTGTTTCTACGGCGTTGGAAAACCCACTGAGCGCGCGTACTTCTATCGCGAAGACACGGACGTCCTGACGAAGACAAACGTCACAATCGATACTGCCTACTCGCCACCCCCAGACGAAGTCGGCGGCATGAACATCGACCACGGCGTCGTCCTGGGTGAGGGCGACGGCACCGTCTCCCTGCTGAGTAGCGGATACATGTGCAATCGCGGCTGGCGGCTGAAGCGGTATAACCCCGCTGCGGCGCGCATCACGGTGGTGGAGATGGCGCATGAGCCGGATCGGTTCAGTCCTAGGGGTGGGCCGAATACAGGGGATCATGTCGATATACTTGGGCGGAGCAGCCTGAACGACCTCATCTTGCGGGTGGCAGGGGGAAGGGGCGATGGAATTGAGGAGGAGGTCGTGAGCCGGATTAGAGAGTATAGTGACAAGGTGGAAATCAGAGGGGTGGAGGTCGATGTTCGACGAGACATGGGGGGAGAAGTCAGGGCGGAGGCGGCGAGCGGGATGGTTGTAGAGGTGGGCGAGTAGTAGACAATAGATTCTTGGAAATATCGGATACCAATAGTTGCATTGGCGACGGAAATCCACGTTGATCGATGGCACACTCCTCAATTCGTCCATGCACTTTCTGATACCCGTACAGTAACGAGAAATTCGTGTATCAACAGGATCACCATAAATAGTGCAAAAAGCTTCCTTCCTGGCACTACTCCGCGAAGCTTATCGATCCACGACCCAAGTGCAAGTACCAACCTCCTCCATCACCATACTCCTCGACAGCGCCGTGCCGCCACCGTGATTACGACAGGCCAAAATACCGAAACAGGCGAAGTTTCCCATCCACAGTACCGTACTTAGCAAGCCTCGTGCGAGAAAGATGCCAAAAGTTTAGCAAAAATGGCAAAAGGAATTGTCGACATACAACAGCTGAAATTCGCTGGTGGTCACCCGCCCAACTACTACGCAGCCGGTAGAATGCTTAAGTACGCCAGAGCGGACGGGATGGCCTGTTTTCATTCTCCTGTGGTCGAATGTGTTTGATTTCCTGTTTTATCAAACTATAACGACTAGAATGACTATGGAGCGTGTTTCGTCCACGATGGGATGCTTCGCGTTGGAGCGAGAAGAGGTAGAGTTGTCGTGGCGGTCACCTGTCAGACTCTACCGTATCCGATTGTCTGGTTCGTGCCTCTCCAGCCTTGCCTGCGAGCGAGCGAGCAAGCGAACGCCATGCTTTCTCTACGTAGCTGTGAGCAGTAGCTCTAGTGCTGACACGCGCCATTGCAGTGTGTACATGTTTCGACGCTGGACAAGTGGTTTATGACACTGCTTTCCTTGCTGCAGATACACATCTAGGAATACAGAATCGATACGCTGTTATGTTGCTTGGATATAATACAAGTCATCTCATAATGACAACGACAGTGCTGGCCCATCAATTCATCACACCACCAGTTCACCTCTCCACTCCCACCGATCCAACGCCCCTCCGCCGAGTGTCGAGGTCACCATATGTAATAGCGCAAGACCAGCGCTATATGCAATATAAATATAAAGTCATGAGCGTAAGGTAAGTGCAGCTTCGTGTGTACTGTGTCCCGTCCTGTGCCGGCCCGTTCCTCACCCGCCCCCACGCTATGCAATTTGTTCCAATTTTGTTTGTTCGTCTCCTCCTGTACGTCTTCCGCTCTCCTCGCCATTCCACCCATGACTGCCCCTTTCTTTCAACGCTTCCCACCTGCACTTTCTCTCCTTTCATACTGCATATACTCCATCGGCGTCGCTGGGTCCTTCGGGTCTAGATACTGCGTCATGACATCGCTCAGCTCCTTGAACTCAACCGGCTTGGTGAGATACGAATTAAAGCCAGCCTCGCCGCACTTCTGCCAGACGTCGTCGAGGACGTTGGCACTGAGGGCGACGATGGGGATGGGTGGGTGGTTGTTCTTGCGCTCCCAGGCACGAATGTCCCGGCATGTCTGGTAGCCGTCTTTGTTGGGCATCATGAGATCGAGCTGTGGAGGAATAGGGTGTTAGTGAGTGTTGAGATGGGAAGGAAGAATTAAAGTGCAAAAGCAATAACACGTACCAAGATGATTGAAAAGTACCCAGCTGGTTTGCCGAGCACTTTATCCGTCGCCTGCACACCATCAAAGCACGTCTCGACAGCAACAGAGACGCGTTTCAAAAGCTTAAGCATGACCATCTGATTGATCCTGTTGTCCTCCACCAGCAGGACTTTGATGTCCTTGTTCCCCAATCGTCTCGTCATCTCATCAAAGACTCTCTTCTGACTCAGTGCAATCTGCTGCGCGCTAGTCTGGTTCTGGTCAGTGCTCAACTCTCTTGACTTTTCGGGGTCGAAGATAGGAGCAAGTCTGGACGGCTTGACGGGCTTTTGCACAAATCGAAGACGTCGTTCTTTGTTGAGCTTTTCAAAGTCGAACTGCGTGTTGCGGGCGATGAGATCTTTGCGTTGCGTGGTATCTGTGACGACGACAACAGACGGTATCGGCGATGGCAGCTTTTGAACAATTTCGTACAGGCTGACGACTTCCTCTCCTTTTGGCAAACTCAAAATGACATGTGTGAAACGGAATGATTCTGGCCCTTGCAACATAGGCCGTGCTTCGTCCAGAGTCGCTCGAGATGCTATCTGTCATAAAGTTAGTCGGGGAACATGGACATCTCGCCCGCTCGAAGAGCACATACCGTATGCGGCACGATATGGTCGAGTACACTGTTGAGATGACCAGTAATCGCTTCTCGAGTCCATCGTAACGGGCAAACGACAAGTACAGAGTATATTCGGGCCTTGACTGTGACTCCTGGCTTGATTGAGTCCTTCTTGCTCAATTGACGCAAAGACTCATCTTCATCCTTTTCATGATGACGTCTTTCTGTCTCCGCTGCTGGAAGCTCTAGCTCAATCGGAGATCCTGGTGTGGTATTTGCTGAGCTCATGGGACTCAAACTTGCCTGCGACACCATGATGGATGGATTCGAGCTACCGGCGGATGAGACCGGGGTATCTTGCGGATGTGTTTCCAATCCAGCGTAAAAATCGGGCGACAGGCTTACATTTGCCATTCCGGTCTCGCCTGCTTCTTTCGGACCTGCAGACTTTTGTCCGGGCCAACCCATGTCGATTGGCATCTGCTTCTCTTTGATAACGCTATTGTTAGGCGGCATAACCCCTGGTCTATCAGTTTCTGTTGGCAAGTTGAAACGCATGGTGAACGTGAATGTGGAGCCTTTGCCAACCACACTTGATGCTGTCATGTGGCCTCCATGAAGCTCGACGAGCTGCATTGAGATGACAAGGCCAAGTCCTGAGTGATGAGTTAGCCATGATAACAGATAGAATTTGAGTCGAGCTCACCAGTTCCACCATGCTGCCTTGTACTGCTGCCATCGATCTGACTAAAGCGTTTGAACAGCTTCTCTGCCTCTTTTTCGTTGAAACCATGACCGGTGTCTATCACTTCAAACTTGAGCATCGATGTGTTGGGTACTGGTTGATCGTCATCTTTGTACAGTGTGCATCTGATCAAGACTTCGCCCTGTTGAGTAAATTTGATAGCGTTACCAATCACGTTTAATAGGATTTGCCTGAACCTGAACTTGTCTCCCTTGATCATGGACGGTACCTGATCATCGACGTAGTAATTGAGCTCGAGACCTTTGTCAAGTGCCAACGAAGATGTCAAGTCGTTGACTTCCTCGATGACTGATCTTATATGTAACCATTTGTAGTCGAGTGTAATCATACCAGCCTCGACCTTTGATAGATCGAGAATATCGTTGATGAGATCTCGCAGTCCCTCTGTACTTGCACGAATGACGTTGACGTGATCGAGTTGCTCAGCAGTCAAATTGGAATCGATAAGGAAACTTGCCATGCCATGGATGCCATTTAGCGGAGTTCGGATCTCGTGAGACATGTTGCTCAGGAATCTGCTCTTTGCGTCCATGGTCTCCTTCAGAGTCTGCTCGAGCTCTTTGTGATCGTTTATGTCCGTGCAAGTTCCATACCAGGTGTCTTCTTGACTATCGGCGTTGCGAACAGGCTCGGCAAGTAGTACCCTGACAAGATGCCAGCGGTACTCACCATTCTTGCCACGCAGCCGCACCTCGGTAGAGTACGATGGTCTACCAGTGGAGTCCTTATTGACGAGAGTAATGCCAGTGCTTGCCAACTCAGACAGCTTCCTCTGAGATTGTTGCATTCCTCCTGGTGACATGATCACACCAGACTGTATGGGTGTCATGTCGGGATCCGAACTATCGCCACTGCCAGGCGAACCGGATTTTGCGCGTTTCGGCGCCGCCACCGTGATTGGCACATTCGATGCATGTTCTCCAGTCTCGTCGAAGTCCGGAAGTTTGCACTTAATGAGATCATCAGGGAAGACGTGCTCCATGAAGCCGGTGCCTTTAGCCTGCTCTTCTGTTTGACCAGAATATTGCACCCATTGAGTGTTACAGAAGCTCACGCCCTTTGCTTTTGTCGCGGCGAAAACAATCTGCGGACTTGAATTGGCTAGTGCTCGATACTTGGCTTCAGATGCAGCAGTTTCCTGCTGCTGGGCAGCGTTGACTTCGGCAATATGCTGATCATGAAGGTCAATCATCGTGCCCACCCAATGTACTATATTCTGCATCTTGTCACGCAACGGTGCTGCTCGAACATAGTACCATCGGTAGAAGTCGTCAAACCTTCGTAATCGAATTTTATGCTGGAATTGTTGACCAGTATGAAGTGAGCGATTCCAATCTTCCGTGTATGCAGCAAGGTCTTCACGATGTATCGTTTCCCATGGATCGTCGAGAACCTGCTGGGAAGTCTGACCGCGGTAGACAAGGAACTTGGAATTTACCCACGTTACGCGTCCAGTCAGAGGTGCTGCAGTGAAGATCTGTACAGGCAAAGAATCGATAATGGTCCGCAGAAGTCGTTCCGAGGGTGGTGGCATATCTTGTGCTTCCGATGCTCGGGAAGTGCGCGCCTGATCTTGCGCTGTTGTTGGTTGTGGCATAGTTGCCATGGGTAGTGATTGAAATGATGCATTGAAATCAGCTCCACGTGAGTGAAGGTATGTGTGCTTGGCGTCGTCCTGAATGATTGGATGGGTCGATATGTTACGGCGTGCGTTGGGTGACGTGTGAGCCGAGGGAGCACTATCATCTTTGCGGCGCGGACGCTTGCCATCTTTTCGAGAATCGCTGCTGTGATCTCGGTTCGATGGTGAAGTCTCCGTTTTGCGAAGAACGTTCCTATGGTCACTAGAAGGTCTGCTTGGAAGCTGAACTGTAGGACTGGCTTGAGTTAGAGCCATCCCACTCTTCGCCCGAACCAAGGGTTGTCTTTCTTTGTGATCAAAGTAGCTGTCGCTCCCCTCTGGCGCGAGGCCTGGAGTGCTCCCTGCGTGTCTACCTGATGCGAAGTGTGCATTCGGATCAAAGCTCGGCGTACCAAAGTTTGAACCTGGTGGACTGTTTCTGGTACCACTTGAGAACTCTGACGGGGACGCTATGCTTCCCACTGTCGAGCTCACAGTGTCATCGGTCTCAAATTGCAGGAGTGATTCGAGTCCCAGGCCGAGACCAACACGATTACCGGAAATTGCCAACGAACCAGGAGCAGCACGGCCACTTTTTTGATTCCGATGTATAGCTCCTGCCACTCTTTCCTGCAGGGTTGTGTTCTGAAGGCTAGTCTGAAACGAGGTCGCCAGATGCGGCGCAATATGCTTCAGAGACTCCTGAAGCTTCTGCGGGAACGGCACATCCGGCGAAAGGATTGACAGGATAGCTATGGGAGCCTTACACTCCAGAACTGCAGACTCTGTGGCTATCCTGCTTCTGCGTCTCGAGTGTCCAATATTGACATCCCCAACATAATCTGGTTCGGTTCTTACCGTTTGTGAGAGCAACGGGTGGACAAGGGGAACATGAATGATCGTGGAGGCCTTGTCGACGCCAATCGCCTCGACTTGTCCAAACTTGGTATAGTCCTCGTTAACTTGCGCAGGGCTGAATGTCTCCTCAACCAACCCACCAGTTGCGAAGAACGGATTGTGATCATCGTCTTTCTGGATAGCTGGAGAAGGTGCTGGGGATTGCGCCCATGGCGATGACGGGAACTGTTCGTACTCTTCATAGCCCAGGCCCTGTTGTAACCTGCCTGTGGCCGTCCGATAATTCGCTCCCTGATAGAAACGGGACGTCGACTTGCGGCGCCCTACCAAAGACGCTTGCGAGCTGTAGCTCGCGCACGCCTCCGATCTTACCTGAGTATTTGTTTCTTCCTCCTCTTCTTCTGGAATGGGAAGCGCAGGAGATTTTACAGGCTCTCGAGGCGCTTGGGATGGTGTTGTTGTATAGTCACGTGTAAGGATGACCAGACGACTTCTTTTGACAATCCGGTTGACCCCAGAAGAGTCCAAAAGCGGATCGCGTTCTTTGTCAAGTGCCCTGAGGGTCTGTAGAACAACCAACGTTGAACTTTCGTTTTCAGTATCATCTGCGTTGTCGAATCGCGATGGCAAATCCGTATTAGGGTTGGACGTAGGTATATCTGGCACGGGGGTAGGTTCGGTCCAAGACGGAACTCTTGTGGTGCTAACATGCGAAGTCGTCCTGCGACTAAATCCTGGCCGCGGCGTTGGGCTTGGAAACCTAGGCTCGGCTGTGCTAGTGGTACCCCTGCCCATTTCGTAGCCGGCAAAAGAGTGCCGCATCTCTAATGTGGGTCGCATCGCTGTCAATCTTGAGTTCGTATACGATCGTGCTTGGGAGTCAGCCTTGCCAGACGATGAGCTGTTAGACTCTGCTGTACTTCCTGACCGTGTGGATCGCGCATCAGCACTCATAAGATCTTTCAGACCAGCCACATTGTATGAAGCTTTCTGACCCCATGGCACGTTCTCAATATCCGTAGCATCTGCTGGAATTGATATTGAAGCTCGATCCACGCGATATTGTTCTCTCAACACTGTTGTCAAGGTACTCCACCAGGCCGCCAAAGTCGGCTCTGCATTCAACTGTAGTACAACATCATATAAGTTCGGCATAGGCACGCCGCCCTCGGTTGGTGGCGCCGCAGCACTGGCCGGCCCGAAGAAAGAAGGAGCTCCAAGAGGTGTGCTACGCGAGGACGCAGAGTAACGATCAGTGGAATAGTGCTGAGCGTGCGGGTCTGACGATACAGTCGGGGATAAGGCTGTGAAAGGTTCGTGTCCGTGGAGACCGGGCACATAAGGAAATGGATATGACGGGGTTCGTGCGGGATAACCAAAAGGCGTGGGAGCTGCGGACGCTCTGACCGTTCTTGCGGATCCAGTCGATTCGGTGGATGTCGACTGTGCAGTCAGCTCTCCCGTGGGTAATGGACTGCTGAAAGAGGCTTCGAGAGATGGTGAGAGGTTCTGCTGTTGTGTACTTGATTCTGTCGTTCCTCCTGCTAGTACTGTCTTTCTCATACTCGGCTTTGGACTCGCTGGGGATGGTGGACCGGATTTTGTACTGGCGACTCTTGTAAAACTCTTGCTTTGTATCCTATTGACCGCCTCACGTAGCATCGCTAGATCCATGGGAGATGTCGGTGTCGAGCTTGACATTGGTGGTACCGACTCTTCTGACTCGGTTCGGGCTAGTGACACTGATGGTTCAGGTTTCGGAGACGCCTGGGCAGGTGGTGAGGGCGATGCAAGCATCGTTTGCGACATTCGTGAGGGCACATTGCTGCGGCGGCTCGAGGTCAGTTGTGGTCGGGAAGGCAAATTGGGCCGGGAGGGAGCGCCAGATGTTCTAGTCTTGTCATTCTGCGCCTGAGTAGTCGTGGCAGGACGTGGGGGTTCCTTCATTCCGGTGTCGAGTCTCATGTACTGAAAGTCTCGACAACGGGCCACAAGCGATCAAGCTGCCACAGGGCAGATGTAGGACAAAGTATGGAGGTAGGCAGACTCGACACATCACTTCATGATGGGAGGATAAATAGGCCGTGGCGAGGACATTAGTGTGATGGGATGTAGTGCAGTAGTGGTAGTGGTGCAACAGCAGTGGTGATATTGTAAGTGAAGGACAAACACTCGAAGAAGACCTCGAAGTCGGACGTCATCGGGCTGACTCGCCTGGCTGCACGGGACTATCTCTCCTTGTGTAAATCGTGCCTCAGCTGCAGCTCCTGCTCAGCTATCAAAACAAGCCAACCTCAAAATCACAATACAGGCACGTCTATAAACATGAGAGCCTCCAAGTCTCTTCATAATGTTATGAAATTGTGGTTTCACCAGGCGAATAAAAGCCAAGCCGTTTGTGACGTTTTCTCTCGCTTGACGTTGCTTAACCTCACTCTACGCCGCCCCAGTCGTCCTGCTTCTGCTTATGCCGTTTAGACTTTAGCGCCTGAAAGTTACTTAGCATTAGGATGATGGAAGCAGAGTAGCGCGTAGATTTATCGTTCTCGTGCTCCTGTGCTCTCTTGCTACCCGAAATGGGCCGAGCTTTGCTGTACAGTACTCGCCATATTCGCTGTAGTCTTGGGCCAGGTGCTGAAGGACATGCGGAGGTAGCATGAAGTCGCAGTATATACACACAGACAATTGATCTCAACAAGCACAAACAGACACAGAGACGGCAGAAAGTAAGAAGAGAAGTAGAGTAGCTTGCGCTAAAAGCTCGGCTCGGTGATCATCTCGCTTATCACACGTCGGCGTGTCTTTATTGGCTTTTCATACGTGGTGCGTGCCTTCTGTGCAGTCTATGAACCATTCCATAAGACGAAAACTGCATGCATAGTCTATCACGATCAGCATGACCTGCACACCTCAACAAACCAAGGGTCTGCCTATCACCCTATTTCAAGAGCACCAAATTCCTTCTCGCCGCGTGTGAAGTTGTATTGAGGCTAAATGAGCATTCCCGCGCCTCGCCGACGTCCGTGCCTCGCCAAAGCCGCGATAGTATGCAAGACTATGTAGAAGAGGAGGGAGCGGGTTTCACAAGCAGAGAAGTGGCATCAGTGTATCTTGACCAGATATGTTAAGCTCTGAAAATGATATAGATACAGTATTGAGAGCTCAGTCAAAAGTGATCTTCGTCGCCTTCTTGGGCTCCTCGCCGGTATCCTTGTAAAAAGCTCCGTACGCGTCGTGGGACTTCTTCTTGACCGTCTACGGAGATTGTCAGCTGAAGAAGTCATCAGAACAGGGGGTTTCGCAGAGTACGTACCGTGCCAAACTTCATCAGCTCATCTGGTACAGGCTGCTTGGCAGCTTTCAGCACATTGATCAACGCGCCAGACTGTGCTTTGTCATGCTCGGTGAATAATGTGATCGCAAGTCCGTCTTGTCCTGCCCGTCCTGTCCGTCCAATTCTGTGCACATAGTCTTCCACGGTCAGCGGGAATGTGACATTTATCACTACTTTCACATTCGGGATATCGAGACCACGCGCTGCGACATCAGTGGCCACAAGCAAAGGCACTTTGCCACTCTTGAAAGCCTCCAAACTGGCGGATCGCTGGTTTTGGTTCAGATCGCCGTGAATGCCGGCAACTCTGAGACCTTTCGAGGCGATATAGCCTTCTACGCGGGTGGCCTCCTTCTTGTAGAGGCAGAAGACGAGGATGCGGTTGTCCTTGTCCTTGCCAGATTGGTATTGCTTCAGTAGTGCCAGCAGTCTCTGTTCTTTCCCTCGTGGGTCTACCACCTCGACTTCCTGCTTGACTCGGATGTTGGCTCGAAGGTCTCCTGTGGGATTATCCTGACCGATGTTGATTCTGACAGGATCCTTCATGAAACTTGCGGCAAGTTCACGGATGCTTTGCGGCCATGTCGCTGTGAACATCACAGTCTGAGCTTTCCCAGCAGTGATCGTCGACGCAATCTTCTTAATCTCTGCTTCGAATCCTTTGTCGAGCATACGGTCTGCTTCGTCGAGGACAAAATATCCTACGTTGCTAAGATCTGCAGCGCCTTCTTGGATGAAATCGTTCAGACGACCGGGTGTGGCAACAATGATACTGGCTGTCCTAAGTCCGTTGCGTTGCTCATCTTTCGGTACACCACCGTATACGCAGACAACCTTGATACCGCTGTCACCCACCAACTTCACCAGCTGCTCGTAGATCTGCACGGCAAGCTCGCGTGTAGGCGATACCATGACAGCCCTGACTCTGCTGCCACCTTTCTTGCCACTGCTGGCGACAGATCGGACGTAACGCATACACGGCACGCCAAATGCCATTGTCTTTCCCGATCCTGTCTCAGCAATACCAATAGCGTCTCTGCCAGCTAGTAGAAATGGCCAAGACGCTGCTTGTATAGGAGACGGTGCTTTAAACCCCTCGAGATGCTTCGCGTCTGCGCCTGTAGGTAGATACTTGAACTCCGTTATTGGTCGGAAGCCAGAATTTAATGGATCTGAGATTGTGATGAATTGTTCTGCGAGAAAGTCGTCGATGTTCTTTTGTGGTAGTGCCGACAGATCACTGTTTTGTTGATATCCTCCTAATGTCAGAGGTCCTGATTGACCAGTGGCCACCGGGACAGATAAATGCGCTGGTACCTTCTTCTTGGCTTCACCGTCATCCATATCCTCCAGCGCCACTGTTGCCGGCTCGATGATCTTCTCATTCGCGCCCGCTTCATCAGCGAGTTCCTTTTGCCGCTTCTTTTCCTTTTTTTGCTTCTTGCGCTCCTCTTTCGTCGTTGGTTCGTCTGCCTCGTCCTTTTCTACAGGATCTGCTGCACCATTTGCGGCCAATTCCTTTGCCTTTCGTTTCCTCTCCTTCTTCTCCTTCTTTTCGCGCTTGCGTTGGTCTTCCTCATCCTTTACAGGGACGTCTGCATTCTGAACCAGCACCTGCTCGGACTCATCCGCAACACGACGCTTCTTGCTTGAGGTGTGTCCGTCTGCAGCATCACCGCTACGTTTGGCCATGATTACAGTATCTAATTGCACGATTTATGTATATTATATCACGATTGTACTATCTTCTTGCAAGAGTAGTGCTATGGATGGCAAAGTCACGCTAAGAACTTTTTTTGTTAAGTGCTACATCGGGAAGCTCGGGACGAGCCGGGAAGATCTCCTAGCAGGGCATTTCCACGTGATCTATTGTCTATTTGGCATCACGGCATCTTCTCCTGAAACAGCCAGCGTTGTGACGACGTCGAAAGAACATTGCCTTTCGTCCACCTCCTTCCTCAAGATGGCCGCCCCGTCCTTCGCCTCTAGCTCCTCCACGGCCGTGTCGGCTACAGCACGCGGCGCAACTTTCATGATCCTTGTGCAAATAAGCTCACGCGCCCTGACTTTCTTGGCCAACCAGTTGCTGCTACGCTACCTTTCACCTGCGCTCCTTGGAGCTGCCACGCAATTGGAGCTCTACAGCATCTCGGTGCTCTACTTTGCACGAGAATCCCTGCGCGTAGCTCTGCAAAGACAGACATCCAACGCACAAGCTGTCGTGAATGTCAGCTATATTCCCATACAATTGGGAGTCCCACTAGCGTATGTAATGGGGTCACTGTATCTGCACAGCACGGTGGTCAAGATTGCGGGAGGTGAGGAGACTTTGGCGTATCTGAGAGAAGCAGTGACGCTGTATGGCTTTGCTGCTCTAGTGGAGCTGGTGAGCGAGCCGTGCTTTGTGGTCATGCAGATGAAGATGCAGTATAAAGTGCGTGCGGCTGCTGAGACTGCCGCCACTATCGCAAGATGCTTGGTGACCTTTGGAATAGTGGTAGGTGCGAGCCGAAAAGGGATGGACGTAGGAGTGCTGCCATTCGCGTGTGGACAGATGGCTTATGCAAGTGTGCTCCTTGTGGTGTACTTGTTCAACTCGATTGCCGTGGCAAGACAAGAAGGATTCTCTCTTATACCTGCATCAATCAGATCGTATGTTCTCCGAGCCCTCTTCTTTTTTCGCTCTGCCCTTTACATCGCTCCGTGCTTATCATATGTAGGACCAAAGACAACACATCCTCAGTCGTGCTTGGACTGTTTCCAAAACCTGTACTTCATCTCGGCGCGAATCTCTACCTCCAAGTTGCCACCAAATATATCCTAACACAAGGCGACTCCATCCTCATTGCCTACCTGACCACGCTATCGACCCAAGGTGCTTACGCACTCGCATCTAACTACGGCGGCCTCATCGCCCGTATGCTATTTCAGCCTCTTGAAGATACCTCTCGCAATCTGTTTGCCAAACTGTGTAACCCAACACAATCGACGGATGCATCAGGGACGACCAAGTCCGACTCAAGGACCAAAGTTACCTCCACATCGGCACCACCATCCCCATCCAACCTTGCCCAAGCTGCCCATTTTCTGCTCACTCTTCTAAAATTCTACTCTTTGCTCTCCCTAGCCGCCTGGTCACTCGGCCCACCAATCGCACCACATCTCCTCACCCTCATCGCCGGCTCCCGCTGGACATCCACTGGTGCAGGTGAAGTCCTGGCTACATACTGCTACTACATCCCGCTCCTGGCACTGAACGGCGTGACAGAGGCGTTTGTGGCCGCAACTGCTAGCACCGCTGAACTCCGGACACAGAGCGGTCTCATGGCATTGTGGTTCGGTGCCTTCGCGATCGTGGCATGGCTGCTGCTGGGGGTCTGGCAGATGGGCGCAGAGGGCTTAGTGTGGGCTAATTGCGTGAATATGGCGCTGAGAGTGATGTGGAACCTGAGCTTTGTCAGAGGGTTCTTCGCAAAGTATGGTGCGGATTTGAAGTTGAGGTCAGCATTGCCGGAGTTGACGAGCGTGGCGGCTGCTGTCGGGGTGGGAGCGATATTGCGTGCTCGAACGGGACAGGCGGATGGGGGTCTGATTGGGCATCTGGTGAGGAGTGGTGCAGTGGCAGTAGTGTTTGTTGCGATATTGGCGATTAGTGAAAGGCGGTTTGTGTTGGAGCTGATGAGCATGGCTCGAGGATTGGCAGGATCGAAGGAGGAGGCGAAGAACTCAGCGACCAAGGGCGGTCAAGATGGACCAGGCAGTGGCAGTGAGAAGGATCTAGTCTTGGAAAGGTCCAAAGATAGATGAGCATGCAGTAGCGAAAGAAAAGCATTGTATTGATGTTTTTTTTTTGTCCATGTCTGTCCGGCTCATATAGTCTTCTTGTGAAATTATGTATAAATGAATCAACTAATTAACAAACTGGAGAAGGTATAGGTGTACTAAGAAGGCGGTTGCATACCTCAAGTCTTTGTAACTTAATTTGTATCGTCGCTCGGTGTCGAGATAGCCGTTGAAGCAGGGAGGACCTCGACGACATGAAACATCGGCTGTTCCCCGCATCCTCTGTAAATATCAGCAGCACGACCTTCCTGCCAATCCCACTTTCTATTGCCAAGAACATCACTCAAAAATGGCACAGACCAATGGCTCCGCAGACCAGAGCGTGGAAGAAAAGCTCGCCCTCATCGAACAACATCTTCAAGAAGTCCTCGACAAGCAAATAATAGAAGATGTGCTCAAGAAAGAAAACAGAGCACTAAGCATCTACTGGGGTATGCCTCTTCCCTCGTGCCAACCCGGGCAACCTCCCTCTTACACATACCTCCCTAGGCACCGCACCCACCGGGCGTCCGCACTGCGGCTACTTCGTCCCCATGCTCAAAATCGCCTCCTTCCTGCGCGCCGGCTGCCGCGTCAAGATCCTCCTCGCCGACATCCACGGCTTCCTCGACAACCTCAAAGCCCCGATCGAACTCGTCAAATATCGCGCCGAGTACTACAAGTTCGTCATCACCAATCTGCTGCAAGCAATCGGGGTCAGCATCGACAAGCTCGAGTTTGTGCTGGGCAGCACTTACCAATTGACGGCAGAGTATCAGATGGACCTGCTGAGGCTATGTACAATTGTGACGATGCATGATGCGAAGAAAGCCGGCGCGGAGGTGGTCAAGCAAGTCGAGAATGCCACACTGAGTGGCCTGATATACCCGTTGATGCAGGCACTGGATGAGCAGTATCTGGATGTGGACGCACAATTCGGAGGCGTGGACCAGCGGAAGATTTTCACCTTGGCAAAGGAGGTGTTGCCGAAGCTCGGTTACAAGGAGCGCGCCCACTTCATGAACCCGATGGTGCCTGGGCTGGCGGGAGGGAAGATGTCGGCGAGTGATCCGGACTCGAAGATTGATGTTTTGGAGACGGCGGAGGGGATTTCGAAGAAATTAAAGAAGGCGTACGCGGTGCCCAAGGAGGTCGAGGGAAATGGAATCATGTCGTTTGTGGAATACGTGCTACTCCCCGCTGGCGCACTCAAGAATGGCAAGGCAGAGTTCGTGGTGAAGCGGGAACGAGATGGCCTGGAGCCGCTCGTGTACGACAGCATTGAGAAGATGCACCAAGATTATCGCGATGATGTCGTACGTTTTGTCCCCTTCCCTTTCTATGCCCCTCGTCACAGCTGTAACCACAAAGCGCAATCCAATACCTTCACTAATACCAAACACCCACAGCTAACGCCCCAACTCCTAAAACAATCCGTCACGACCTACCTAACCACCCTCCTCGCCCCGGTCCGCGAAGCATTCGAGACATCTCCGCGATGGAAGGAAGTCGAGCAACTCGCATACCCACAAGCGCCGCCGGAGCCGAAAAAGGAGAAGAAGGTCAAGAACAAAGGTACGAAAGCACCGGCGAAGGTGGAAGCTCAAGCAGATGGAAGTGTGCAAGGTCAGGGGAAGGAGCAGGTGGATGTGGCGGGGAGTGCGGAGGAGGCGATAAAGGATTTGAAGTTGGAGAAGGAGGGGTCAGCGTGAAGCGAGGAGGAGAATTGGAATGCATGGGATCGTTTGGAGGAATCTCGTAAACTCTACATTGGTATTATCTCCCGCTGAGAATAGCGTGATGGAGCCGAAGGAAAGCAGAGAAGTTCTGCCTGCAGGCTCTGAAAGCGCGCGCATCAGGACTTTACGTTGGTTTCGAGGATCGAGGACAACCAAAACCGAGCCAAGGGAGCGAGCAGAGTGTACATGTCCAGGCTACGAGTTGTTCAGATGACAAGTTCACACGAGACCCACGCCGAAGACGTGGGACATACAAGACATAGATGCATACACGTTTCCAACATCTCTAATACCCACTCTATCATCTATACACAGTCATCTAATGCTCAAACACCGGCTTCCCCACCACATGCCTCTGACACTCCGCCAGCACGCTCGCATGTTTCGCCACCTCTCCCAACTTCCCGATAACTTCCCGATTCCCGTCCACAAACCCATACAACGCATACGGAATACCCGTCTCCTTACAGAACTTCTGCACAAGCGCCTGCGCCCGCCGCAGATTATGCCGTGGCATGCGTGGATACAGGTGATGTACTGCCTGGAATTGCAGACCACCATGGAAGAAGTCAAGCCATGTTGGGCAGTCGACGTCCATGGTGGTTCGCAGCATGCGTTGGGGGAAGGACTCTGCCGTACCGAGGTCGGCGGTCGACATGGCGAAGTGTGATAGGGTGATTTGGACGTGGAGTGGCATCGTGACCATGTGAGAGACGAGGATGAAGGCGAGACGGCCAGAGGTTGTGGGAATGGACTTGTACACAATGCCGTAGCCGAACCAGGTCCAGAAGAAGACTTGGCCGACGATTTCGAGCCAACGGTGCCAGCGAGCAGGACCTTTGCGAGGGCCGAGACCGAGGATGAGGTATTCCCAGGACAGGCGGTAGAGGTTGAAGCGGCCGAAGAGGAGGACGACGTAGTATAGGTAGTGTTGGTAGGGCAAGGTGAATTTCGCAAAGGCGTCGTAGGTCATGATGCGCTCGTAGTAGGTGGAGCGGAGAGAGGTGAGGAAGCGGTGGGAGATGGCGAAGAAGGGCATGTGTTCGATGTCGGGGTCGTGCTCGGGTGAGTTTGTGACGACGTGGTGGACGTTGTGGTTGTGCTTCCACCAGCCGATGCTCAGACCGCCCAGGAAGTCGGCGATTAAGATGCCAATGACGGTGTCGCCGTGATAGCTGTGCGTTATGCCCATGTGCCCGGCATCGTGCGCCGTGAACACAAGCTGATGCCAGAACATGCCGAGGAACAAGCCACTCAAGGCATATTGTCCGTAGTGGAGTGATACCATTGACGCTGCGAACAGTAGAGTATAGCGGGAAATCTCGATTGCGTATGCTCGGTAATTACAGTCAAAGAGGTGTTCATCTCGCATGCGCTGATACAGCTGACGATATCGATCTTGAATATCGGTTTGGACGTCTGGTGCTAGAGAAGGATACTTTGCGAGGTCGAACTCAATCTCGCGCTGTGTAAGCTCATCAAGATGGTCCAAGGACCTCTCTTTATCGCTTCCATCCAGATTCATTGACGAGAGCGAGGTGGAGGAAGATGATCCGGACGACCGTGAGAGATCATGGCGTTTCCGTAATGTCATATCTTGCTCGAGCGTGTCAAATATTGGTGATGGGGCTGCAGAGCTATCCGAGCTGTCTGAATCTTCCTGTAACTGTTGTTTCTGTGCTTCCTTCTCTGTAGTCACCGAGTCTTCCCATTTCGTCGACAGCTTCGCGAAGGTGCCGCCCTGTATCGGAGGTATGAAGTTTTCCCATCTTCCTTCAATGCGTCCTATTCGGTAGGATCGCATACGTTGTAATGCTTCTTCTGAGTGCAGACTGCCATTCGATCAGAGAGTGCTGCAGAGTGAAAGACTTGCGTTGCCTACGCGTTGACTTCATCAGTAGCATCCCTGCCTACGAGGTGCATGATGGCCTTTGGACCTCCAGGATGGAACCTCAACCAAGCATCTGCCTTTATCACGCTTCCTTCGACGATAAATACTGATCTTCCATTGGCAATGAGATCCTCAATCTCCGCCCTGCTGTACACCCGGTCCAGCCGAGTTGGGCGTAATGCGTCAGTCATCGTAGAATGTCAGTGATTGTTATGAGACCAGAAGCCTCACAACGAGGCAGAAGGAAGTCTTGCAACCGCGAATCGAGACCGCGGTCGGCCAATGCAGGCTTGCAGCGGCGAAGGAAGTCGCGGGATTAGTCAGAGCTCAGGGTCCAGGCCAACGTCCCTCATCTCCTTACGCTTTAGAGTTTGTTTACTCGACATCATCATCCAATCAATACTCGAGAATAGACCATTGAACCAGACGTATCCGCAGAGTTTCAGTTATAACGCCACTTGAACAAGCCCTCAGAAACGCCACCACGCTGTAAGGCCGAAACATTTGATCGGTGCAACATAATATCTTCCTCCCTCAATGGGAGACAAGGGGAAGGGGAAGGACAAGGGAAAGGGAAAGGGGAAGGGGAAGGGGAAGGAGACGGTGAGGGGAGAGGGCCCTGGAAATGAGGAAGACAGGACGAACCCAGCCTACATACGACCGAAACCGCAAACTCTGCCACCGCTGCCACCGCTGTCTTCATCGAGTATGTTCGGGAATTTCGCTTTTCCTCCGCCTATGACACCTCCTGGACCGCTCTCGTTTCCAGTGCTTCCCTTGTCATATTCCGGGCCCGCGCCTCCACCACCTCCGCCTTCAGCTCCTATGGTTCCACCACGACAGCCTGCACTGCCTATGGCTCGACCACCACAGCCTTCAGCTCCTGTGGCTGGCCCCAGACCATTGACTCCCACACCATCAGGACGATCGTCAGAGATCGGCCGTCCGTTGACTCCTGTAGACATGTCACACCCGCGAACGACTGCTCCGGGACCCTGGGACAGTCCATTAGATCCTCCATCACGTTCAGGTTCTTTCGGATCATCACGTTCAGGCTCCTTACGTTCAAATTCTTTCGCTCTATCACGTCCACCTTCATTTTCGCTGTCGGACCCTAGGACACTACCATTGCCTTCAAGTCCTGTGGATCGCCGACGATCTTTGGAACTTGCGACTTCTCGACGACCGTCAGACATTGTGAGCCCTCCGCCAGCCTCGGCCATTCGCAAGCTTCCATCCTGTAGCAATCTTATTTCTTGTCTACCACCAGCGTGCCAACCGGCCGACGAGAAACCACCCTCGGGATCTGCGGGACCACCTCTTGTTCACCGTGCGAACATACAGGGAATTATCAATGGGGCCAATTACTATCTTTCCAAGGACACGTTCGTTGAGACATCTCAAGAAATTCAGACCTTGCTCCGCGAAGGCAATTGGGCCGAGTTGGAAAGTCGGCTGAACGGTCGCCTAACCTTCGGAACTGCCGGGCTCCGGGCGCCACTCGGAGCGGGCTGGACGCGCATGAACCGAATGACCGTAATCCTGGCGTCCCAGGGCTTGGCTGCGTATCTATTGCAGAAAGTTCCGGACGCGGCGACGCGCGGCGTGGTGGTTGGCCACGATGCTCGTCGGCAAGGCGAATTCCTTGCAAGACTGACGGCCACTACCATCATGAACAGGGGCATCAAAGTATATTGGTTTGATCAAATGATTCATACACCTCTTGTTCCTTTTGCAGTACAGGAGCTTGGTGCAGTTGCTGGAGTGATGGTGACCGCTTCGCATAACCCTCGAGCAGATCAGGGATACAAAGTTTACTGGGAGAATGCTTGCCAGATTGTGTCTGGTACAGCTGAAGGTATAGCTCAAGCCATGAGTTTGGAAATGCAACCCGAGCGAAATAATTGGAATCTGACTCTTGGGCTCACCCCGAATCTTTTCGAGCTGAAGCTGGAGAAAGAGCTCGTGCAAAAGTATTATGACCGAGTATTTGAATACGTCAATTTCCCGGAGGACAAAATGGTCATATCTGTGCCATTCGTGTACACGCCTTTGCATGGGGTTGGTTTGAAATATTTCGACCATTTGATATGCAGACTCACCAGGCGTGACAACTCATGGGGTGTATATACCGTCGTTGAGGAGCAGGGAAACCCTGATGGGGAATTCCCAACCCTGCCCAACCCGAATCCGGAAGAACATGGTGCTCTTGATTTGGCCAAGCAGCTTGCTCACGAGAAGCAAATACCTCTCATCATTGCAAACGATCCTGACGCCGATCGTTTGGCAGTTGCCGAGCACCAACCAAATGGTACGTTCCACCAGTTCACGGGCAATGAAATTGGCATACTACTTGCAGCGTATGTTCTGCAGAGACAGCTGAGCGTAAAGCCAAGCAAGGAGGAAAAGCGTCCATATGCTATGATGTGCTCGACTGTGTCGACTGGGATGCTACGAAAAATGTGCGAAGACCACAACATCAAGCACATTGAGACTCTTACCGGCTTCAAATGGCTCGGTACCATCGCGAAAGAGGCTTCCAGTTCCTATCGAGTGCTTTTCGCATTCGAAGAAGCCCTTGGTTATATGTTCCCATCGATCTTGTACGACAAAGACGGAGTTTCTGCAGCGTGCGTCATTCTTCGTGCGGCGGGGCAATGGGTCAGAGATGAGGGCCTGAATCTTGCTGGCAAGCTAGCGCAATTACGAGCTCAACACGGCTACTATGCTGGCGCCAACACCTATCTGACCTCTCCCAGCCCAGACATCACGCGGAAGGTCTTCACTGACATCCGTGGCGCCTTTGGCACGAAAATGAGGCTATTTGAATATGCGAGTATCGGCGGCAATCTTAAAATCGACACCTGGAGTGATCTGACCACGGGCTTCGACACCAGTACCCCAAATGGTAGACCTGTGCTGCCTGTAGACCCGACAAGCGAGATGATAACATGCACGGTCGCCGGAAGATGGCGCATTACAATGAGAGCCAGCGGCACGGAACCGAAGATCAAGCTCTACGTTGAGGCTACTGGCGCTGACATGCGAGATGCAAGTGCGGCCGCGAAGTACATGCAGGATCTTTTGATTGAACAGTGGTTCGAACCGGAGAAGTGGGGGCTGAAATTGCCTCCTGGATATGTGAAGACCATTGGTCCGGAGCGGCGGTCTAGCTCGAGCTCGTTCAAGGGGCTATGATTGATATGACTTTACGACATTCTTGCTGTGGATTGCATGTGGCGCTCACGTCACAGTCGACCAAACATTCATCACATTCATCAGATTACTCCAGGCAGGAAGCATTCAGGAGGAGTCTTGGGCTATTCGAGTCAGGAACGATGTCATTTCTACTTTCAGGGTATGATCGCACGACGCTGTGCCAAATGTGTACAGACACGAATCCGGCATAGTCAGCAGGTGTACCATATTGCTATGGAACAGGAAAACAATGATCGGGAGCAAAAGCATCAGGTCTAAAAAGCATCATGGCGGCATTGGATGACTTTCGCTAGAAATAGAACGCTGTTAGAACATTGTAGAGTCATTGTATGAGGATAGAATAGAACGTTTCTTCAGTAACATACTTCAGTTCTTGTGCTGCTCGCAGTGATATCTACAAGCGAGTAGTCAATGTACCGGCGTTGAGCGAGGAAGAGTGCCGTACATACATTGGTCGAACTTGTATCCGAAGAAAGTCCCTGGTCCAACCTCACTTCTTCTCGGGAAACGGTGTACCTTCATGAAAAAGGTCAAAGGTTGAAAGTTGTGGAGAGTGCCGTTAATACTCAATCTGGAATAGTATCTTAATACCTTCGGCTTCCCGCTACATCTGGGTTCCAAGAACAAAGACTTTGACTGGAAAAAGGTCAAAGGCTGAAATTTGTGGAGAGTGCCGTAGATGATGCTTTTAAGTTGTATCTCGAGACCTTGTGTTTCCGAGTTGAACCTTCTTACCAAGATAAAGGACTACTCACGAAAAAAGGTCAAGGGTTGGCAGTTGTGGAGAGTGCCGTGATGGTGGGTTTGGACTGATATCTTCATATCTTGTTCTTTCCACTTCGAATTTCGCTCAGGATGAAGGACTTTCAAGGGAAAAGGTCAAAGGCCAAAATGTGTGAAGAGTGCCGTAGATTATGTGTTAGGGCTAGTATCTTCATATCTTGTTCTTTCCACTTCAAATTTCGCTCAAGATGAAGGACTTTTACAGAACAAGGTCGAAGGTTGACTTCGGTGGAGAGTGCTGTCGAGGATCTATCCAAATTCACACCTCAGCTTGCTTCCCCAATCTCAGCACCTCAATGAGACCAGAAGTAGATGTTGACGAAAACTGTCAACTTGAAACTCCAACACGGGTATCACATACATCTGAATCCAAGTCTGACCACTCAATCGAGTGCCTCCCGACCTGCACCTCCTCCCATTCCCTCCTCCAGCCTCCATCCTCACATCCACAAACACAACTTTCCCGACGCCGTTCCCGCCGCAATCCAATCCCTATTCTCATGAAAACTCGCCACGGCCGGCACAGCCGATATTCCTGGCCCGCCCAACTGCGCCAACTGCTCCCCCGTCCCAGCATACACATCGACAAAACGATTCATGTTCCCAATAACGAACCTCTGCGCCCCTCTCCCCACCTCTGTCGGATGCAGCTGCCAATGCGGCTTTAAAATAGTCACCCAACGCCCCGTCTGATTGTTATGCGGCACCACCGTCGTCGGCGTCCACTCCTCTAT
>Ga0058702_10000188_pt1 | contig 33591 bp, 33 predicted proteins | sample AgamicOrSfe_FD_83781 | JGI IMG/M metagenome (GOLD analysis project Ga0058702, IMG submission 83781) | Agave microbial communities from Guanajuato, Mexico - Or.Sf.e | ecosystem: Host-associated > Plants > Phyllosphere > Phylloplane/Leaf | place: Guanajuato, Mexico | collected 2012-05-30 | reverse complement strand
GGGTAGCATAAGGGGGCTGGGAGGTGAGATCAGACAATGAGAACCTGGGGCATGCCTGGGAGGGGTGCTTCAGGAATGGATCGAGATGGATGCTACTAGGCATACTGGGTATCGACCCGTAGCTGCACATGTACACGTCTGGCCATCACAAATCCACGACTCTCCTCTTCCTGCTCTAGCACCCCCCATAACATCCGCAGTCCTCTCCACCACGTCTGCATCTCCAACGACGCAGTCCTCCATCCCATCCTCCAACCCCAGTCTCCCATGCCCGCCCCGTCGCCACAGCTGCTGGCCTCACCTCTGCCATTCATGTCGTTTCAGCTGCCCGACCCCAGCTTCCAGGAACGTGTACGTGCATTCGAGATGGCGCCGGGAGTCTTGCATTGGTCTCGCCTTGCTCTAGGACATTGAGGTCGCTCTTTCCCACCATCTAGGATGGCTACCCCACCAACCCCTCAAAGCCCGTTCACAGAGAGGCTGTCTGTCAAAATGATAGGTCTCATTGCTTTCGTTCTCAGGAGATATGAAACGTGGCCAAGACAAGCTGGTTGTCGGCGAGTGAAGGTTGTGGCACTGTTCTGATACATGTGAAGTTTACTGTCGGATACCACAGGGGGATTGTGTCGCCGTTCGCGGACACGTACACTCTAGCATCTATCTCATCACAGGCTACTTCTCATGCTCACGGCACTGCTGACATTTGGAAATCAGTCATCATCATTCATATTTGATCGTGTTATATACAGCAAAGCATCTTCAGCAACTACAAACAAGAAAGAAAGTAGGCCGTGCAAGAAAGTGGGCCGTGATCGTCTTCGTCCCGTGCCATGACATCCCAATTGTAAGGACGCCATACCCGAGTGCAGGCCAGATATTTGTCGCCATCGCCACCGCCATCCTTAAACTGTCGTGCCCATCCATCCATGGCTGTTTGTGCAACCCTCTCGTAGCCAGTTATATGTTTCATAATGCCCCGTCCATTCTTGTTATTCTGTCGTGGCCGTATCCCATCCATCCATTTTGTAGTACGCCCAGCCTGCCTGATGGTCCCTGTCGTTCCTGTCATCTCTCATTGAAATGCATCGCTCGTTCGCAATATATGTAATCACAGTCGGAGGCATGTGTCAATGTTTGTCGTGGCGCTCCCGTCTCTCCTGTGCTCTAGCATGTCGGGCTGCCTTGACTAGTGGTGCAAGTGATGAGAGATGTTCGGCACATTGCACGAAAGGATGCTATGGGACGCGTCAGCAGATGCAACAGAAGCTTGCAACGAATTTGCCTACCTTAAGCAAATCATGCGCAGATGCACGCTTCTCCGGGTCAACCTTGAGCGCAAAGTTGAGGAAATCGCGGAATATCGGACTGAGCTGATACTCTGGCTTGATCTCGGGCGTGCCATTCGTGGCAATGAGATACAGTGCTCGAAGTGGCGATTCACTCAGGTATGGTGGCTCCCCTTCGATCATCTCAATTGCCATAATACCTAGACTCCAGATGTCGACCTTGCGACCATATTCTTTGCGCGTAACGACTTCAGGAGCCATCCAGTATGGCGTGCCGACCATTGTTGTACGTTTTTGTGATTCGTGGATTTCGGCGCAGAAACCGAAGTCGGCTGTAAGGTATTAGTGATATTACCAGCAAAGGCGCACGTTTTCACTTACTCAGCTTGATGTCGCCTTGCAGAGACAGCAAGATGTTGTCGGACTTGATGTCGCGGTGAATGACATGTCGCGAATGCAGATGCTGCAAACCCTGGAGGACTTCTCTACACACGGCAGCAATTTGTCCTTCGCTCATCATGTTGAAAGTGACAACATCAGTCAAGCTACCTCCCTCCATGTACTCCATGATGACCCACAAGTCACCTACAACAAGATAGCTGTCCAAAAAGTTGACGATGTTCTTGTGTTTGCTCCCCTTCATGACTATGATCTCGTTGATGATGAGATCTTTCTTAGGTTGTGTTTCGAGATTCATTTGCTTGATAGCGACACATTTGTTTGTGCCGAGTTCGTACGCGCTGTATACACCACCTGAAGCACCTTTGCCGATTTGGTTGAGATTGCGATACCGTTGAACTGGATCACCAGGGCTGCAAATTTGCTTCAGCCGAGCCACGACATCGGCAGTCGTAGGCTCAGTCCTTGGTCTCGGTCGTGGTCTAGCACCTTGAAGATCACGCAGCGCCTGAGCTTGTTGCTGAGCCGAAGAAGGTAGGTTTGGCAACGGTGCGTGCTGGCCAGATCCAGGTTGTGAGTTTGGTGGAGTAGGATAATCTTTTTGCTGTTGCGATTTGCTCCTCATAATTTGTTGGTGAGCTATCGCGTTTTGTTGCTCGGCAATCATCTGTTCCTGCTTCTGCTGGTGATATTGTTTCTGCATAGATTGTGCATGGGTTGGGGATGTCAGCTGTGGCGGTGGCGACTTGTACCCATTCGGAGCATGCTCGTCAGCCGTCGAAGTGAAATCGAGTGCTGACATTGGTGCCGAATTTGGAGCTGGTATCTCGCCAATACTTCGATGTGCCTGAACATGAGCAAAATCCTTGTGCACAGTTGGCAGCGATGGAGCTTGTCGCAATGGTACGAAGTTTGGCGCAGTAGCTGCACCACCTGGAGGTCTTGGTGCTGGTCTTTGCGGCAAGAGGTTGCTGTTCAGAGGCCATGCACCTGATCCTGATGTGCGCTGAGGTACAGGTGGTGGAGCTCGAGGATTCTCGAAGCTTCCCTCGTGGTTGGATGGAAATCTTGGACTTGCTGGCGGACTCATCAGTGGGCTGGTTCCTCCGAAAGGATACGATGGCGAGAGTGAGTTGCCACTTGAGGGCGGGCCTATGGAGGATCGGGTGATTTGTTGCATTTCCAGAGGTCTTGCGTTGTCGAACTTGTGGAAGATCGTATCATCTGCTTTGCCTTCGTTGGTGTCCTGCAAGAACTTCACTATACCAAGAACCTCCTGTGGATGCTTCTGCTGCATCTGCTGCGAAATGCCTTGTGCTTCGAGTGTACGTTGCCATGCCTCGGGCAGACCCTTGTTGGATGTTAGAATAATATCACGATTCTACGTTGTCCATGCTTGCAAAAGGCGGAGCTGAGCAGAATGATGGCATACCGTATACTGTCCTGTCTGATGGTCATATCCTACTCGTGTTATGTGTACCGGGTTCATTGGCGCCGAGATCATTGGTTTGGGTGAGCCAATCATGCTGTTGACAAACTTTGCAAAGCCACTCTTCTTCCTCGCCCTCGGTCCAGCACCGTTCGTCTCATCTGACAGGCGTGGGCCTGCTTGGATTGTAGCATTTTCCACTGGAAGGCCACCTTCTTTCTCCATTTGGCTCTTGCCTGTGTCGATCTCAGTGGACTGTCGCGCGCCAGGACTGAGAAACTTCCGAAAAGACTCGGTCCTCCCGTGACTCAACGATATTGGGCGACTCGGACGAGCGTGTGGTGAGATTGAGTTTGCGGGCAAGATCTGGTCAAAGGTAGCGAGAGGATTGGAGTAGCGACTTGAGTCGGTCACGAGTGACAATGACTGCGTATGCCTCCGATGGGTTGGATTGTCGAGGTCGTTTGCGATATCCTCGAGAGGATTGCCTACAGTGACTGGTGGAGGCGAGTAAAGCGGAAGCTGGTCGACCGTATTGTTTCGGGATGGGCTTATCTGACTCTGTGGAAGGCGCGAACGAGGTGGGGTAGGCGACGTGAGCGCTATGCGTTGTACAGCTTCTTGATAATAGTCGTGCTCGGATGCAAAGTCGTGAGGGGTTGTTGTAGCAGGACTGCGAAGGTCGTTCATGATAGACGGCGCACAACCAGCACAGCTACTAGCGTACTAACACCCAATTGTACTAGCTGCCGTCGAACCTGAGGCGTTTAGCGAGAACAACACACAACACAAATCTTGCATGTGATTATGGACCCACACCTGTCGTCTCTTCTTTTGAGGAGGATCCGAACTCGCAATATCAATGGTTGAAGTGAGGCTGTGACTGAGGGAAGCTAAATCTTCCTAAGCCTTAATTACAGGTACGAGCTCTCTCGTTCACTTTCTTCCTGCAGAGGACGGCAGACAGGGCTGACGGAGCTACAGTTGTTCTTCTCTACTTTCTCACTGCCCCACCTTCAAGGTATCAAATCATGACTACTACGATTGTGCTTGGTGCCCAATGGTATGTTCGACGGCTTCCTGGCTCTCCCAGATGGCATAACTGGAAGTCTGGGTACTAACAGATCGGCAGGGGTGATGAAGGGTAAGCAAGCCCAGGTGAGCGTGCGAAAGCGTCATGCTGAGAACAATTAGCAAAGGCAAGCTAGTCGACATTCTGTGCGGTAGTGCCAAACTTTGCTGTAGAGCTCAGGTTAGACCTCATGCCGATTGAACTATGCTCTTGCCGTACTGAAGAAGTGCACTAGGGTGGAAACAATGCTGGTCATGTCAGTTCTCCAGAGATTGCTAGTCACAATCACTCCTGACCGAGCAATAGACTATTGTGCATGCCGACAAGAAATTCGACGTCCACATCCTGCCGTCTGGAGTCGTGAGCCCGTCATGTGAGACATTCCCGTGTAGACAGTGTCAAGCGCGAACGCTAACAACTGCACAGGCCAGAACTTGATAGGCAGTGGCTGCGTATGTATATGGAATGTGCAGATTGTGGCTTTCACTGACCTGCTTTAGGTCGTTCACGTCGACTCTTTCTTCAAGGAGATAGAGGCGGTGGAGAAGCTGGGAGTCAACACCAAAGGTCGTATCTTCATCAGTGACAGGTGTCATGTCGTGTTAGATCTTCATCAAAGTGTCAGTTCCTGTTACTCTGACGATGGAAGTCTGGAGAATTGATGTTCACCTAGATCGATGGCCTTGAAGAGGTTGAGCTTGGAAAGGGCTCCATTGGAACAACAAGAAAAGGTAAGCTCAAAAATGAACATCTCGCAGAAGGCCGGTGGCAGCAGTAGCAGCAGCGACGATTGACGGATTTACTTGGATCTGCCAAGATCTCATGGCACACTGGATCAAATTGGTAACACTGGATCAGGAATCGGCCCAACATACAGCACGAAGATGACAAGAAGTGGTGTGAGAATGACTGATATGCTCAATCACGAACGTCTGGAGACACGTTTACGTACGATAGCAGGAGGCTTCAAGAAGCGCTATGGAGACTTGCTATCAGACTACGACGTCGAGGCTGAACTAGCACGACTGAAAGTAATACTGGCCATATACCTGGCATGATTGAACACTGCTAACACATTACAAGAGCCATACCGAGAGACTTCGTCCATACATCTGTGATCAGGTTGCTCTCCTCCGTGATGCACAAAAGGAAGGCGGCATCTTGATCGAAGGCGCCAATGCTCTGATGGTATGGTCATCACGATGAAACTGGCTACGAAATTGTAATCTGATTTCTATTTAGCTCGACATTGATGCTGGCACGTATCCTTTCGTCACGTCGTCGAACACTGGAACTGGAGGCGTCTTCACCGGTCTCGGACTTGCACCAAGGTCTATCAAAGAGATTGTCGGAGTTGTGAAGGTTTGAACTCGGCATGTCATAGAAGCCAACAAAAGCTAATGATGTGCAGGCTTACACCACACGAGTTGGTGGCGGTCCGTTTCCAACTGAGCAGCTGAATGACGTCGGCGAGACATTGCAGACTGTGGGGAGAGAATACGGCGTGAGCATTGTGCGAGGTTGATAAGATCATCTACTAATCTGCGTCAAGGTCACGACTGGAAGAAAGCGACGATGCGGGTGGCTCGACCTAGTGGTAGTCAAGTACTCCAACGAGGTCAATCATTACGATGCAATGTAAGCTCGACTTCATTTTGTCGCGATAAGTAGGCAAAGCTAATTTGAACAGCAACCTCACCAAACTCGATGTAAGAATGGTACACGTCCACCCAATTTCATTGTTACTAATGCTGTGTCTAGATTCTGGATGACTTCAAGGAGCTCAAGGTGGCTACTGCTTACACTGATCCGAAAACTGGCGAGAAATTACCGTCCTTCCCGGCAGATCTCGACGTGCTCGACAAGGTCGAGGTTCACTACGAGACTCTGCCAGGCTGGAACTGCAACACCACTGGCATGAAGTCCTGGGAGGAACTGCCAGAGAATGCCAAGAAGTATATTGAGTACATTGACAACTTCCTTGGTGTCAAGGTGAAGTACATCGGAGTTGGTCCAGCTAGAGAGTCGCAGATTGTCAGGTCGTGAAGGAGTTGCGGAAAGATGAGGTTTCAGAAAGTCAAAGTTAAAACAAGCATCAGATCGCATGCTTGGCAGATGATCGACCGGCTCAGCGGCATGCAAAATGATTGGTATACATGCAGTAGCTAGATAGACTCTGTAGTACAGACCAGCTACAAGCCGATATGAAATCGTGCAGAATACTGTACTGCTACTTTAACTCTCACAGCGTGGTCGTACCAGGACGGGGATCGTGCTTCAAGTTGAGGAGGTCGGAGAGTGATCTCCGACTCGTCACAGATCGTCGATGTTCATCCAGGTCCTCTTCGACCTTTGCATGCCTGGCACCCTTCTAAATCCCATCAGAATTGTGAAAGTACCTTGTGCGATAGCGAGTGAGAGCGCAAGAGGGCTGGCAGCGACAGCTGATGGACTGTGGCATAATGCAATACCACCTGAAGGTGCTCTCAGGGAGAGTTCATCTGGACGTGATCATATATAACAGTAGCTGGAGGTGTCGATCGCCCAGGTGCCGCGATCCAAGTTGACGCGAAAATACCAAATTCCATGCGGCACAAGCCTGGGGTTGTTGTTGTTGTAGTGAGCTGTGCACAATGTATGAGTTGATATCAACATGGGCCGGATCAGAAGAATCAGGTAGAGACAATCAAGTTGATAAGACGTTGGGGAAGTGCATGGAGCGTGAGCGTAGATTGGGTACATTTAGGTTAGATTCGCAAAGTGGAAATCCATTCGAAATCAGGGTTCGATGTTGTAATAGCGCTGGTCTCCTACCCTCAAGCAACCAAGGCCATAGGACCTAGTTTCGTCGTCGCGCACTCTTATCGTAATTCTCCATTTTTGCTAACTGGTTACGTGGTGGTGCTGTTCCTGCTGTACCTACTCTCGATCATTAGGTCCCTGGTATCCCTGGTAGGACTGTAGTGGCGGCTTCTCTGCTCTCTGAACATGGACTGAAGGTGTTGCCTCTTCCCACAAAACGCATTCCACGCACCTCAAGATCGATTGTGCAGGACTCGAATCCTAGCACGTCCAGCCTGGACCAGCAACAGCGCGATCGGAAGCTGTAGGATACAGCTCTCGTTGTTTCTACGATGTCAGGCCGGTCGTCGCAACCTCAAACGCCCAATGCCTCCGGAAGGCCACAGATCCCAAGCATCTTCTCGAGTAACAATGCCATCCCTACCCCTCGTGGCATGCCACCTTATATCCGCACAGATTCGCAGACCTCGGTACCAGGATTCTCAAGAGGAAGACGGGCAAGGACGGGTTCGATTAGCACAATGTCTGAAGGATCAACTGGAACCTCAGGGGCATTATCACCAGATACCGCCGATCGAGTCTTTCCAGTACGATCTGTTGTACACGTAGATCGTCCACAACAGACATCGCAACCAAGAACCGAGACGAAAGATGGGTATTTCGCATTGCCCACACGCGGCGAGGAACCACGCTCGCCCAGCTCTCCAAGGGGACCACCGGAGTGGCCAGGAACGACAGCTTTCGGCTCTCTTTCAGATCACACACAGATCGATCCTTTTACGACTGGTGAAAGAAAGGCATCTGGAGGAACAGGACAAGACACATACCATGTAAGAGCACAGGGTCAATACACGATACCTGGAGATGCAGACTCGCAAGTTGGCAGTGTGAAAAGTGAGGGCGGAGGAAGTGTTCAACTCAGTGTTCGGGGGAGGCCGGGTTCTGCGCGCAGCGGCGCCACCGATCCTCCGGAAGGACTATATACGGCACGATTCAAGCACGTCGTGACCGAAGATGGGCACGCTGTGATCACAGGAAGAGATGGGGAGACGTTACAAAGATGCGAGGACGAGCCAATACACATCCCAGGTGCAGTTCAGTCTTTCGGCTTGCTAATGGCACTGAAAGAGGATGCTGAAGGTCGGCTTGAGGTTCGGGCGGTCAGTGAAAACTCAAGACGAATCATAGGCTATACACCGAAACAGTTATTTGAGCTCGAAAGCTTTACGGACATTCTTACAGACGATCAGGCCGACAATCTGCTGGACCATATTGACTTCGTCAAGGACGAGGGCACAGATGTCGATGCTAATGGACCGGAAGTGTTCACCCTTTCGGTAAGAGCTGCGAGTCGAAGGGTGCAAAGGCTATGGTGTGCGATCCACATCAGTGAACGGAATCCGGATCTCATTGTCTGCGAGTTCGAGCTGGAAGACGACAAGGACTATCCCCTCGTACCGTCCTCTGATGACACGCCAGAACCGCCGGAAGACACACTGAACTCAGAGCCTACAGAAGAAGAAATGCGCGAAAGTACAGAAGTATCAAGCCGACCCCTGCGCGTCTTACGAAGTGCTCGCAAGCGCAGGGGCGAAGCGGCCGCCATGGAGGTCTTCAACATCATGTCACAAGTACAGGAGCAATTAGCAGCAGCTCCAACCCTAGAAATGTTCTGCAAAGTATTGGTCGGTGTGGTGAAAGAGCTAACAGGCTTCCACCGTGTCATGATATACCAATTCGACAGCTCATGGAACGGTAAAGTCGTGACCGAGCTGGTCGATATTCGGGCAACGAAAGACTTGTACAAAGGTTTGAACTTTCCTGCTTCTGATATTCCGAAGCAGGCTCGCGATTTGTACAAGGTCAACAAAGTACGTCTGTTGTACGACAGGTCGCTGGAGACTGCAAGATTGGTCTGCCGATCAGCAGAAGACCTCGAGCATCCACTGGACATGACGCACGCGTACCTCCGAGCAATGTCGCCCATCCACATCAAATATCTGGAGAACATGGCAGTCCGATCGTCAATGTCAATCTCGATAAACGCATTCAATGAGCTCTGGGGTCTGATCTCATGTCACGCGTATGGTATTAAAGGTACACGGGTATCATTTCCCATCCGCAAGATGTGCAGACTGGTTGGAGATTCGGCTTCGAGAAACATTGAGCGGCTGTCGTATGCCTCTCGACTGCAAGCACGGAAAATCATAAACACCACAGGTACTTCGAGGAATCCTTCGGGTTATATTATCGCATCGTCTGAGGATCTGCTCGCTCTTTTCGATGCCGACTACGGTCTTCTCTCAATCTATGACGAGACCAAGATCCTAGGAAAGCTTGAAAACATACAGGAGGCTTTAGCACTACTAGAGTACCTGCGCATGCGAAACTTTACATCGGTCGTAACGAGTCAAGATGTGCGCAAGGATTTCCCGGACCTGAGGTATACGCCCGGCTTTCAGAATATAGCTGGTTTCCTGCTGGTGCCTCTTTCGACCATGGGTAATGATTTTATCGTGTTCTTTCGAAAAGGACAACTTCGAGAGGTCAAATGGGCTGGAAATCCTTATGAGAAGTATATCAAAGAAGGCACTGAAGGCTATCTCGAGCCTAGAAAGAGTTTCAAGCAGTGGACAGAGAAGGTCGTCGGCATGTGTCGAGAGTGGACGGAGGAAGAGATCGAGACTGCAGCTGTTCTCTGTCTAGTGTACGGCAAGTTCATCGAGGTTTGGAGACAGAAAGAGGCTGCTCTACAGAATACGCAGCTCACGAAGCTCCTCCTCGCAAACTCAGCCCATGAAGTCAGGACACCACTCAACGCGATCATCAATTACCTTGAGATCGCACTCGAAGGCTCTTTGGACAACGAAACAAGGGAGAATCTTGCCAAATCACATTCTGCCTCGAAATCACTCATCTACGTGATCAACGATCTGCTTGACCTGACAAAGACCGAGGCCAATGACAATCTGATCCACAGCGAACCCTTCGATCTACAGGCTACATATACAGAAGCAGTCCAGATGTTTGCCCCAGATGTGAAGCGGAAGAATATCACATTTGACGTGACCCAATGTCCTGATCTGCCGTCGACAGTACTCGGGGATCAACGCCGGGTACGGCAAGCTATCTCCAATATTGTAGCGAATGCTGTAGCAGCAACCACCGAGGGCGGTATTACGGTGAATATGTACATCGTATCGAGGTCAGCTGAACGTATCGAAGTCGAAGTTGTGGTAGAAGACTCCGGAACAGGCATGACAGGGCCGACTCTGGATACACTCTTCGCTGAGCTAGAGCAAGCACAAACGGAGTCTCAAACACTAATCGATCAAGCCATTGTCTCCGACCAGAAGGCAGTGGATAATAAAGAAAGCAAAAAGGTCCTCGGCCTAGGACTCGCTGTTGTCGCGCGAATCGTCCGCAATATGCAGGGCCAACTACGCCTAAAGTCGGAAGAAGGCAAGGGATCGCGTTTCGTCATTCAATTTCCTTTCGAGCTACCAGCTTCTGAAGTCCCTGCTATCACGTCTGACGCAGCGTCGGCTGTCTCGTCGACAGTCTCTGAGGCTGCCACATCGGTGACTGAAATACCCTCACCACAACAGACTCCTGATGGTGAAGTCACACTTGTTGATAAGTCGGCTGCCAGACGTGGATCTGCAAATGGCTCACCGGGACCATTGACAAGACACAATAGCTCAGCAAGCGTTACAAGCAAGCATAGTTTGACCAGTCTGCAGTCGGGCCGCAGCATGGCGAGTAATGGTAGTGGAAGAAGCGAGGCGGACAGACTGATCGAGGCTATGCAAGATCCAATTGGACGCAGCAATTCACCGGAAACAAAACCTAGAAGTGTACGTCGAGATAAAAGGGCGGGTAGTGTAGGGAGCAGTCTACGGGAGGCCGCTTCGCCCACCAGACAATCGTCATCACACTCCAGTATTGGACCCAAAACTCCGGCGCATCTGCGAAGTGCGAAACCGACTTCCGGTGGTCAGATGCCTATCCAAGATCAAGGACAACCACTATCAGCACTGAAAATGCCTGCGGAGCTGAACGAGGAAGCCATGGCAGAGGAACTACCATCTAACTCTGCTACAATCGAGAAACAGGCCGACTTCCGGAAGCTTGAGGAAATGAAAGAACCGCCCACACAATCTGCCGAGCATATGAGAGTCCTCATTGCCGAAGATGATCCGATCAATAGCAGGATCATCCAAAAGCGATTGGAGAAGCAAGGTCATCATCCTTACCTGACTACGAACGGCGAGGAGTGCGCAAGCATTTATGGTGAGAAGCCAGGATACTTTGATGCCGTCCTGATGGATATGCAGGTATGTATTCACTTTGATTGACCAAGACGATGCAGCAACTAACCAAGACCTTCCGCAGATGCCCATCGTGGACGGCCTTACTTCTACCAAAATGATCCGCTCCTTCGAAAAGTCGCACCCAACCCACATCCTCTCCGAACGTGCCACTTTGAACGGCCGTGTCCCCATCATCGCCGTGTCTGCCTCCCTCATCGAACGCGAACGACAAACATACATCGACGCAGGCTTCGACGGCTGGATCCTCAAGCCTATCGCTTTCGACCGTCTCAGCGAAATTATGAAGGGAATCGTGCAGCCAGACATCCGGAGAAGTAATCTATATGCACCAGGCCGGTGGGAGAAGGGCGGCTGGTTCGGCGAAAGACAGCAAGATATCTGGAAGGCGGATACTTCGCCTACTACGGGTAAGATACCTCCTAGTGGTCCGAGTAATCAGACGATCAAGACGGTGCAGGATGAGGAGGGAGGATCGAAGGATCCTGCTGGTCAAGACTCGCCACATCAACAGCAGCAGCGGGCGATGGGTACGGAGGAGGCGCCAAAGGAAGGAGAAAATCAGGTGAAGCCGCTGATTGTGTGAAGTGGTGGACTCGAATAAGATTTGCCTCTTAGGCGAGCAAGTGGTCATACTTGCTGGATGAGTAATGGTAAAGACGAGAAGGGACACGACACGTATGGCTTGGTTTGGAAATCGCCGCAATCAGGAGTATCGGGTCGCGATGCATGGCATGTATGAGAACCACGACTGGACAAGTGGCGTTGTGTGTGCTGAATACTGGAGTCAAAGACTCAGGATGGAATGAGGGGCTCACTCATGAGTAGTGCCGCCGTATACTTGTGGGAATAGATGATATCAATGTAGACATTCCTATGAATTCAACCAGGACACGATCGTGGCGGTGTTGTGTGCAGCATCCACGCCAAGCAGAAGCCCTCGTCCCCGCAAAAGATGACGACGTCGCAGGACGTCAACACATGCTTCGAGAACATGCAGCAGCTGAAAGATGCTGCCTATTCTGCACTCTAAGTGAAAGCTCTCACAACCGTTCTTCCGCGCAAGCCCTTGTTGTACAGACTCCCACCGTATTCGCCCAACAACCTTCAGCACACTCTTACACACCATGTTTCGCGCCGCGCAAGGCAATGCCTTCGATGCTGCCGTAGGTATGCTTTATCAGCGCAGCCACACTCTTGGCCACTGTAGCTAAAGTTCGTTGCAGGCAAAGCAACGGACGAGAACCTTACCTCGGAGAATTGGGAATACATACTCGTCAGTCGCCGCAAGATCTGCAGATGATATGGCTGCTGACACAATCCAGGATGTCTGCGATAAAATTGGGGCTAGCGAGTCTGGGTAGGTTCAGCTTGGCTATCTACAAGGAGAGTACCGTCTGATTCGTCCCAGTGGTAGAGACGCTGTAGCAGCAATGATCAAACGACTAGCGCACCGCAATGCCAATGTTCAATTATACACACTCGAGGTCAGCTTGGACATTCTGTACGCAAGATGTGGCTGGGACTGACATGCGGAAAAGCTGGCAAATGCAACATCACAGAACTGCGGGATCAAGATACATAAAGAGCTTGCGTCTCGGAGCTTCACAGATGCGCTGTTGAGACTTGCAGCAGATCGGGTCGGTGCAGGAACACAACAGCTCAGCGGACGGCGGTTGCTGACAGTCACAGAACACACATCAGCATGTCAAGACGAAAATCTTCGAGCGGATGGGCGAGTGGGCAGAGATGTTCAAACGAGATCCGGATCTAGGTATCATGGACCAGGCGTACATGAAGCTGAAAACTCAGAGTGTGTGGCGAGCTAACCAGGGAGACTGTGGGGCGTAGGCTGATCGTACATCACAGATCCTGGACTACAACCACCTTCGAAACCATTCAAGCAAGAAAGAACAGATGTCGATCGTCGACAGGAAGACGAGGAACTACAAATGGCGCTCGCGCTTTCTCTCCAAGACAAGTCCTCCAGCGGCAATCAAACTTCAAGGCAAGCGTCATCAGGCAAAGTGGCAGACGATATCGACAATGCAACACAACCGCCTTCATCTGGCACAACTGCCGCCACAGTCTCCCGTGTTCGCGCGCTCTACGATTTCAAGCCCTCTGAGCCCGGCGAGCTAGAGTTTCGTGCTGGCGATACCATTGCAGTGTTGGAATCGGTGTATAAGGATTGGTGGAAGGGATCATTGCGAGGCAATACTGGTATCTTTCCGCTGAACTACGTCGAGAAGCTTCAAGATCCTACACAAGATGAGATGCAAAGAGAGGCGCAAATGGAGGCGGATGTGTTCGGCGAGATCAAGCATGTTGAGCGACTGCTGGCATTGCTCAGTACAGGAAGCTCCATGTCCAATGTGCAAGAGAATGATGAAATCACTCGGCTGTATCAGTCTGTTGTGGCGATTAGACCGAAACTGGTTGAGCTGATTGCGAAGTATTCTCAGAAGAAAGGTATGAGTCGGTCGTTTGTGGCTGGAAGACGACTATACTGACACATCTAGACGATTTCACTCAGCTGAACGAGAAGTTCATCAAAGCGCGACGAGACTACGAGTCGCTCCTCGAAGCATCGATGTCACATCCACCTCCATCTCAGTATGGTAGACCACCTCAACCTACGTACAGCTATCGTGGTGGCAGTTACCCTCCTCAACAGCAGCAGCAGCAGCAGCAGCAGCAACAGTACTACCCGCCAACGCAACAACAGCAACAACAGCAGTATCCACCCCGAGAAGGACCCGCACCATTCTACATGATACCGCCCAATCAGCAGGCACAATACGCGCCACAAGCTCAACGTGCACAAACGCCCCTACAGGCACAATCTACTGGACCATCCAGTGTGCAGCAACCTGTGCAGGCTCAGCATACTGGGTACAGCGCACAACAACCGATGCAACCACAAACTACTGGTCCCGATCGCCGCTCTGTGTATAACCCGCAAGAGCTTCCGACAAGCAACTTTGACCCGACACAGCAACAAACCCCATATCCTCCTCCGCAGGCTCAGCATCAGAGCTCATATCCTGCCCCGGAGGCTCAACACCAGAACTCATATCCTGCTCAGCATCAGAATTCATATCCTCCGCCACAAGCGCAAGCTCAACCAGCCCCGCAGGCGCATGAGCAAGCGCAAGCACAACCACAGCCGCAATATGACCAACACTACTCCCAAGTACCACAAGCAGATGTCGGGTATCAGCAGCAAAGATATCAGCCGCAGGAATATCCGCCTTCGTCTGAAGGATCTGCAATTACCAGCAGTCCGTCACAAGCCCATGCATATCCACCACCACCACAGCAGCAACATCAGGCTCAAGCTCAGGAACAGCATCAACAGCCGCCATATGAAGGAGAACATCAGAATTATGCACCTGTTAGTTCTGTTGGCGCTGGCGATGAGGAGGATTATTATAGGTAATAGGAAGACTCTGCGATGTGTAAAATAGTATAGGAGAACAGCAGTCCAAGCAAGAACCTCTACGGCACTCTCCAGGCGATGACAAAATTTTGACTTGCCACCATAAGTCCTAGTGCCAAGGCTGGATCAGCTGACCAACCGATCCTTTTGACAAGATCGCAAGTGCAGCCTGACGCTCCTTCCCTGCCAGATGCCAGCCGTTAGCATCTCGAGCCAACTACCCTCCGTCTCCCGTCGTTCTTCTTCCTTTCTTTCTCTTCTCTCCTCTTCTCAACGTCAACATACAACATTCATTATCATTCGCCTTTCTTCTAGTCCATTATTCATTCGATTGTTATTGTTTACTTCTACATTCAGCACTTTCTTCATTTCGACCAACCTCTTCTTAAGTGGCTACTCGATCAGTTCATCGAGCTCGCCGTCTACTCTGCTCACTTTACATTATCACCTCTCGTTTCTTGTCCACGTTCACAATGGACTCTGCTCGCCAATCCATTGATACGTCCTTCAGCATTGTTCAGCTTGACGGCGCCCTCAACAAGAAGGAGATGGTCTATGCCCCGAAGAAAGGAGAGACCTGGGCTTCAAAGCTCGATATCGATGCTGATGCTGGCACCGGCAATCGGCAGTGGACACAGGGATTCTGTCTGCCTGGCTTTGGGCAATGTGAGTGCCGCCGATACAAGTCCTGAGCTTGGTCTAACATGATGATCATAGGCTGTGAAGCGTGCTTCTGTCCTTGCATCACTTACGGTCGCAACAAATACATGCTGCAGCATCCCGAGGACAAAGACCTTCAGAACCACGAATCACTACTGGATGGCAACGTGAGTAGCCTACAGTACTCTCCTCGACGTACCAAGCTAACTTGGACAGTGCTGGCTCATGTGTGGCCTGGGCTGCTTGTTTCCTGGAGCGCAGTACATACTGCCAGTCATCAATCGGATCCACGTTCGCGAGGATCTTAAGCTCAAAGGAGGTTTTGCACTGGACTGTCTTCCCATGTTCTGCGGTTTACATGCCTGCAGTCTTGCGCAGGTCGAAACTCAACTCCGGCAAGACCGAAAACAGCTTGTCGCGAAGAACTCTGCTCTGCGATGGTACAACGAGCGGTCACAGCCAGGTCCTCGAGGCAACGCTATGATGGAGTACACCACAGCCGACTCCACGCCGAAGAAGCCAGAGTCAGTCTATTCGGCAAAGCCTGCGAGTGCCATGAAGATCGAAGACATGTCAGAGGTCAAGAAGCAGACAACCGAGCCGACCTTTCCTGCTCAGCCAGTCCCTGCGCCACACAAGACAGCTGTTGCCGTTTTCGATAACGCTGCTTCCAAGAAGAGAAGCCTGGCAGAAGAGGATGCTCAGGAGTTGGCTGCTGCCTTGAGAGTGGTCAAGAAGGTGAGTTCGTCCCCAGACATCTTGCCAGTCAATTGCTGATCAGTCAACAGGCTGCTACGAAAGGCATGCCGCAGCAGGATACAGTGACTATCACGGTCAACGATGTCACTGACGCTGCCAGCATGAGGAGAGGACGGAACTTAGGCCGGGCGTCGAGTAAGCCGAGAGCGACAAGTAAACCTTCCAGGCTGGTGAACAAGGATGCCACGACTGAGGAGGTGGTGCAGATTGTAGAGGATTGAGAGCGTCGCGTCTTGGAATGTTCCTAGCTAGATCCTAGGTCCTAGATGTGAATGTTGATCATCATGTCCTCTTCTTGGAGTCTTGCTGGCATCGCATTAAGAAAGTGATATGCTTGCTTAGGACGAGTGTATCCATGTCCCTGCACGAAGAGCCATCACATTTTTTTTTGAATGCTTCGTCTTAATCTGCTGGCATCAAGATACTCCAACGGTGTGTTCGGACAACAAGAGTGAACATATCCACAACTCACAATTGCAATAACAGACATTGATCATGTTCGCAAGACTCTTTGACGAATGCTTACTTGACTATCTAAACTCCATGCGTAGAAGGTCAATCCATCCGTCATCCAACGCCCTCACCGACCACCCCCAACACACCAAAGCATAGCAAAGCGGAGCAAAGCAATGCACATCGCCCTGCAAAGCCCGGTAGCACAGCCCCTCACCACATCCACATTAGCCCTCCCCAGCATCTCACCCCAATCAGCCAACGAGCAACCCTACCACATCACCGGCCCCATCACCCCCTCAACCGAGCGAAGTCAAGCCAAGCCCATCCTAAAACCACGTCGGCTCCCCCGGAAACTGCCCCTCCAACTGCTGCTGTACCTGTCCTTGCGACCGACCACCTCCGACACCTCCGCGTCCCTGCCGCAGTCCGAAATCCTGCGCCACGAACTCCATCCCACCAGCATCCGCATAACAATTTTCCAACCCCATAGCCAGCGGGCTAGTCTGATCCTGGCTTGTCGTGGGATCCTGCGTCAGCCATTGGCGGACTTCCTCATCTTTGTAGAAGGATTGGGCGGCTGTGAGGTAGGCTGTGGAAGAGGAGGTGGGGTAGGCGTTGACGTTCATCTGGCCGCTCATACTGAGGGATTGCTGGAGTTGGGCTTGAGAGAGGGATTGTTGCTGCTGCTGCTGCTGCTGATCAATTGGGGTGGACATGCCGAGGCCAGGCTGTGCGGCAATGTTCATGGTCATATTCTCCGTTGGCAGCAACGCAGGTGCGTCACTCGAGACATCAATGTACGAGCCAAAATCAGCGTCAAAGGCATCCGTCGTAAGGTCGGGAATCATGTTTGGCATCTCCCAGTTCACTGGCATACCGGCAGCAAATACATTAGGGTCGAAGGAGAAGTCAGGGCGAGCACCAGACATCTCTTCTGCTTCAGAGGTTGTGCCAGACGTGGAGCGGGAAAGAGGATTGCTAGTGATGTGATCGACGCTTTGTTCTGATGTGGCGATGCCGACTTGTGCGAACATGGGATCATTCATATCGAAATCGAATGTGCCAACGTCGTCCCAGGCGGGCCAAGTGGACTCGCCACGGTCGAGGACATCTTGTGGAGCGGTGATCACGTCGCGAGCTGACACGTCCTGGGACTGGACGTTGTCGAGTGTGAACATGGAGAAGTCGTTCAACGAGTATCTGTGTGGGTTCGCAGGCGAAAGCGCGCTGTATAGGAATGGTGAATCTGCCAGAACAGCAAGATTTGGATAAGGCAGCTTGGGCTCTGCTGTTTGTACAGGAGGCGGCCTTGGTCGACTGCGCGGAGTGGGCATACTCTCTCCGGAGAATGACAGCTCCTGAGAAAGTGGAGATGTGCTACGATGTTTGACTTGTTGTTGACTTTCACTGTACTGTGCCGATGAATAATTGTCATGGACATGCTCTTCGGACGTGGCATCAGATCCTGAAGACATTGGTCTGGATCTCGGAACAGTATAGGGTTGGCCATGCTCTTGCGCAGCATGATTCAACCTGTGTATTGGTGGATGATAGTGGTGTTGAGAGTTAGTTCTCAGACGATGAACGGCACTCTCGGAGCGATGAGTGTGTATCATTGGCTTGCCGTTGCTGGCTGAACGTTGAAGAGGTGCCAGCACATCTTCAGCGTCTGACAGCTCTTTCTTGAGCGCACAGGTGCATTTCGTGCCGGCCATGCAATGACAGCTTGCCTCATCTAAAGACTGAATCAGAATAGATCAAGACAAGATCTTCGCACGACATACCTGCAGAAACTTCATCTTCGAGCGTGATATTTTTGGATCCTTGTTCACCGCAGTCACATTTGACGTGGCTCGCTCGAACTTTGCGGAGCCCACGGCAGTGTTGGCATTGGGAGACAGGACGTCCTTTCTTGTTTACGTGATTTAACTTACGGTCTGTAGACTTGTCAGTCATGCTGTCGAGGCCGAGTCTGTAACGCCAGTTGAACAAATATACCTTTATGGGAGCAACTGCTCACACGGTGTCCTCGTATGCAGGCATCACAGGCGAACTTTTCTCCGTCTTTGACGATCATGGCTGTGATTGCTCTGATAGTGATACTTCTCCGAGGCTGTATATGTGCGTGTATATATTCTTTCGTGGAATCTAAGTTCAATGTAGATTCCGATAGGCTAAGGCTTGGCAGGCACCGTCTGGGTGAACAAGCGGATGTCGTCGAGGATTGCCGGGAGGGGATGACAATATGATGTGACTGAATGGGTGTGAAAATGGATTCACTAGCTGGCTGGTTGATCTGATCTTATTCCCGTGGGAATCAGGCCGGGGGCGTAATGTTATTGAATCTGGAGAGTCATGATGGCAGATTTTCGACGGTCCGATGTGGTGTGTGTGATGGTGGCGATTTCACACCCGGAGGAGGGTGGTTGTGACTCGAAGGAGGGGTTCCTGTGAGGCGTGCCTATAGGTGGCGAGCGGATGAGGTGTTGCCTTCTGCCGGCGCGTGTTGCACCAAGTGGTGCTGTCCAGAAGGACGCTACACTGATATCGTTGCTGACGGACAGAATCGCGTGACTATGCGATATATCACCAGACTTTGATGACTCTGATTGAGCAGTGTGATTCAGATATAAACTCGGCCTTGGTGTTTTGTGGGATGTCGTCAAGGAGGCTCAGGGCGGAGACGGGCCTGATGCACTAGACGCATCTAGGCAGTCGTGATCCGTCTGTTCTTTTGACAAAAAACCATGTCTCCAGTGCAAACACGTTGATACTCTTGGATGATGCCAGCACGCCCTCCCAGGCGTCTACGGGACTTCGATCCGTCTGCATCTCACAGCACATCTGAAACAACAACAGTGAAACACACTCGAACGTTGGCTTCAAGCGGTCAACGTTGCCAAGCGATCACTCCCTCGATGCACGGGCCCTGAAAGATAAGATGGGAAGACAAGCATCGCATCTCACGCGGCACCAAAGCAGCGACTTCACGCTGCACACAACCGCAACGATCCAACGATCAAGTAATTCCTTACGGCACTCTTCGATGCCACTTCGGGCTATCGTTACAGAGGTCGCCGACATGTCCCGGTGTCAGGGTTTCGAGCATAAGAAGACATGAGGAAATGGGTGAGAGCACGGTCCTGACCTTAGTCAGAATCGGTAGTGCATCGCTATCTGGTATGGTGGCCTCACACCATGCAGGAGAGAAGGCGAGAGAAGGCAGGAGAGGGTATTCTGAAGTCCTGCATCATGAGCGAAGCTCAGCGGCTTATCCTAGATTGCCGAATGAGCATGAAACGATGGGACAAACGGTGGTGACATATGGCTTAATGGCTTGACGATATGCTTCGTCACAGCTTGCTCTTCACGGTGCTCTTCTCCGCTGTCTTCATGATAGCCCGTCCATTGCTCAGCACAACCTTACCACCATCAACCCTGACAATGAACCTCACATCCTCAAACCCACCGTCCTGCTTATCACCCGTCTTCCACATCTCAAAAATGAGCTTATCTCCAGGCTTCACCGGCGCCGCAAACCTCGCCTGGAACTCCTTCAAGTTCGCCGGATCACTACCGCCCAGCTCCCTCAACACAGCATGAGCCGCCGCGTTCCAGCTGAACAGTCCATGCATAATCGCCCCACCAAAGCCCATCTGCTTTCCAGGTTCCGGCGTCGCGTGCAGCGGGTTGTAGTCTCCATTCAATCTGTATAGATGTGCAGTCTCCGAGCCCGTCTGCAATTCGAATGTCGCATCTGGCTTCTTTCCCTTGGGCGGGTCATACGATGGTGCCTTGTCGCCTTTGGGTCCTCCCCAGCCTCCTTGGCCAACGTAGAATGCGCTCCCTACAATCCGTGTGTAGACCTCCCCGTTGCTTGCATCGACGATAGTCTGTTCTGTTTCCACCACGGTCCCAGGCTTGCCTTTGTCGTAGACACCAAGGACTTTACTTCTCAGCTCAAACTTGCGTCCTTCGGAGCTGACTGGGAGCGCTCTACGGAATTCAATCGCTCGTTGGCCGTCGACAACGCGGACGGGGTCGAGTTTGGGGATGCCGGGAATGGGTGTGGATTCTGAGCGTTTGTAGAAGTCGATGGTGTCTTGGTCGGTCTGTTTAAAGGGGAGGATGATGCTGTAGGTGGGGAAGACTTGGAATTTCGGGTGGAGTTCCTAGAGCAGATGCTTAGCTATGATACGTGAGAAGTATAGGAGCTGACGCACGTAGAGGAAGTGAAGCTCGTCGACCGTACAGCCGATGCTGTAAGCAAAGAGGAGTGCGTCTCGCTTCAGCCAGGACACTTCCACGGCGGGATATTCGAAGCCGGCTCCGGGTGTGCTCATTTTCCGAAACTTGTGGAGATGATGTTGATGTGCTCTATATCAGATCGTGATTCTCGGGTCCAGCTATAGCTATGTTGCGTTGTGGTTGACAGCAACTCGAGCAAAGGTGATGACAATGCGGAGGTGGCCATGTGGGACAAACCGAGGTCCGAGGTTGTGCCATCCTCAGCCTAGTCAAGCTTCAGGGTACTGTATGAACATGAACATGATACTGTTGCTGTTACTAATACTGATACTGATACAACATCGGATTGCCAACGGATGGAAGACTGATATGCTGCTTGAGACCGTGGTTGAAAGAAGATGGTAGCTCCTACACAATCTAGCGACTCTCAATCTGCCCCGCATACCTGATGACTGCCTTACACAACCGTACCCACACCCGTCATACCCATTATCTTCCTGTTCTTCTTCACTAGACTCGCCATCTGCTTCTCGTACTTCTCACACTCCTTCTTCTTGTGCTGATACTCCCGCTCAATCTCAGCCGTCCTTTTCGCCTCATACGCTTCGGTATCGAATCTCTGATCCTGGACCTGAGGCTGTGCCTGTATCTGCGCCTGTCCCTGCTGCACACGATCATCAATCTGAGCCTGTCCACTTCCACCCTGACCCATACTGCTCGCAATGCCAGCAGCGACCTGCACAACACCCTGAACTGCCTTGTGAAATGCCTGCTTGATCTTCTTGTGGTCAGCCGATGATGGTGCACTGGAAGAGTTGGGGCCAAATACATCAGCATCGGGATTCTCTGCAATCTGCCTGGCCTTCTCGGCGAGATACTCCATATGTTCGGCGTGCATCTGAATGACACGGTCATTTGCTTCGCGAACAGAGGCCTGTTCTGCATCTGTACGTTCTGGCCACGCTGAAGGAGGAACTCTTCTAGATACCATCCGATTGGCGAGCCTTGCTTCACTGACGTGCACAGGAGCCACTGTAGATGCTGATGCCGTGGGTACCGGCGTAGGCAAGATGTACTGATTCAGGAACCGAAGGGCATCGTCACCGTAGACAGCCTGGACTTCCGCATTGGTGTGAGGCTGTGTTGTGGAGGCGACTGGTGTGGGCTTTGGAGGCTGCAGCATTTGTGCGCCAGCTTCCAGGAGGATATTGTCGACGAGATACTGCATATCGATGGTCGAGCTCTTGTGAGTGTATTTGTACGGCGGCTTTGTGGCGGCTGTAGATGTTTCTAGCTCGAGATACCTGTCCTCCTGTTCCTTAGATAGTGCACGTAATGCTTTGCGTGATGAAGTGAGCATCACGCGGGAGAGTGTACGACCACCATCACCTCCACGACGGACTGCCTCGCCAGCGTCAAGCTTAGCCAACTCCGCTTTCGTCAGCGGGATTGTATGGCCAATGTCGGCGAGATCAGCTTCAGTGACATCATGTCTAAAATCTAAAGTAGGCAGCATGTTGAAGAAGTTCAGGAGTTCAGGCTGGAGCTCGCCAGCTGCCTCGAGCCCGGCAAGTACTGAAGCCTGGAAAGATGGCGGAGATCTGGGTGTCACTGGTTGTGACAGTCTCTGAGCAGGCGGCGTAGGCTCAGTAGCCTTCATTGTCGGCACAGGATCTACACGAGGCGGAGGTGTAACGGGGCGAACAGCGGCGACCTCGGGAGTGGGAACTAGTGGTGTAGGCTTAGAGTTCGTAGGTGCCTGCTTCTGCGGTAGTCCTTGGTTCGGTTCCGGAGCTTGTGGTTCCACGTTCGCTTCTTTTGGTTTGGGCGAAGGTGGACGACTCGGACCTGGGGTGGAGTTGGCCGTCCCAGCTACCGCGGCAGCCTTTTTAGCTTTCTTCTTCCGCCCCATAATTGGCTCTTGGACAGCCTCGACTGGAGTCGCTTCCACCTGTGATTCAATACTCTTCTTCTCCTCTGCTTTGGCACGCTCTTGTCTGTCTTTCTTCACCTGGCTTTTGGTTTTCAATCGGACTGGCGCTGATCCGACACGATTGACACCAGGAGGAGGAGAGTCCGCTCTTGAGATACTGTCCGCGTCGGTTATGACAGACACTGTGTCCGAAATGCGCTCACTAAGAGGAGTGCCGGGAATGTCGAGCGAAATGACGCTTCCTTGTCGCGAAGTTTGCTTGCTTCCGACAGGAGTTGGGCGATTGACGGGTGTCGATGCTTTCAGTTCAGTGATGGCAGGGACTAGTGGTGGAGTCTCCGTCTTAGGCGTTGTCGTCGCAAGCACTCGAATAGTCCTGGGTTGCGTTGTGCGCCGTACAGGAGTTTCAGCCACAGTTGTGCTTGGCGTGTCAGGTCTCGAGATCGTTGATGGTGTTCCAGTCATATCTCGTGATGGCTGTTGCGACGGAGTGCTAGGTTTGCTGACAGCGATGGAAGGAGTTGGACTATGTTTCTCAATCATTGCGCCAGAGCTGGCAAGCTCCTCATTCACAGCAGTAAGATCAACCTTGGCAGGATGTTGTACTCGTTCGGTAACCTGCACCTGAGGCGCTAACTCAGTGACTTTCTCTGGCGCAGGCTTCACGACCGCGGAAGCCTTTTCGATCTCGGTTGTCTTGACCACCGGAATGTTCTCTTTGTTCCGGTCTTCTTTCTGCATCCTTGCTAATGCCCGTTCCGCAGCCTTTTCGGCCTTGGTTTGTCTACTAGCAGAAACGGCCACACTCGGCGTAGGTAGCGCTGGAAATGATGTCGTGTCAATGGTACCGATTGGAGGTTGAATTGGAGGCTGCACGGCGACGGGTTCGTTGGGTGTTTCTCGCGTTACTACATCGTGAGCAGACCCTGCCTTTATGGGTGAGACACTTCGACGCTCAGATTTCCGACGCTCAGATTTTGATGGTTTAGTCGGCGTGACGCCAAGTCCGTAGAATGCTGGCACTCTTCGGCCCGAAGTCTCATCCTGAACTGCTGGAGCGTCCTGAAATGAGGCAAAACTTGGGACACCCGCAGTTGGCGCCAGGCCGGGAGGAATAGATGGTGTTGATCGTCTCGAAAACTCGTCAGATCGAGAAATTACAAACGACGACGATCTGCTTGGTCCAAAGAACGGATCTTCGTGCAGTGGTGTCAGTGCATCGAGGGCTCTATCTGTCAGTGCCAATGTCAGCATGATTTCGGAAGGAGTAGAATAAGACGATGGGATGTGGTGCGAGGCGGCGAGGAAGGCAGGTCACACAGGACGAGAGACGGGACGATGCATGCAGGGCGTCCAGGAACTCAAAGATTGTCTTCGTCAAAGCCATCTATTGAAATCGATCTATCTGACCAAAGATCATTAACAATTCATATCTCCGGCTCTTGATATGGGCTAACGTACATGATGATGGCCATGACGAAGACAATATGGGCTGAGAAGCGACACGCGCGGTCACACCATTGTGCGACTTTGTGACACGTCGAAGCTCAAGATCCTGGTGTGGCCCAACTTCCTGATCTAGCATTCTCCATCCTCGTAAAGTCGCGCCTGAAGTATTGCAAGAGATGAAAGTCCTCCTCTTTTCCGTCTTTCAATGTCCCGTCCTACGCGCCAGACCACGCCCAAATGTAATAAAGGTCAAAACATGTACGATCGTAAATGTGCTGGGATGATGCAATGTGGCACATATCACCAGCGGCTGTAACTGTTGCTACCATAAATCACGGAGTTTAACCCACCTTGTCCTTGGCCTGGAGCGCCATATAGTCCTTGACTCCCAGCAGAGGTCTGTCTCATGCGTGCTTGTAGTATGCTAGAATCTGCGAGGTCGGCTATGAGGAAAGATTAGTCAACATGACACAAAAATTGTCAAGCACTACTTACGTCGAGAGTTCTCAGGTGTCTCCCCACTACCTGTACTGCCACCTCGAGTTCGGAGCAGATCACGCATCATGTCGTCATTCGCAGTACGGCCAGCAGAGTTGACTCCGTAGCCTAGACCAGCAGTCGCAAATCCATGCCCCTGACCGAACATACCACCTCCGCTGATGGAAGGTGTACCACTAGCCTTGAGACCTGGTGGTGGTCCTGGTGCGCCTGTTTGGTAACCTGTAGTGCTTGTTTGTCCTTGCTGGAATGGATTGTATTGGCTAGGCTGAGAAGGCATCATTGAAGATTGCTGGTTCATCAATTTTGCATTCGCTACAGGCTTGACAGACGCAGAAGCAGAAGAGCTGTCGTTGGCAAAAGAGAATCGAGAAGCTTGTCGAGTATGCCCTGAAACGCCAGGTGGAGGATGGCTTGCTACGGAGGAGCTAGGACTGGCAGATTTGAGCTGTTGCAACAGCAGTTGCTGCTGTTGCTGTTGTAGTGCTAGAGGCTTCATCGGATCTGAGCTGAAAGAGCCCGACATGCCGCCTTGTGTCGGGGGCTGAATGGCGTGCTGTTGCAGAATAGCGTCAAGGTCAGCGCGATCATCAGGCTCACCACCAAGCTGCAGACTGCCGCCTTCTGCTTGCTCGTCTGGCTCTAATGCTGATAGCGCCTGTGCCGCAACCTGTCTATCATGTTCCAACCTCGCACGTTCCGCGATTTGCCTCTTCAGTGTTTGTCGCTTGGCACCACCATTTGAATCGAACAACGGAGGAAAGCTGTCGATGAATTGTAGAGTACGCCGACCGTTCGGGTCACTCTCAAACTTTTGCGTGTCGAACGTGAATTTGAAATCGCTTTCAATGAGTAAAGCCTTGATCCTTGCCCATGTTGGTGATACTGGTCGTCGGGGGGGCGGTTGCTCAAAGATCCTGGGAGTTTGTTCTCGAACATGTTCCAGTCCAGGTGGCGGCCTTGTCGGTAATGGCGCACTTGTCTTCCTCGGCTCCTCCGGCTTCGCCTTTGCTACTGGAGGGGGCACCGGCAGCGCCGGGACCACCGCAGGACTCTGTGGAGCATTGCTCGCTGTCATGCTTTGAGCCAGGCTTGACCTTCGACTGATGTTCCTGTGGGCCCAGCTAGCAGTGGACGGCAAGGCTGAGCCGTCGCTGCTGTCGATTGGACTCGTACCATCTTTACTGTCTTGTTGTTCCATTGCTGGGGCACCAAGGGATGGCGGGAGTGCTTTGGAGGGAAGTGGTGGAGGTGCTTGATTAGTAGCCGTAAGAGTTGGCGATTGTGATTGATTAGCATTAAGTGAGGAGAGACCTTCTCGTGTGAAGCTCTCATTGTCTTCACCGCCAACGTCGTGTAAGAACGTGCAGTTTCGATTCGTGCATACTTCGTTTCGCAGATACGCTGAGCAGTATTTCGTCGTTCCATAGTCGGCACTGGCTAACGTGTTAGATTGGGGAGGTAATCATAGATGTCAAGATGTCTTACCGAATAACACCTCCAGCATTCTGCGTCCCATTCACCATGTCAATGCACAGCGCAGCATCATGTTTATCGAAATACGTAATGTACACGCCGACAGGCTGCATTGACCTAGACTCCTTCGGCTTGTTGACCACGATCTTGTCGATTCTCCCATATTGTCCAAAGAACTGGTCTCCTCTAAGCTTCTCGCTGAGTTGAGGATCTGAAGTGTTGAGTCGTAGCCCGGTCACGTATACTAGGTTTTGCCGTCGCACACGTATGCCAGCTAGATGTTTTCGACTGAGTGTATCTGCTTCTCGTCGTTGTAGTTCTTTTTGTCGCGCAACAGCTTTCCTCTTGGCTTGCTGTGCCAAGTTCTCTTTGTATGTAGCTTGCCTGGGAGGTGTCAGAAGGACTCTACATCGTACTCATAACAGATAGCAGGCGTACTCTTCGGCACTAGGCGCTTCCCATCGAACGTTCTTGTCATCGTACGGCCGTCGACAAGCTGGACATAGCCCATTCATTGTCGTCTTGATGTTGTTGTAGCAGAACTGACATATCTGGAGTTGTCTGTTAGCACGGACGAAGAAAATGAGTGTCTGTGTCTTGACTGGCATACTTGGTAGCTGCAGGGGCATGGGTAGAAACTCCTGTCGGAGAGGTCGAACTCCTCGATACATAGTGGACATGTCTCTAGTTCGTCGTCGTCGATGACCTGATCGTGTTGTAGTGGTGACATTATGACTATGTCTTGTGTGCTATCGTTACTGCTACTCCTGCTGCTTCTACTTCAACTTCCGGCGCAAGTGGTTGTGATGCAGAATGCAACATGAATCGAATGCCTGATGCTGTAAAGATGCTTTCGTGATCAATACTCGAAATGATGTGATTTGAATAAAGAGTGTGGGACTGCCGTGTGAAGAGTGTGTCGGAGAGAGAGAGCGCGCGTGAAAGTGAGGTCCAAGTGTAACTCTTTTGGCTCTTCGTCTGTCGCTCCTCCCCTACTTTGAAGTTCAAAAGGTGTAAAGATCCACCTTTCACGTGACAACATCTCTCGAAGTCGACGACATTATCACCAGCTCCGTCTCGGATCTCTGCAGCTCACTTCAACTCCCTCGCTAGCAGCCTATCGCCATGAGCCTCCCCGTCGCAGGCCGCTTGGCCGTCAAGTCTGCTGTCCGCATCGCAAACGGAGCTTCTCGCGCTAGCACTGTCAATGCTACCCGAGCCTTTACTGTCGCCGCCAGGCAGTCTAAGCAGGTGTCTGGAAGTAGTGACTTTACAAACATGAGGGTTCGTACTTATAGAGGAGCCTGGAGGATCACAACTAAGACTCAGCAGCATGCTCAACGCGACGCTATTGGTGTAGTACATGCTCCAATTGTGAACCCTGCGGACCTGGTTTCGGACAAGCAAGATGCCCTCCACAAGTACGGCCAGTATCTCATGGCATGTATGCCCAAGTACATTCAGCAATTCTCTGTCTGGAAGGACGAGCTCTGCATCTACATCCCACCATCCGGCGTCGTACCTGTCTTCACATTCCTCAAGAACCACACCGCAGCGGAATACACACAGATCTCCGACATAACTTGCGTCGATTATCCTACAAAAGAGCAGCGATTCGAGGTTGTCTACAACTTGCTGAGCGTACGACACAACTCCCGCATTCGTGTCAAGACATACGCAGATGAGGCTCGGCCTGTTCCCAGTATCTGTCACCTGTTTGATGGAGCCAATTGGTACGAACGAGAGGTCTACGATCTTTTCGGAGTGTTCTTCACTGGACATCCTGATCTGAGACGTATCATGACGGACTATGGCTTCGACGGTCATCCGTTGCGCAAGGACTTCCCTCTTACTGGTTACACTGAGATTCGATACGATGAGGAGAAGAAGCGAATCGTGGTTGAGCCATTGGAATTAACGCAAGCGTTCAGGTATGGTTTGAATTCTCAAACGGGCTGCCCAAGGTGCTAACGATGTATAGGAATTTCGAGGGTGGGTCAGCAGCATGGGAACAAGTTGGTCCTGGCAAGGACAGAGCGCCGGACACATTTAAATTGCCGTAAGTTGATACTCCGATCTGGACATTACCTTTTATGCTCATAATATACAGAACACCGAAGCCCGAACCACCAAAGGAGGGCGAGCAGAAGAAGTAAATGTAAATTATCAGATCCGAATACACATTACAGAAGTGTTCTGTCAAGCTTTACGTTACTCAGCGTGAGACTTTTGCACGAGTTGGAGCAATTGTAGACCAAGGCAGATGCCACTCGAAGCAATTGTGAACTGACGAAGCAATTGTGAACTGACGAAGCAATTGTGAACTGACGAAGTAATTGTGAACTGATGAAGCAATTGTGAACTGACGAAGCAATTGTGAACTGATGAAGCATTGTGAACTGACGAAGCAATTGTGAACTATAGCAATCGTAGATCGAAGCAATCGTAGATCGAAGCAATCATCACTGAAGCAAAACGTCGGTACATAATGAAAATCGTGGGACACCAAAGTAGTAGCACCGTCTGAGAAAGGCTATCGTCAAAGACTCCAAGGGACACTTCTGAGTACGCTGTTATCCCTGCAAACCTCCTCACACACCCTTCCGGCATTTTTCAACGACTGACTGGAGTGGATCTTGATCGAGCAGCGGTGTTGCGAGATTCAAGGCTGTTCCACGAAATCTAAGACCACCAACGTAACAATAGCGAGCTGAAGTAATTCTGAACTGAAGCCATTGCTGATTGACGCAGTTCTGAACAGAGGGAATCGTGAAATGCAGTACTTATGCACATCTGTCGTCGTGATTTGTAGAGTGTCGTGCGAATGTGCACTTCGAAGGATTGGACCGACACTTGCTGACTTTGTGGCAACCTATTCTGTTGCAGCATCGGCCGAAAAAAAGACAAACGACTGATCAGATTGCAAGAACATATCACTCGACGTTCGCTGAACTGGTTATTTATACTGTTTTTTTTTGATTTGCAATCCTTGTATATCAGGAAGAATTAGAATATATGAATACAAAGCGAGCGCAAAGAATAGAACTTTCATCCAGAAATTCCGCCCCCTACGAGATTCCCGCATACGAAATAAGAAAGGCCGTTCCGTTCCAGTCCTTGACTTCACGCAACCACGCCCGTGTCCCAACTCAAATCAATGCCCGCTTATAGAGCGAAAGCAACGAGACCAGCAACACCGGCAATAAGACCCGGTGCGACAACATTGGCAGCAGCGCCAGTGTAACCAGCAACAGTAGCAGAGGCAGTGTTGCTAGATCCAGTCTTGCTAGCAGCACTACCCGTAGCGCTGCCAACACCAGTCGACATCATCGCAGACGCACTGCTTCCCGTAGCGGCAGCCGCGCTAGACGAAGAAGACGCAATCATGCTAGCCAGCGAGCTCGATCCCGAACTGGCGGGGGCAGCAGCGGGGAACGCGACTGCAGGGCCAGTGCCACAGGTGCTGTTGGGTGCGATGGGGCACGTGACGTTCTGGCAGATGGACTCGTAGACTGGGCCTGCGCCTGGGAGGAGCGAGACGGCGGGGGCGCAGCGGTAGCCGAAGGTGCCGTTGAGGGTTGTGGCGACGGTGTTGATGTCGTCTTGGGAGACGCCGAAGGAGGCGGCGGCAAGGCCGACGTTCTCGATGAACCAGGAGTTTTGGGCTGTGTCTAGGTCCATGAACTGGTGCACACTCTGTCCAACAAGTAAGAAATTGACGATACGGAGTTAGGAGGATGAAGTACTGACCTGCTGGGACTGAACACCCATGTAGGCAGGGAAGCCAGCCGTACCGTACCCGGAGCAGCCGAGGAGAGCACCAAAGTACTGGTACAAGTGCGTAAAGAGCATGTACTGGTTCGATCCGACCGTGCCGGAGCTCAGAGGGTTCGCAATGATAGGGGCAGCTCCTCCACCATCGAGGAAGTTAAGAGCGACGGCAGTGCCGTTACGGTTGGTCGACTTGAGAGACCCGTCGAAGTAGGGGAGGAGGTTGACGGCCTCACCGTTGTAGACACCTGGGGCGAGGATACCGGGAACACTGACGATGGAGCCGGGGAGCTTGGGGTTGGTGGTTCCGGGGCCGGTGAAGTTGCCGAGACCGACGGTATTGACGAGGAGGGTTAGGAGGGTGTACTGGTTGGCGGCGGTGTTGTTGGTGAGGAGGGCGGTGGTGTATTTGTCGCTGGAGAGGGTGTTAGCATGATGGCAGTAGAATGGCGACGAGATGGCGGTGGAATGGCGACAAGATGGCGATGAACTGGCAGCGAAAAGGTCGCTGTGCTGAGGAAGACGACTGAACTTACCAAATGGTGGGTGCGGCAGCGTTGACCATGCTAGCGCCAATGGCACCAGCAGCGAGAGTAGAGAAACGCATGGTTGCTTGTTGTTGGTTTGGGGAATGTAGCGAGCGTGGGGGATATTGGTTCTAATGGATGAAAGAAGAAAAAGAGACTGTTGCTTTGTGTGAAGAGGAAGAGAAAGGTCGCGGCAGGTGCCTGAGCTTAAGTACGACTGACAGCAAAAGCACACTCTGGGAGCGGGTGAGCAATGTGTAAACAGCACCCTGCACACTGCACCTGAGCATCCAAATCCAGACCCAGACCCAGAAATAGTGCGAGTGAGCGACACCCCCACAGCACGCATGCTGCCAAATCACAACCCGCTGATGTCAAATCTCACAACAGCTAATTGAGCCTCTCCATTTCCCACATCAAAATCGAGCATTCAAACCCACCACGTCGTTCGTATTGACGTCCTCCCAGCATTCCTCTGCCCAATCATCGCCGTCGTGTTGCGAATGCCTGTATGCAGCTACGCACCCAGCCATTTCCAACCAATGATCGCAGACAAAACGAGCAAGTGCCAGGAATGCAGACCTGCAGCATTTACTGTACGGATCGCAAAATAAGCTTCTTCCCTTAGCGTCATGCACATCTGCCCATCTTGCCCATCCTGAAGAGCCTCTGGGTCATCTGACGGGAGGGAACCGTTCGATCGACGTATCGCCCATCCGCCCAGCACTTTGAGGGGCAATATTTAATATTGGCTTACGCAGCCAGCAGCCCAGCTTGTGCGTGAGCGGCGACGATTTGCATTTCATCTGGCGGGCAGGTGACGCAGTAGTGGTTGCTGGTGCGTCAAATGCTCCGAGTGATTGAGCACACTGGCTGGGTATTGTGGAGCCGTGGTGTAAGTATGTAGGTGACGGGCGCACGACGCGGAGAAAAGCCTGTCTGTCGTCGCATCCTTGCTATGGTTTGCAGGATGGAGCCTGCTCGAGCAGAGGAGGAAGCTCTGCAGAATCGACAGAGACATGCTGTGCTATTGCCATCGCTTAGCGCCACTACCAGCCGTTCATCCATTCATGCATCCAAACACGCGTCTCTCCCTCATTTCAAACAACGTGTGATGTGTGATGTCTCATGTCACACGGTCACTACGTACTGCCTGGGACTTCCCCTTCAAGCATAGCCTGAGTCTCCAACCATGGCTGCGGGCGAGACAAGCCAAATTGGGCGTGGAGCAGCGGTGCGTGTTTCGATTGTGGCAACGGGTGTTCGAGCTAAGCTTTCTGGAGGCGGGAAGACTATGGAGCTAGACGGGCTGGCCCGCACATCCGAGAGGACCCTGTGGGGCGGGGTTTCCCCACGAAATGTGGGCGCATACCACAACGACGGCGGGTTTGTATCACGTTATGTTTATTGGACGCTGTTGATTGCATTTCATTGTGGTCTTGCCCGTCTTGTAGCAGCAGAGTCTGCTGCTCATGTCTCTCTGCTCCAACGGCATCGTCTTCATCTCTCCCTGGCCCGATTTCTGTTTCCTTTGGTCTACGAGGCACTGTACAGGCATCTTCTCTGTCGCATCCCATACCAATTCGATCACTACCAGTATATCCTCCGACTGAACCAGCAACCGGTTCAAGTAGGTAGTGCACACAGGCTCATGCAAAGAGGCCATCGAGATCCTATCCTCGCTTCGTCGAATTTCACAAATGTCATGCTCTTCTGTGACCACGAAGCTAGCCACTAGTTTGGAACGTTAGGTCGATTGCTTCTCCGATAGAGGCGCTGCTCATCTCCTTAAGCTCGTGAGCTCGTGTATGGCGTAGATGCCGTCATCGGAGTGGTTGCCTGAGGCCAGCCACTTGTACGGGCTTAGCCATGCCACGCTGATATCGATCGATGTTTCAGGCGAGCAGGAATCTCGTTGGTCTCTGCAGGGTGCTGAAATGTGAATTAGAAGAAGTTTGATCTCCTGGTGTGCCTTTTTCACTTGCCACTACAGTAGCTAGGAATTCCGACTTTGCAGTATAAGGCACTCTCTGGAGAGACCACGAGTTCGAGCACTATGATAATAACCGCATTGATAAACTAGGTCATCGACTTCGGACAAGAAAACACCCAGAAACCCAGCTCGAGATTACCCAAGGAAACATATATTGCATAGCCAGCCATCATCGCCGTTGGTCCTGTCATGCCACTTGAACGACTCTATGTGGGCGAGCGCTGCCTCGACACTTCGTCCTGACAGATGCAACGTCTTGAGCCTTCAGCTGGCCATCGTAGCAACCTTTACACGACACGCCCGCGTCCTTGCTGCGGTCGAACCATACTCTGTTCGTAATTATGGCTGCAAACTCGGCACTTTCTTTCCATTTGGAAGTAGGTTCTGCAGGTAACATCGGCAACATAGCATGCCGTCGGGATTCTTCCAGTCGTGCCACTGCTCAGTCGTGAGGGTGTTGTACAGTCAGCATGTTGTCCCCGTTGCAATTCCATCCATAAAATAGCTGTCACATGGCCGGCAGTCGTTGTTGTTGGTCTTGTTGTGGCATAAAGATGATCGACATACGATGTAACGCCCTCGCGTTGGGAGGAGAGTGCCGGGGCAAGAGGATCCATGTTTCAAGTACTAAAATAGACTACATGGCGAGGTTCCCTATTTCAGGCTGAAGGGCATCGCAGGTAGTGAGGTATCTGTCCAGCAGCAGGAAGACAGGAAAGAAAGAAGGAATATTACTTGCTGTCTACAGTCCTGGTAAGTGCAGGGAGAGAGCCGTCCACAGTCAGGAATTACCACAGGCACGCAGGATGCCAGACATCGAGAGGGAATTGCGACACGGCCACGCGCCACATCTGCGGGCGGTTCGTGCCATGCTGAAACTCGGCCTCCAATGCCATCTCAAAGTGGGGTGCCTTGATCGTACTAGACATCTTCGAGCTGAGATCCTTGAGCTGTACTGTTGCGCCAACGAGTGAAGCACTCATTGTGGGCCGTGCTATTGCTGGAGTAGGGTCTTCTTGCTGGAGTAGGGTCTTCTTGCTGGAGTAGGGTCTTCTTGCTG
>Ga0058702_10000187_pt1 | contig 33694 bp, 45 predicted proteins | sample AgamicOrSfe_FD_83781 | JGI IMG/M metagenome (GOLD analysis project Ga0058702, IMG submission 83781) | Agave microbial communities from Guanajuato, Mexico - Or.Sf.e | ecosystem: Host-associated > Plants > Phyllosphere > Phylloplane/Leaf | place: Guanajuato, Mexico | collected 2012-05-30 | reverse complement strand
CTTCCAACACGTCCCACATCTCCGACCCCACCCAAGTCCGTCCTGTCTGGGACGTGACCATCACCCGCCGCGATGTCACACGCTCGATTCAACCCGACGGCCCAACCATGTCCCTCGTCGACAGCATGACCTCCGCTCTCCGTGCCAAGATGGCCCAACCAATCGGGTACACCACCACTCCCCTCGACGCCCGCTTTCGCACCGTGCGCACCGTCGAGTCCAATATTGCCAATTTTGTCACTGATCTGATGCGTATCTACTACAGCGCCGATATCTGCATACTCGTCGGCGGGACGATTCGCGGGGATCAGGTGTACGGGCCTGGAGTGCTCCGCATGCAGGATATCATGGATTGTTTCCCCTTTGAGGATCCTTGCGTCGTGCTGCGTGTGAGTGGAAAGGCGGTGTGGGAAGCCCTCGAGAACGGCGTCAGTACGTATCCAGCGTTGGAAGGACGGTTCCCGCAAGTCGGCGGGATGGCGTTCACTTTCGATGCAAGCGCTCCTCCAAACAACCGGATCGTGCGAGTCAGTATCGCAGGCGCGCCTCTCGAACACGACAAAATGTACACGCTCGTCACACGTGGATACACTGCCCACGGTAAAGACGGCTTCGATTCACTACGCATGAGTTCCGAGGGCGGGGTGTGCGAAGAACTCGTGAGTGAGGAGAATGGCCTGCTGATCTCGGCGCTGCTGAGGCAGTACTTTATGAGTCTAAAGGTGCTTGGAAGGTGGAAACGATGGAGTCCTAGTCTGAGGAAGGCGTGGGGCGATGTGCAGGAGGAGTTGCATGAGGTGCATCCTGTGAGGAGCAAGGGGAGTGAGGTGGTCGAACCGGCTGGAAAGCAAGAGCATGCGAGTAAGGGCGAAGTTCAAAGGCAGGACGCAGGTCACGATGGAGAGGTGCGGGAGCGGAAGCATGAGGAGGCTATGGCACTTTCCCAGGAAGGCGGGCTGGGCGCAGCAGCCCACGGTGGAGAGCAGCATCAAGGCTCAGACCTCGTCAGCACAGCGCTACAACAGTCACCTCCACCTCGACAATCGCCGTCACAAACACAACCACAGCCCTCGGCACAACCCGGCTCCACTTCCACCACGCACTTCCACGCCTCCGACAGCGAAGACGACGCAGTCGGCGCTCCCACATCCGCCACTGACCTGCCAGCGACAGCACCATCAGACATATCCGCACGCGATCGGCGCAAGATATTGGCGCGCAAGGCGTGCCGTAAGTGGTGGAAAGCTGTGGGTATGAAGGGACATCCCGGGACTGTAGACGATGAGGCGAAGGAGGACTGGGGGCGAGGTGGGGTTGAATGGACGAGGGGTATTGCACCGAGGGTGGAGGGGAGGATTGTCATGGTGGGTGGTGCGGATAATGGAAAAGGGACATGAGCTGCGCCGCGCTGTAGATGTATCGTCCCTGTGGTGCAGTGTACCCAGGGCTCAGGGAGAAAGTGCGGAGCTGACGCGCGAAGGATGATCTATGAACCTTGAATGTCTTCACGTTGCTATTGGCTGGTTATACTCCCTTCCTGCTCAATACAGTCCTATATGTTTAAGCATCCTGACACCTGTCAGTCATGAGGAACATTATCTCACAAGGACAGCAGACCGCAATGGAGCCCGCTGATACTATCATAGGACCAAAGCGGCGGCGGCAGTGACGGAAAGGTGCACGCATCGACAATTCGCAGGTTGCTAACACTGCCAAGGACTCTATCCTCGAAGTCGCCGACAGCGGTGGTTGAGTTGGCAGAGCCCGTGGCGCAGGTTCCGGCGGTGTGGTGGATTATGAGGGCGTAGCACTGGATGTAGGACAGGATCTGGGTGGAGTCGGAAGATGTGGTTTGTGCCATGAGTTTGCGAGGTTGGAATGAGGGGGGGCATTCTGTGACCTGTCAGCTTCGACTCATCCATGTTCCAAGTACCATCGTCCCAACCATACCCGACGGACGCCCCGCAAAATATGTCTCTCTCGAAGCGCGCGAGGATGCGCGGCGAGTGCGAAATCGGCTCCATGTGCGAAAGTACAGAGGTCGAAAAGTCACGCTGCTGGATGCTATGGCTAAGCTGTGACGTATATTTCACTTCAGCTGTTTCATGGCGGACATGTATTCGCAGTATTCTGGGCGGCAGTCGACACGACGGTAGAGCAGCCTGACATCTTGGAGGATCGCGCAGTACAACAGCGCCATCGCGATTCTTCAGTCCTCACGGCATTCGAGGGCGCAGGACGATGTGGTTGGTTCGGCACGCGGCAGGAACGTGCTACTGATCTGCTACATTCTGTTTACGTGTTCGGAGTGTATGCTGGATGAGTGGTCTGCGTTCCGACATGTCAGTGTGGCGTTCGTTTGTTTCTGGATACAAGGAGGAAGCAAGGGCAGGATGTGCGTACTGGAGAGCGGGATGGGTATGTGTTGGAGGCCGAGCTGCTTGAGGTGTTCACGCAGCTTGATCTGCAGAGGACGTGTTGGATTGCGGAACGAAGACCACAATTGCTGCTCGCATCCCCGGTGAGAATGCATGATGAGTGCTCGTTCGCAGATGTTATACGACCACCAAACCCATTCCTTCATTTGCCTGCGATAATTCTCCACGCTAGCAGAAGCCAGGAGCGCATTCGACATATTCTTCTCAACACACCTCTCCCAGCTTGGTGCGCAAGCGGCGGATCTACAATGGACGAAGAGTGACGTCTCAAGACCTCTGACCACGGAGTCTCGTTTCGCCAGTCTTTCCTGGCTTTACAACTGGCACTTCGCATTCACTGCTCTTCTGACCTGACGATACAATGCCGAACCACTAAAGCCAGCGATCAGTACAGCGCCACGCTTCGGCAGCTTCACAGCACCATCGTGAAAGGAATGGCGATGACGGGTACCGCGACGAATGTGCTGCCTGCAAGTCTCGACGACGAACTGAGATGAGGGATCGTGGATGCGCGCGGACTGATCGAGCGGATGAGGGCAACTGGGATGAAAGTCGGCATAGAGATGGAATGCGTGCCTGTTATTTACTACATAGCCATGTCTGCGCATGCCTACAAGGTCCGGGAAGAGGCACTACAGCTGCTCGAGTCGTACGAGTGGCGGGATGGCTTTTGGGAGAGCGAATTTGTGGCACAATCGGTGCGGAAGTTTGGTGGTGATAGATCATTACGACCCAAGTGTCTTGGGATAGTGGCCCTTGAGTAGGAACAGCACACTCAGGAAAAGCCCAAAGGAGGCGAACCCTATTCCCATGTAGTAACCGCCTCGGAATCCGGTCAGAAGGGCTTGTCGAGTTTGCCCGTGGGCGTAGTTCCCAACTTGTTGCTCGACCGTACCAGCGAAGCCCTCATCACAATTAGTAGGCTTCGGTAGATTAATGAGACTCGAATAACCTACAAGTCCAAGACTGGTGGAATAATTGACAACGGTAGCGACCAGACTTGCGCCAACACCTTGTTCGTCTCGCGGAAGAGTATTGGAGAGAATGACAGTTGCAGCAGGGAAGGACATATCCTGGTAACAAGCGTCAGCTCGTTTTCGGTCATGAGAAGTGATTCACATACCATGCCCCAGCTGATCACCATTGTTGCAAAGAATGTCTGACCCCAGTAGGTCTGTGTAGGCGAGACTGTTGCGATCAGAATGGTACCAATCAGGAACGCTACCAGAGCGATAGTCATGACCGAAGCAGGTCGCAATCGTCCAAGAAGAAGACCTGTTGCGACCGACGCCACTGCGCCAGAGATGCCTATGTGCGCGCACTATTAGCAATGCGATCCTGATACTCGGAATTCAATGAGCAATTGCTTACCTTCAGGACACATATATGCTAAAGTTAGAAGCGGTCCAGCCCCACCATGTCGCAGGAGTTCGAAAGTCTGGAAAGTATAATAGAACCAAATACCAAATGAAGCCCAACCACACGCAAGGCAGGCAAGAACCCAGGCTACATCGCCGTCCAGCGCGGCGAGTGGAAGAAGTGGAAATGATGAATAGTGCAGCTCTATATAGAAGAAGACTGGTACGAGTAGAAGGCCTACCAACAACGCCACATAGACGTATGGAGCGTGCCATCCAGCAATAGGAGCTTGGTTCCAGGCGAAATTGATCAGGATCAAGGATAAGACGCCGATGAAACCACCTAACAAATCGAGCTGGATAGCGAGGTCTTGTAGTGAGTGAAAAGTGTCTCGAGTTTTTGATGGGATATCTGGAATAGCGTAAAACCCTGCCACAGCTGTTGCCGCCAATATGATTGCGAACGAGAAGAACGCCCACGGCCACCAGGCAAGCGCGAAAAGGCCAGCGAATGCCGCAGCAGTGATGGATCCACAGGGAGCAGCGGCCGCGAAGATGGCGAACACGATATTCTTCCTCTTGCCATTAGGAGGATATGTTGCTCCGAGGAGTGCCAACGCATTTGGCATGGTGATACTCGGGCCAATGCCCATGAGCACGCGTGCGACCACGAACATGACGAGTCTACCGTTTCCCTTTGCATGCACACTCAAGCCAGCCATCATGGAGAAGACGGCGAACCAGACGAATCCGATGAGGACCATTCGTTTGTAGCCGAAGAGGTCGCCAAAGCGTCCGAATATCAGGATGAATGTGCCCACGGTGAGACTGTATCCAGCTGTGAGCCAACTCAGGACACTCGGGTTCAGCTTGCCAGGGCGGGAGACGCCAAGGTCCTGGCCGATAACATGCTGAATTGCAAGCGTCTGGCCCAAACCACCCGTGTTGGTGAATTGGGCCAGACAGATGATGGTGACGAACATGATCTCCCGAGGGAGGGTGAGCTTGGAGGAGAGGTAGACATGCTCGTCGGCAGTATCTTTCACTTTTGTTCCTCCTGCAGATATTGCTGGCACTGTTTGATCTGTTTCATCTGGGATCAGTGTAGCTGAAGGTGACCTTTCTACTACGTTCATGTTGTCCTTGCTGCTCATACATGGCACTAGACACTATTAGTGTTGGCGCAGAGTGTTTACAATGAGTGAGATAAGTGTCAAAAGACACAGAGACATTGCCACGCTCGAGGCGGAAGCAGCCAGTCCTCGACGTGTAATTCCAACGACTTGTCAAAGCACAGCATTTTCGAGAGTATGCGAATTGTGATGCGGGATGGGATTCATGAGGTGGATTTGTTGGGCATCCAATTCGGTCCGGCGCATGAATGGCCGAGACGAATACTGTATGCCTCCAGCTTCGATGGAGCACGCCCTCGAGTAGCGAGCTGCATCGTGACCCCTCTCCTATTACAGCACAGCTAGATATATAGATTGCGGAACATCGTTGATGTGACAAAGCTGTGCTGTATCCATTTGTGGTCTTCCAAACCTCGTATCTACGCAAGGTGACATGTCGAGGACCTTCCAGCCGAAGCGTTACAAATTATTGTGACCAGGAGGACACCTCTCCCTTCTCTATACGCGGCGCTTGACGCTGTATTCCATCGGTCGTGTGCATCATGCAGGGCATAGTCCATATTTCGAGGAAGCGAAGCAGTATACCTCAGGCAGTGTCAGGTTGACATCATCATTGGTCACCCCTGCGAGATACCCTCATCCCAAACGTGTGGCGTGCCAATCCCAATGACTCGTCCTTTTGTTACGTAAATGCAGCAGCAGTCGACTAGGCTCTCCGAATCTCCAGACTGTATGGCTCGGCAATTATGAGGGCCCTTGGTCGCCAGAGCCACATTGAGCACTCAAGATGATGCCTGATGTATTCCAGACAATGAATGCGAATAGTGATTTCATCACGCTCCTTGTGGCAATCCCGAGCTCCTTCTTGATCAAATCATTCGAGCTGTTGTCGTGGAGATCTTCATTTTTCCGTCGTGCTGGGGTCAAATCACACCCAGGACAAGTCTAAGTTGTACTTTGAGCGCAGCATTTCTTTCATGGACCCGTCGGTACTGGGACGAGACGGTGTTGTCGTTGCTACCGACATTGGTGTTATCGGCTGTATAGGTGAATATGGGGAGGTCAGTGTGCTAGGTGGTGAGGGATATAGTGACGGAATCGGGTTATCGTGATAAGCAGACATTGTCCTTGTTGGGGTGGTGGGCAACTCATATATCTCGCCAGAGGTGTGTGCAGGCAGCTGACTCTGTCTCGAGCTTGCTGGATGTGGGAAAGTTGAGGGTGATGCCGCCTCAACTTCCACTGTTGGCTGAGGTGAAAGTGCTTGCTGCAAGTCTTGTGCTGAACCATGTAGCACAGAGCCTAATTGCATCATCTCTGGTACCGTCGAAAGATTGCGAGAGCGCGCGAGTCTCACTGCAGTCGGGGATGAGACCTGACCCTCCATGTCAGGAGCAGATTCAACAACTTGTTCAAGGTCTAGTCGAGCACCATCAAGTTGATCCTGGCTGGTAACCTCACGCAGACCGGTATGATTTGGCCTGTCAAGGGATAAACTTGACTGAAAGAAGCTAGGTCTGTACCAGCTGGAACCAGATCTGACGCTTGGAGATCCAGATTGCGACTGAGGAACTATTTGACCGTGGCAGATCGTGACATGACGGGTTGGGCGTCTGGACCAGCTCGAGTAGATTGACGGAGTTGCTGAGTTGGGAGGACTCTGATGGATTTCAGCCATAGCAGGCTCGTGCCAGGAAGGAGGAGCTCTGATGTCTGGACGAGAGCTTGGAGAGTGTTTCCTCGCATTGGCTTTGTACGTGAGGAAAGCGACAGCAACGATGAAAGAGAAGCCCAAGATGGAGACGAGGATGGCAACGGCAGTGGCGGTGTTCATCTTGGAGTTTGAGATGTAGAGTATTTGGCCGTCAATGATGATGTAGAAGTCGTGTAAGATTGAGGCGAAGATTGTAATGAAAGGTGAAACTGGATGTCAAGGTTGTCGAGATGTGGGGTTAGGTAAGTGTTAAGTAAGACGGAGGAGCGAGCGACGAGTAGCAGGCGAGTCGTTACACCGGCGACGTAGGCATGGTACCTGAGTCACCGCACAGTCAGTCAGTAGCGGATGTATGGCTTGAGTTTGACAAGGATGGTGCGTGGAAGTATCTGCAAGCAGGCGAGTCACAAGGACGGGCGAGAGTGAGAGTAAGAGGTCGAGCGAGAGCGGACAAGTTGATCAAAGTATTGGTACTGGTACCGGTACTTCAATAGTGGTCTGTGCTACTTTCACTTTCACTGCACCTGCATGCCCCGTCAGCCATCTTTGTAACATGGCAAAAGCAAAAATTGCGGGCGGAGACCAGGCCGAAACATGCAGGAACAAGGAACAAGGGCAGGCCAAGAACTAGGGACGCCTGGTCAGTGGTCAGAGGCCGCACGATGGCGGGCTCGACAAATGAGCAAAGATACTTTGCAGAGGAGAGACGCGCTAACATGAGGTGGCATCTGCATCTGCAGCCTCACAGACGCGCATCCTGGTTCTGTTCTGCTCTTTGCCTTGATTTCTGCCGTGTCAGACCCATGCTCATACTGCTGTGTTAGGGTCGCCAATAACCAGGCTGCGGGCTGTGACCCATGTCACCGCTATATGACCCAAAGCACAGCCTTCTTCTATGGTATACTTCGACTGAGGCGAGGCGGCCTGGGGCCCTAGCAGGTGCAGGACTTGGGGTGGCATGAACAGTGCGATGAGTGGAGGGGGAGTGCCGTGAAGAAAGAGGAGGGCGGAGCAGAGGGGCTTAGTCTCGTTAGTCTGCCCCGTCATGCCCCGTCGAGGTTTCGACTCGTTTTCTTAGGGTGGGGTTCTGAAACAGAAAACAGAGCTGCCATATGCTTGGCGACGACGGGACGAGCAGATTACCTTACGTTTCTGCCTCTTTTTCTTTTTTCCATATACCATTACTTCATACTCGGTACGCCATTTCCGTCCGACTACTCTCTCTACTCTATTACCGCATACACCGCCACACCGCAACAGCTTCCTGCAGAGAAGCCAAGCCTGCTGCCTGCCTACCTTCCATTGTCCTCTTCTGACGATCAACGCGGGGCAGCCTGAAACATTGCCGCCGCGCCTTGCCTCGTATAATCCGGCAGCCACGGTTCTCCAACGTCGAAGCCTTCCAGGCCCCAAAGCTTTGGCATACACGCACGGATCATGGGAAGAGCACCGGCTGTCATCATCATCGCGAGGTCAGTCTAGCTACTCTTCATTGAAGATGTCTTGTATACCGTACTGATTAGACATCAGACATGGCGCTCGACTCGACGCAGAAAACCCCTCGTGGCAAAGCACCTCAACAACACCATACGACACTCCTCTCACCTATGGCGGCTGGCTGCATTCACAAGCACTGGGACACCGCATAGCAGGCATATTGCACGAAAGATCAAGAATCAAAAACGATGATGATACGAGTACTTCACGTCGAGGGGATGAGAACTCATTTGCTTCGCGAAGAGCTCATGCAGAAGACAGACCACGCACATCTCCTCCGCGGAAGAAGCACAAGGTGGTCATCCACACTTCGCCTTACCTGAGGTGTGTTGAAAGCGCCATTGGCATGAGTGCAGGCTTTTCACAGTCTTCTGGACACTATGCCAGACTCGAGTCTCGAGAGCATCGGCCACCTGTCCAACGTTCACCTCACATCTACAGCAATCCTTCCAGGTCGAAAACTCTCGACTCCAACTCGCTGGACTCTAGATACCGTGCACAAAGAGCTGCCGCGCGCGCCACCCTGCAGAATCCTGAATCTTCGAAACCCACCCTGCGAGTTGACGCTTTCCTTGGTGAATGGAATCACCCGGATTATTACAAGGATATTCAAGCACCACCTGAGTCGACCGAAATGGTCAGTGTAGCAATGGAAAAGCTTGGGACCATACCTGCACCGCTAGTAGGAACTATAACCCCGCAACGAGATTATGGTAGTACTACTCCAACCTCGACTGAAAGCCACAGCCCTCCTAAGCCGTCACCTCTTCGTATGGCCAGTCTGTCGTGGACCCTTCCGGATTACGGTAATTCGACATTATCTCCACAAAGTTCAACACGATCAACGCCAACAAGACCTGCTTTGCGTCCGCGAGCGTCCACAAAATTCTATGAACCACCAACACCGAATTATGCTCTTAGTAATACCGAAACTATACCTCAAGGCTATGTTGCTCATGCTAGGGACGCTTGCGTAAATGTTGACTACTATTGGAACAGCATGCTTCCACCACAAGAATGGGGCGACGGTGGTAACTTTGGTGAAACTTGGGGCCAGTTGCACAGGAGATTCAGAGCCGGATTTCTTGGAATGATCAATTGGTACATCGAGCACGGCACAGCCGCCTCCACACATCCAGACGCCACTTCAGAAGAAGCCGAAGACGACGACACGGACATCGTGCTCGTCATCATGACCCACAGCGCCGGCTGCAACGCTCTCATGCACGCCATAACCAACCAGCCCGTCCTCGTCGACTTTCAAACCGCCTCCCTCACGCTTGTCACGCACAGAGACCCTACTTCCCTCTCCCTCTCCCTCTCCACCTCGACCTCTCGCCGCCACGACCCCGCCGAATCCGTCTTCGACGACTACGAGCTCAAAGTCACCGGCTCCGTCGACCACCTCCGCATCAGTCTCGACGCCCTCCGCTCCTCGCCACACCTCATGGCCGGCCTACCAGAAGGGAACCGCCGTGCCAGTCTTGCCGCGCTACAAACATCTTCCTATTCCGGCGGTACCAATTCTCCCGACCCCAGCGGCGATCGCCCACACTCCCGCAACGCCGCCCTAGGAAGTATGCGCCGGCAACGAGCAACATCAACCGCGCAACGCGATCGCGCCCTGTCCATCGAGCAAAGCATCGCCGCTGCTGCGGCGTCGAGTCAGGGTCTTTGGACTGACAGGCGCAGATCGTCGGCTGCGGTGCAGGATGGAATCACCAACAGTCCCGTGATGATGAGCTCGGCGTTTCCGGAGAGCATTGAGGATGAGGAGGAAGATGGGGATGAGGTTGATTTGCTGAGTCCGCTAGCATCGGAAGCTGTGACGACGCCGTTTGGCGGGAGCTCGAGAGGGGGACTTTGGGGCGCTGGAGGCGGAGGCGCGGGAGCACAGAGGAGGGATAGTAGTGGAAGTAGGAGGAGGGCTGCTAGTGAGCTGTGAGTGGATAGGAAGGTGAGTGTAGAGTGGAGATGTGACGATCGTCTTGGATAGATGTCGTCGAGTACACCACGACAACAATGTGAACATTTCCCACTTCTCCAAAAGTACAACGATTGTAGGCGTAGTACAAACGCGAGCATACCTCCGCTCCCCTGACCTCACCTCCTTCCTGCGTGAGACTGAGACCATTGCAACGTAGAGTGTTCGATATAGTGATTTCCCCATGAACTGCAACAACAGGATTGAAAGAGGAGGAACGGGACCGAACCAAGGGCACTGACAGCACATGAGGGGAGCTAGGAGTAGCCGGTGCAGACATTAGGGCGACGAGAAGCTGGTCTTCGCTGCCCACGGTAACGGATTGTGATAATATCTATTTGGTCATTGGTCTCTCGACCAGGTGAGCTTTACAGTACTATCACACAGCAGCAAGAATCCGGAAATATGGCTCGGAAAAATGCCGTTCTGACACCGCTCAGAGTCATGTTCCAGTAGTCTGAGTCCGAGTCTAGTTTCATCTAGTCTGTAAGGGAGAGTTGGCGGGCGGCAAGCAGGAAGCGATTCGATGCTTGAATCGGGCACGGGACGCAGTGTATGGCAGGTATGACTGTGAGCCACGCCTGTCAGGTGAGGAAACCACGATAGACGGATGTGGAAGCCACGACAGCCATATGACGACGTTGAGAAGGCTTGCAGAGCTGCGCAAGCCTTCACTGCTTCGCTTGCTTGAATCTTTGCTAGTGGTCTATATCCATCGAGCCCCAGCTTACTCGCTAGCTCGTGACATCCGTCTTCCACTACACGATCATGTGCCGGGCCACTTTCATTCCCAACACCAGCCTGCCATCGTGTTCGTTGCACTCGAGCAAAGCATGGTTCACAGCTCAATCGCATCCTCGACACTAGCGCCGCTCTTCCCACCATTCGCAGCGCCCCACGCCGCCACCCTGGCGCGGCCTTGTGGCTCATCCTCATCGTCCTCTTCCATGCTTTCGTCGTCCTCGTCGAACTCTTCCTCTTCGTCTTCTTCATCCTCTCCATCATCCTCGTCTTCCTCGTCTTCCGCTTCGCCCTCGTCCTCATCATCAAGGCCCATTTCCCCTCCCGGTCGCATACCCGCGTCATCGTATTCGTACCCTTCGCCCTCGCCATCGTCCTCGCTCTCGCTGAAATACTTGGCGTACCCTGCTTCGTCCTTTGCTGTGGCATCATGTTGGTCCCACATGCCGCCGGAGAGCTGAGAGGGATGCAAGGAGCCATTAGCCTTGTCGTCGTTGCCGGAAGTATGGACCTTCGCGGCAGCCTGAAGGAGCTGCATATCATTCGCCGCGACAAAAGTGTCATTTTGTGTACCGGAATCACGCGGATTCTGTAAAATAGGCATATCTTCACCCGCTGCTTCGTTTTCATCGTCATCGCCATTCTCCTCATCCTCGTCCTCATCATCATCGTCTCCCATGCCTTCAAGCAATGCGAAAGAATTCACATGTGGTGCGCTCACTTGGCGTCGAGGTGGCGGTTTAGGTTGCATTTTCAGTTTCAGAGACTGTATCGTTGGAGCTGGTCTCTGTCGTGGATCACGTGTTGGTGCCTTCTGTGGTGCTGCTTTCGGTGCTGGCTGAGGTGCTACTGGTGGCGGTGATCTTTGACGGGGGTCGCGAGGAGCGGGTTTAGAAGTCGACGCTTGAGGGAGAACTTGAGGTGGTGGTGGTGGATATGGACGCTCCCGTGAGTCCTGGGTCACTGCTGATGGTGGTGATGGTTCCACTGCTGGCTGGGATGCTGCTGGTGGGTTTGCTGTTTTCCGCGGATCTAGTGTTTCTGCCTTTTGTGGTGGCGCTTGTGAGAGCAGCTGGAGCTGCGTGGTGGGTGACTTGACCGGAGACTCGTCAGATTGGGTTGGTTGTAAAGACGGTGCAACTGCTGGGGTTACTCGTGCAGGTGTTGGCAGTTCTGTTATCATGATATTGTTGTCTATTATGGCGGAAGACGCAGCTTCAGGAGCATGCGGTCGGCCAGAAACAGCATTTGATGCCGGTACGACGGCAGGCTGAGCCATATGGTGAGACTCTCCGGCGACCACTGGATAGCTGCTGTCGGAATCCGATACTTGAGGTGGTGAGTGCATCGAGGCCGCACGATCTGAGAACGTTCTGGGGCTTCCATTGACGACAGGTCCGAATTGTGTCAATTGAGGATCGATAGGCATGGGTTGTGTGCTGTAGGACTCTTCAGTCAATGGTGATATGGCGTCTTTCGCCAGAATCTGTATGTCGTCGTCATCATCATCGAGGAGGATGGGCTCATCCTTTGCAGATTTCACTCCATTGACAAAACTCTGCTCTGCAACAGCAACCTCAAGAGCTGTCTCTCGGACCGGATTTGGCGTACCCCCTCTTAATCTGGTGCCAATCGTCCTACGACGTGCCGCCTGCACATCACCGTGCAGGTCTCTTGGGAGAAATTTTGAGACACGATTTCTATATCTCGGCGCTGGCTCCACAAACTTGCTTGTCCTCTCTGTACTTGGTGCTGGCGCAAGTGAAGTGAACGACGCTACCGTAGCCCGCCAATCTTGTGCGCCAAGGCTTTTACTCAGGCGTGTCAAGGGCTCCGCTTTGCTGCTCTGAGATTGGTGGACTTCATCCTTTGCAATCTCCTCCTGGAAGAGTGAGATACTTTCTGTCATAGCCTGTCTCACCTGCCGTGCAGCGACAAGTAGCTCGTCGTCATCATCTATGTTGGCTGGTTGTGGCATGGCTGCAGGCGAATCCAGTGACGCGATTGTCTCGTCTGGGAGATAGGTGGACCTGGCTAAGGGACTGGCCGAAGCTGTCGTTAATCTCTTTCCGGAAATCATGGATGTCCCGAAACTGGCGGTGCGTGGTCTCTTCCTGTCGTTAGTAGTGGCTGCGAGTAAGGTGTTATTCGTGGTATGTAGTGTTGTGCTGTTCGGGTCTAAGCCCAGAGCCTTCAGCTTGAAGTACGTGGACCTGGTAGTGTCATGCCGAGATGTCGATGTCATCGAAGGCGAGGTCATACTGAGTGCTGACGATGCTATGGAATCTCGTGTTCGGCGTGATGTTCTCGCTTGCGATGGAGAGAATGGTGTGATGTTCGCAAGTCCATTCATAACATCTGCCTGATTCACTATAGACATAGAGAACGTAGCCGCTCGAGGGAAAGTCTGCGGTCTGGCCACTTGAGTAGAGAAACTCCCTTCCTGCTCGTTGTCGTTAAAGGCTTGCTGCGAGGGGTCGTTCGCTAGTGCTGCCGATGCTAGTGACGAGCGACTACTTCTGAAGCTTTCCCTGAAAGCGTCAACCTGCGAAGCAATACTAGACTCCCGCGAGCGTTGGCTTCGCGCTTCGACATCACGGGCCAGACGTCGTCGTCGATCTCGACCTTGTCGGACGAGCTTGTGATTGACAGTCATCTCGCGCCAGCGCCTGCCATATCGATGTGATAATACAGTAATGCGGAAATTATCTGTGACAAGTTAGCATGGATTCCAGATACACGTCCCGATTTGTGCCTACCTGCTTGCTGGTTCGCTCTCTCGTCAAGAACCTGCTGACGTGCTTGCGCTATCATTGGGGTCACTGCAAACTCGACGAACTGTTCTAGAAGACCATGCTTCTCATTGAGCAATACAGCCGAAATCTGATCTAATAACGCTGATTTGCGCGCAGTAGCAGCTTCTTTCGCTTTAGCTGAACGACGTAGCTCTTCTGGTGTCGGTCCTGTCAATTTCGGTAATAATTGCGCGACTGGCTGCGCGAGGTCCTGGTTGTGTGAGCCTGGCAACAGTTGACTCGAGTTCGGTTGTGATGTCTTGCTAATGAGTCCAAAGGAAGCCTGTGGTGTCGTGTTCGCTGACCAGGATGTAGACGGAACCCCAAAGTTGAATGTAGGTAAAGGTGGTTGTGTATTGAAGGACGGCTGCGATAGGGGTTTTGGGCTTGCAGAAACAGCTGCAACAGAAGGTGCAGGAGAAGTAGAATCTCCGGCTGGCAATATCGGCGATGAAATCAGGGCGGCTGGGGTCCCCTTGTCCTGCTCTGCTCGAAATGGAGGTGAGCCAGTCGCGAAAGACGAGAGCGGCGTAGTCTTTGATGTGGAGAAGGCCGGTAATTGTTGTTGTGATTGAGGATCGAGTTCTTTTGAAGGTTGTGTGCTGAATGGGGATGCTTGTTGAGGCTGTGTGGCCTGGAAAGGTGAGCTCTGCGGTTCTGTTTTCGACGATATAGTGTCGAACGAGAAGGGGGATTTGGCAGCTCCTTGCAGCTTATTGGTCGTGGCTGACGCGATTTCAGGCTGGACTTTCGTATCCGCAGATGTGGTGGAGGCAGCTGCAGAAGTTCGTGGCGCAACGATCGCGTTGTTTGACGGGAAGCCGTTAGTAGTAGCTTGCTTCACTTCCTGCGTGCCCGATGCTCGTGCTACATCGTGCTTAGCGGGCGCTGGCGACCCGAAGCCATTCACGAAAGCTTTCGGAGGAGCTGGCATGCCAAAAGGTTGGGCAACCTGGTCTCCGAAAGCAAAGCCCGGATGTGGTGGCTGCGAGGGCTGCGTTGCAGATGATGATTGAGTCGGATTGAAACTCGAGGCAAATGGGTTGAATGGCTGCACTTTCGTCTCGGCACTTTCTTTATGACTTATATCTTGCTTGGACTTTCTTCTGGGAAACATCTCATCGTCCGAGTGGTCCGTCATGAACAAAGACTCTTCCGCCGGGTGATCAGCCATTGACGTATCTGTCTGCGAGCTTTGCTCCACAAGTCTAGCTGCTTTCGCCTCACGAACAGACAAGCCATTTATCACAGCAGAGAGAGCTCTGCCGTATCTTTTCCTTTCCACAACGTCCGACTTTTGTTGTCCTTGTCTGCCTGCTGGAGCATCAGGTAAAGTCTTTCCAGTAACCGAGTTCAGATCGAGATATGCTGCTCCATCTTGACGCACTGCCATGGTAAAACCTTGATCCTCGCAAAACGTCTGGACCTGATTCTGGGACTCAAAGCCAAACACTTCGACAAGCTCTTCCAGTGTCCAGTCCTCAACTTTTCGCGAAGCTGACGTTCGGTAGCTGCGCCAGATTGCGTTCAAAGCAGTTCTCCTGACTAGATTAAAGTAGATCTCACCAACGCAGGCCATCAGATAAGACAGTTCCTTTGATCGAATGAGAGCCCAGAACTTGCGCCAGTTTGCTTGCGCAATGGGGTGTGATGTCCTTGGCTTTAGCGGGCCTTGCACATCTGATGTGTTAGTCGCTGCGGCATATAGCAGTAGTGCTCGCTGGACTCGCGGGTGTGTTGCGATACCCTTCGGCCACGTCTGTACTCTGTCTTCGAGGTCTGGAATTGGGCTTTGAATCTGGAAAATAATACAATAGGCGCGGAATTCTGGCTCATTGGGTGATGTCAAGCGTGCTCGACTGTCATCATAGAGTTGTACCAGAGAGAGCAGTGTCTTATCCAGCTGCTCTCGATCTTGCTGGGCATCGTACTTGTCGTGTGGCTTTTCCGGCAGTGCCAGTTGATGTAGTGACAAGATATGGAAGCGCGCGATCCTTTCATAACACTCGATCGTGATCTGAAGATCAGCGATCTTGCTAACCTGCTGAATTGAAAAGTCGTTGCGGACAGCCCTTGTTCGATCCCAGACGAAGTGATGCACTTGTGAAAGTGAAGAAGCTTGTTCCAGGAGGTCATTGAACAGGTAGTCCAGTGTTTTCTATCATGCTGTATCAGACTGTGTACATCTGCTAGCTCTTTCGATAATGGACGTACTTTCAAGACGTGCGGAGGTCGGAGATCCGAGGGTAGCTGTTCGTCCAAGCCTGCCGCAGCTCTTCTAAACTTCTTGACCATTCGTGCTTCGTCTGGAATTCGCTTCGAAGTTCCTTGCGCATCTGCTGCTGCAGGATCCTATACATCTTTCAACATGGTTGTTCTCGCAACGCATTTCCTGGTATCCCTACTATTTCTGGAATCCAGACATCATTCTGCACGACTCTTTCCATCCTCTCGAACTCCGCACACATATCGGGACATGTTCCAACAGGCGTGATGGCTTCGGCCAGCGTTCGTGGGCGGTCGGGATCAGCCAAGAACCCATCCCTGATCGCATTTGCGCGTTCAGTTTCGCGACTTTTCTTGAGCTATGGGACGGCGACGCAGAAGTCACTATAAAGATCTTGTGCATCAGTATCACACGGATGAGGTACTTACCACATCGTAACGTTGCTGAAATGAGCCCACAGGGCCCTGTAAAGTATTCGGTCTTGAAGAAGCTGGCGGCGCAGCTGTACCAGCAGTCGCAGGATGGTTCTTGCCTCCTCTAGGTAATGTTATCCCGCGACCCCGCTGTGCTGGGGCGCCGAATCCTCTTGTGGTTGATGTTGTGCTGCTTCCTTTGATAGGTTTGCCGCCTCGAGTACTTGAGAACCCTGTTGCGCTGCCAATTCCCCTCGGGCCTGCCCTCGTCTTAGCCCGCCCTCTTGCTACACCACCTGGAGGCAACATTGCCAGGGGTTGTCGCGGTTCAGTCCAGTGTCATTCTATTTGTCGTCACAGTATCGCTGCTGCGAATAGACGGTCGATACACCAAGGCTTAGTTCAAAGCGATAGAGATGTTGTGGTGGACAAGATAATGAGCGTTCAGGAATTCATTACGCGAAAGGTTTCACGAAACGCGTGACATGTGATACTAAGCACGGACCAGATGTTTCAGACTCGAATCAAGTACAGTAGACGGCTTCAAGTCATGGCACTCGTCTCCTTGGTTATGCTCATATCCAAGTCTATCCATGGTCAAATGTCGACGTCCGACATGGTTGTGTCGCCATCTTCCACTTCCGCAGCGTTCCGCACATCTGTTGAGCTGCTGTCAGGATCAACTACACCGGACTCGAGCATATCAGCCGGGTCCATTGTCTTCTCATCCACATGCCCATCATAGTTCATGACTCGATAGTCATAAGGCGGTGGCTCATAAGCAGGAGGCGTCAACATGTCGCCGGGGACTGAGACCGCTGGAATGACTCTTGGCACAGAACTTTCCAAATCTGCTAGCTCAGCTTGAAAGGCAGCATTGTCGGTGTTGATAAAGTCCTACGAAATTGATCAGCGGTGAATGTGCCTGAGTTCTGCGAAGATCTTGCGGGCATACCTTGAGCGCATCTGGGAGCTCCGTGGTCAGGCCGGTCGTGTCTAGCACGGCATCGCTTGCATAAATCAACAAGGTTGTCTCCTCGAGCTTGCCTGCTGTCGTAAGCACTTCTCGCAGAGTTTCTTGCTACACGGCTAAGTATTAGCTTAGCTGCATCTTAATATGCTTGTCCGCTCCATTCGTACCTGTTTCAGCATCAGTGCAGACGTGCCGCGACCACCAGTATTATAGGTTACATGCCACCAGTCCAGTCCTGTCGTGGCGGCCAATGAAGGAACGATTGCAGGCGGCGAGCACCGTACAAAGGTCTCGGCATAGTTTTCTGCTACTATAGCAACGCCGTACAGATGGTAACGCATGGTCGGTTGGGGCCCAGCTTCCAGCTCTTGACTTGTCAGTAACTTTCCCAGCTTACGCATGGCTTGCTGTGCATTTGCTCGTTGTTCGTTGAATGCTGCACTAGTCAGCCTGCTATTCGTTGTGGACTGCCTCACAGACGTTCTCTCGGACATTAATTCAACTTACCATTGATGCGCGAACCCAGCTGCGTGCTTATAGCCTGCAATCTAGCAAGCAATTCGACGGTACTCAACATCTCTTCTGTAGAGGCTGTCTCGCTCTCCTCACTCTCGATCTGTGCCTGTACGTGGCTCGAAGCGACACTCAAAAGGTCGCCTGCGTTGCCTGGTTTACTCAGAGCTGATGAGGTGAATGTTTCAATCTTCGCCAACGCTTCGTCAATACCTTTGATGCCCGCTCTTGCAGACTCTAGCTCTTTGTGCATGTCAAGCATGATCTCCTTATTCGAGACATGATACCGATCAGCAAATAGGATGGCTGGAATGTCCACCGAAATTTTCCCGCCAGATCGTTGCGCCGGTGACATTTTCGTGGGAAGTCGCAGTGCTAATACAGGTGCCACAGTCTCCAGCCAAGCACCAGGTCGTGAACCCGTGGCACTGCCTTGCCACAGAGATTTGTCAAGCACATCGTATAATGTTTCACCTGTTTCAGTAGGTAGATCCGATGCAGCGATATTCACCATATGGACGATGTCGGGCTCTCGCTGGCCTTCGGGTGCTGTCGTAGACACGAAGAGAGGCTGCTGACTGGAACCGCTCTGGAGGACTGACGAGGCTTTCTTCCATGCCTTCAAAAACCTGACGCTATGATCGTCCATGGCATATGGCTCGTTCAGTGCAGGCAGTCGTGCCAACGCAGCAGCACTGCCATAAGATCTGTTGGTCTTGTCGAGAAAAGCAATCAGTCGCTGCATTTCGTTCACCATATCGAACATTCCCTCACGATTGGCATCATAGTCAGGACCAATCGTTCGAGCGACCTCGACCGACTCTCCTGACCACCATTGCCCTGGCTGTCCATAATGGAGTAGGAGATCCTGGCTTGCGAGCATGGCACTTCTACAACCTGGAATAGTATGCAGGATTGTGATCAGGCTGGGAAGAAAGTCTTTGAAAGGTAATGGTTTCAGGAACGCCGGCTCTCCTGACTTTCGTTGACGTTCAGTTCCTTCCACATCTGGTACAATCTCATGTCCGGCAAAGTCTAGTGATATTAGGATGTGTCTGACGGAGCCAATGCTGCTGAATCTTACCAACGATACCGCTCTCCTGAGCGTCCTGAAGTGACATCCTGATGGCTATATACAGTACGTTGTCAGCGAACTTCCACTTCAATCATAGAAAGCATTGGCACATAATTGTTCTATGTTTTGGTCATTACCTTTCTGCATATCGTCCTCGTTGTCAGCACCTTGGCCATTGACTGTAGAACATATCAGTCCTCCAGACGTTCCTGTCAAAGACTGAGGGCCGTGTTTGTATACCTTGTGCTGACTCAACCATCTCTACATCAGAGCCTCTGAGCGTCCTTTGGCTTGCGCGAGACGCATTGCGCGACGGCGGACGCGAAGGCGCTGTCAGTGATTGCAAGTGGCGTCCTCGATCATCTTCGTTCTGTACATCCATCTGGAAAGCTGTGATCGTGTGAGCATACTACGTTCAGCAGACTACTGACTGCAGAGTGTTGCACTAACGCGGAACCTCTTCGATCTGTGACTGTGCACCATGGCGATCGCCACTGAATTGGCTGTCGTCCCATCTCACCTAGCGTAAACGTTAAGTTGTGAATCGGGCGCACACTGTGTTCTATTCAAGCAGTCTCACCACCGCGGTGTTGTAGCGGTCTGGATTGTCATTCTCCAGATACTCATTCACTGCTCTTTCGATATCATTACCATTATTCTGTCCACTAGTCGTCAGCACCTCACGATCCTGCCTCACTGTAATCGTTCATATCGTGGCACACCTTCAGGAAGATGGACGCGGTCGAGCGGTCAAAAGCGCCAGAAAACGCAAGGAACGTCTCGATGTCCTCGTCGGACATTGCAGACAATGGGATCCCTCGGGCAGTATCATCGATCGTCCAGATAAGTCCTACAGGGCGTTGCAGGCTATAGTGACAAGGGGATACAGTGTACAAAATGACAGTCACTGTCTACATGAACAAGTTGTATCCTGATGTTTGTATGCGGTGTGGCGTCTTATACCGTGATGTTCCTAGCTCACGTCGGCACGACAGGCACGATTTCGTGATTGAAAAACTTTGCGGCTCTGCCCTTGAGAACTCCAACCTCTTGTAGAATAAGTCTACGTGATGTAACTGCTGGCTGCATCTATGTTGAGCAGTCGACGCCACGACCTTAAGACATTGCAGACCTTCCTGCCACTCCCGGGTTTCATAATCGTAAAGCTGCTTCGCTGAAGTGCTGCAGTCTAAAAGCCACCTCCTTGAGCCCATGCTGCAGTCTGAAAGCCACATCCTCAAGCCCATGATCCGTCCGTACCGTCCCGATGCCCAGTATACGCCTGACACAATGCATCTTCGATCACCCACTACTCGGCGTCATCCTCGTCCTGATCGTCACTTGGATCGTCAGCCTCATCGTACACATCCTCGCCCATTTCTGAATCGCTGCCACCAAAGTCATCTTCCACGTCGGAATCACTCCAAGACATTAGGTAGTCCTCTGAAATCTTCTTGGTACCGAAAGCATCCTCGTGGGTGGGCATTGTGAAACCTTCTGGAATCTCCTTTCCGCTCGCCTCGAGATCTTTCTGTACCATCATCGCATACTGCTTGGGGTCGTTACGAAGCATGATGCCGGCATCGACGTTGGCTGGAGACGACACTTCTGCATCGTCGAGCAGAGAGAGTACTGAGAGGAGGACTGACTCGACTGTCTGAACCGGGGTCCAACGTTCTGCCGCTGTCTCGCCGGCCATCTCGAGAGCCCGTTCATCAGAGCTTGGTGGGTGGAGGATGGAGATGCACAGACGACCGTCGGGGTAGACATTGGGGTGATATAGTGGTCTGAGGAACTTGAAGTCTGTGTTGATTGTTAGCCACTGACGTCTCATATTTCCTTCAAGATCCTGGACACTGACCTGGAGGAGAATATGGGTAGTCGTTTGGGAAGGTCATCCTTGCTTTGAAGTATCCGCCGTAGTATCTCGAGTCCGGGTTGAGAACGATCAGTGCGCAAATCCACTCCTGGATGTTCTCGTTGACGAGCTACTGATGCGTTAGTGGTAAGCTCGAGGACGAGAGTAGATAAAGATTGGGTACCTCAACATGAGTCCACGGTTCCTTGCTCAGTTTCTGGAACTCATTCATCAAGGCTCTCTTCGTGCCCATATTGGTTGCCATCTTGGATAATCTCGCAGGGTGCTAGAATGGGCAAAGACGCGCCAGTGAATATTGCTGAAACCGTCCCACAAGCGTATGGTTGCAGACTCAGATTCAGATAGAGAGTCGGGATATGTGGTCGAACCGTGCGGTCCTCCGCTCAGATCTGTAAGTAGATCTACGGGTGTGACAAGACGAAGGGAGGCGGGGGAGTGCGGGGAGGAGGTCGGAGACGATCCGACCGGTGACACAAGATCTCCAAGTGATAGTGGCTTCAATGGAAAGAGTGTGGAGGGAGCGGTAGATGCCAGAGAACAAGGTCGAGGATGGTGAATGCAAGGTGTGGGAAGGTAAGGTCCTAGGTTGGTGAAGTCAAGGCAGTCTGTCATTCACATTACCATGATCGTGAACCGAATAGCCATGCACCCCTTTAGGCAGCCGGATTCACATGCTAGAAGATCACCATTGTTTACTAACAACGAAACTTCGAAGACAACCAGAGCTTTCGATTCAAGAAAAGCACTTCAAACAAGGACAAGCATACACTCGCAAGTCGCAAACATGTCAAACTTACACACGCCACTCGGCGACCTCGATGCAAATTCACAGCTGTCCAATCCATTTGACACAACACCTGATGCAAACCACAAGCCGGCACCTGGTTTCACGCAGGAAAGCCAACAACATCGTGGTCTACACAACAAGCTTTTGAAGCAGGAGAAGTAAGCGTGCGGGAGCTGGTGAACACCAAGAGCAGATGCTGACATTTGTTCTGTACAGGACCGGCAAGCAGCAAGGCGGCGCCTACGTTTCGCCCTCTGACGATTTAATGTCCCCCGCATCTGCAAAGCTCAATGCGTTCAAGGAGAAGCGATTCACAAAGTGAGCACAATATCAGTGACTCATTGAGACTGGACGTGCAGCTGATACTCTGAAGAGCAAAGCCGCGCAACCTATTCGGCAAATCAAATCTTAGTGAGAGCACACCACTTGAGGGAAACTCGGAAATAGCAATGGAGAAAGAGGATGATGTGAAGATGAGCGAGGGATGAGATGACGCGTAATGCGGCTACGATGATATTACACTCTCTTGGGTTTCTGGTGGAGACTAGGCTATACAGAGCAACGTCTCCGGTTTTTCGTACAGGCTATTCTTGGGAAGGTTTCAGGATTGGATGGACGGTTATGACCAATGAAAGCCACTTTGACGAGGTGGTTCAGCTATTGAAGATTCTTGAGTATATTATTTCGTGTCTCCCAGCCCACAGGTCCATCATCGGTACATGCTGTCCTGCTTGCGCGGTTGACCTTCCCGAAGCAAGCTCCTCGCTGATGATTACATCGAGCCGCGTCCTCAAGCTTTCACTTGCCAGTACGCCTTGAGCTTGATATGGTCCAAGCACGCTTGCCCTGATGCCAGCACTGACAATCGTCTTGACATGGTTGAACAAGTACATGTACAAGACCTTTTCAAGCTGTATCGAAAGTGCTGCGCAGACGGCGCCGAATAGGGGCGGAAGATGTCCATTTGGGAGGGAAGTCGCAAACTCATCTGTGGAGTTCGGTGACGTTTTCAGTGCTGTACCAAAATCACGAAGACTCTGATGGGCGACTTGTCCCGGAGAAGTACATTCATTATCGCCTGAAAATTGCGTGCGAAAGCTCCTCTCCCACACAGCAATCAAAGCACGACCTTGCTTTATGCTTGCTCGTCGGGCGACAGTGCATGTCGTACTTGCATCGAAGTCGTTATCCAACTCGTCGAGTCGTGCTGGAGACTCAAAGCCTGCTACCACGTACGGGAGTGTTAGACTCGCCAGTGACGACAGAGACAAGCCTAAGAATCGTGAGAAAGTCGCAGAGTTGTGAATGTGCTTCGGCTGATGCGCCAGAAATGACTCCAGACCAGATGAGAACGCGAAAGAGCCTAACGGTAGAGCAGAGTCTGACAGTAAGAGTAGACCATGAAGCTGAGCCAGGGAAGACGCGGTAGAGATATCACGATGAGCAGTGATCGAGTCGTCCTGCTTCTGCTTTGCCAGGCGTGCTTTTGCAGCTCGGAGCCTCCACTCTAGCTCTGCGACCTCTTCCTCAGTAGTCGGGTTGACCGCAGCATCTTCGGCCACGTTCTGCATATCACACCACGCAAAGATGAGTTGGCTTCATCAATTTAAAGAAGTTCTCTTCAAAGAAATTGGGTGTCTTCGAGCAAAAGACTCCCGGGCCGAAAAAGGAAGGCGCCCGTGTGGAAGCTGAACCATGAACCATGGGCTTTTTAGCTATGACGATCTTCGTCTAATCGGCATTTGGAGGATCTAATCGTATCTTTCCTCTGATTCTGTGATTCGTCTTATTCTGTACACTCTCTGTGCTGTCCTCTCTCTTGATTCTGTGCTCCGTCTGCTGTTATCAGACGTGCGACTTCCACATCCTCAGACAGGCGTGCACCATCTCACCACGGCCTGCTGACCCCGCCAGATGCGATAGTCCGCCACCAAATGTCCTTCACTAGCTTCTCTCAGTCTGTTCTCGGCAGTCCTCTCGACAGTAGTCCTTACCTGTCTGCGACGATACGGAAACAAGAATCATTATGCTACAACAGTGAAGGCTGGGGCCCGATCAGCCCAAGTCGTTATGACTTCACACCCTGCTTCCTGGATGTATGGGTTCTCGCAGTATCGGTCTTTGGGATAGTGTTTGGGTCTGGTGCCTTGTGGTACCTCTTCAAGAAATGCACACCTCAGCCCGTGAACAAGAATTGGCACTTTTGGGCCAAGCTAGTGAGTTTGGTGTTCGGAGTGGAAATGGAATGTCAGTTTAACACAATTTCAGGCTGTTATTCTTCTCCTTGGTGCGGCAACAACTGTTCAAGGAGCCCTACAGATCGATTCGTATGGTAGCGTATGGTACAAGGATATTCGATTCTGGACTAGTGTGGTCTCTCTCGTCTCTTTGGCTGTTGTCTTCACCATACAATATTTCGAGCATTGGCGCTCACGGACGCCAAATGGCGTGGTCCTCTTCTACTGGCTCTTTCTTCTGATCGCTTATGCAGTCAAGCTGCATTCTCTGGTCGCGCAAGAGATTCACCTTAGTCACTTGGCATACTTCGTGACTTTCACTTTTGGCGTCGCCCTGGCTGCGCTAGAGTTCGTCCTAGAATGGCTTGTGCAAAAGAAGCTCAATGCGTATGAGGCGCTCGGTAGTCAAGATGAATGTCCATATGAGTATGCCACTGTCTTCTCCATTCTAGCTTTCAGCTGGATGACACCCACAATGCGCTATGGCTACAAGCACTTCCTGACCCAGGATGACCTGTGGAATCTGCGGAAACGAGATGCAACTGTCTCAACCTACGGCGCGTTTGACAAGGCCTGGCAGTCGCAGCTAGATAGTGGCAAGAAGAGACCAAACATGTGGATAGCATTGTTCAGAGGGTTCGGGGGGCCATACTTTCGTGCTGCATGCTTCAAGACAGGGAGTGATTGTCTCGCTTTCGTTCAGCCACAGCTCCTGCGCCTTCTGATTTCCTTTGTTGCCTCGTACCGGACACCTCATCCACAGCCTTTAGTTCGAGGTGCGGCGATTGCTCTCTCCATGTTTGCAGTCTCGATATCGCAGACGGTTTTCCTACATCAGTACTTCCAGCGCGCGTTCGAGACAGGTATGCGTGTGAAGTCTGCATTGACCGCCGCTATCTACACCAAGTCGATGAAGTTGTCCAACGAAGGCAGGGCGTCAAAGTCTACTGGTGATATTGTCAATCTCATGGCCGTTGACACTATGCGACTCCAAGATCTGACACAGTATGGCCAGCAGCTGTGGTCTGCGCCGCTGCAAATTTGTCTCTGTATGATCTCTCTCTACCAACTCGTTGGTCTCAGCATGTTGGCGGGTATCGGTATGATGATCATCATGGTACCTATAAATGGTTTGATGTAAGTTTTTGGGTCACCACCGAACGTCATACAATAAGTGTACTGACTTGATGCAGTGCGAAGGTGATGAAGACTCTGCAAAAGCGCCAAATGAAAACCAAGGACTCAAGGACTCGCTTGATGACAGAAATCCTGAATAACATGAAGTCCATCAAGCTATACGCCTGGACCCAGGCATTTACAGCAAAGCTGAACCAGGTCAGAAACAATGAGGAACTGGTTACACTGAGGAAAATTGGAGCTACACAGGCCTTCGCGAACTTTACATGGTCCACTACTCCGTTTCTGGTCTCCTGTTCGACATTTACAGTCTTCGTGTTGACGCAGAAAGCGCCACTCAGCACCGATATTGTGTTTCCCGCCCTGACATTGTTCAATCTCCTTACCTTCCCGCTCGCCATATTGCCTATGGTCATCACCTCAATCATTGAAGCCAGTGTGGCAGTACAAAGACTGACTGACTACTTCACCTCCGAAGAACTACAAGCAGATGCTGTGATCGCGAAACCTGCCGTCGAAAAGGATCATGAGGAATCCGTGCGCATTCGGGACGGCACCTTTACCTGGAATAAAGAAGAAGAGCACAACGCACTTGAAGATATCAACTTCACAGCACGGAAGGGAGAACTTACATGTGTTGTTGGTCGTGTGGGTGCTGGCAAGTCATCCTTACTGCAGTCAATGCTGGGAGATTTGTGGAAGACAAAAGGCGAGGTCGTCTTTCACGGAAGGCCAGCTTACGTTGCACAATCGCCCTGGATCATGAACGCTTCGGTGAAAGAGAACATATGCTTTGGACATCGATGGGACCCGGAGTTCTATGAGAAGACGGTCAAGGCTTGTGCTCTGGCCGAGGACTTCTCATCCCTACCAGATGGGGATGAAACAGAGGTCGGCGAGCGAGGAATCTCTCTATCTGGTGGTCAGAAGGCCAGATTGACATTGGCGCGTGCTGTGTATGCACGATCTGATGTCTACCTCCTTGACGATTGTCTGTCAGCTGTCGATCAGCATGTCGGCCGTCATTTGATCAATGAAGTATTTGGTCCGAAAGGTCTGTTGAGTGGGAAGACTAGAGTGCTGGCGACAAACTCCATCCCCGTGCTCATCGAGGCGAACTACATCTACCTCATCCAGGAAGGGCACATAACCGAGCGGGGTACCTATGATGAACTCATCAGGAACACCGAAGGAGGTGTCGCGTCTTTAGTCCGGACGGGTCAGAATGAGACAAATGAGCAGCCAAGTGAAGACGACACGTCCGGAAGTGATAAGACCATCGCACCTGACACTGACGCTGCTGCAGAAGCAGAGGAAGTTGAATCTGAAGATGAGGAAATCGAAGACGCACAAGAAGGCGGCATGACAGAATTCTCTCCTATCAAGCCTTCTGGAACAACTGGACGTATGGAGCGACGCAACACACTGAGGCGAGCTTCTACAGTCAGCTTCCATGGCCCCCGTGGTAAAGTGCAAGATGACGAAGAAGCAGGCAACAAGACAAAGCAGACAAAAGAAACGATGGAGCAGGGCAAAGTGAAGTGGAACGTCTACGGCGAGTATGCAAGGACAAGCAACTTGTACGCTGTTGCTGTCTACTTGATCACACTCATCTGTGCACAGACTGCTCAGATTGGTGGAAGTGTCTGGCTAAAGAACTGGTCCGAGCACAATCAGGACACGAACTCCAACGATGATGTTGGAAAGTACATTGGTGTCTACTTTGCATTCGGTATCGGTTCTGCCGCTCTGGTTGTCGTGCAGACCTTGATCTTGTGGATCTTCTGTTCGATCGAGGCCTCACGCAAGCTACACGAGCGAATGGCAACAGCAATGTTCCGATCTCCCATGAGCTTCTTCGAGACAACTCCTGCTGGACGTATATTGAACAGATTCTCCAGCGACATCTATCGTGTAGATGAGGTACTGGCACGCACATTCAACATGCTCTTTGTCAACTCTGCAAGAGCACTGTTTACTCTTGTGGTTATCTCGGCATCGACTCCCATTTTCATCACTCTCATTCTCCCCTTGGCGGCGCTGTACCTATACATCCAGCGATACTACCTGAGGACCTCACGCGAGCTGAAGCGTCTGGACAGCGTCAGCCGAAGTCCGATTTTTGCGCACTTTCAGGAGTCTCTCAGTGGAATCAGCACCATCAAGGCGTACCGTCAGCAGAATCGCTTTATGCTCGAGAACGAGTGGCGTGTAGATGCTAATCAACGAGCCTACTTCCCAGCCGTAAGTGCTAATAGGTGGCTTGCAGTGCGACTGGAATTCCTCGGATCTGTCATTATCCTTGCTGCTGCGGGCTTTGCGATTGCCTCTGTCACCACCGGGAGCGGTCTCTCGGCTGGTTTGGTCGGTCTTGCAATGTCGTACGCTCTTCAAATCACACAATCCCTGAACTGGATTGTTCGACAGACAGTCGAGGTCGAGACGAACATTGTCTCTGTTGAGCGTGTGCTTGAATACGCAAGACTGCCAAGTGAAGCACCGGACGTCATTCAAAACCACCGACCGCCAAACAGCTGGCCACCGCAAGGTGCTGTGCACTTCAAGAACTTCAGCACCAGATATCGTGAAGGTCTTGACCTTGTGCTGAAGGATATCAACCTTGATATCAAACCTCGCGAGAAGATTGGTGTCGTAGGCCGTACCGGCGCTGGCAAGAGTTCGCTTACTCTAGCGTTGTTCCGAATCATTGAGGCAGCCGAGGGCAACATTGATATCGATGATCTAAATACTAGCACTATTGGCCTGAGGGATTTAAGGCAGAGATTAGCCATTATCCCGCAAGATGCAGCGCTCTTCGAAGGCACGATACGCGATAATTTGGATCCTGGTCATGTGCATGACGACTATGAGCTGTGGGACGTCTTGGGTATGTTTTATATTCCTATATGCTGCCTTCATACGCTAATAAATGCACTAGAACACGCCAGACTGAAAGACCACATCAAGCGCATGACTGGCCAGCTTGAAGCGCACGTCAATGAGGGTGGTTCCAACCTCTCACAAGGCCAACGCCAGCTCATCTCGATTGCTCGCGCTCTGCTCACTCCAAGCAACATCCTCGTGCTTGACGAAGCGACAGCAGCTGTCGACGTTGAAACAGATGCATTCTTGCAAACCCGCATGAAGAGTGTCTTCAAGGACAGGACGATCATTACCATCGCCCACAGAATAAATACAATCCTCGATAGGTAAGAAGGTTCTCTTCGAAATTAGCGATCTAGGTTATACTAATATCTTTACAGTGATCGCATCGTAGTACTAAGTTCAGGCCAGGTGGGAGAGTTCGGATCGCCCGCAGAACTGTGTGAGAGCGGAGGGCTGTTCTACAAGCTGGTCAAGGAGAGTGGACTGGAAAATAGTGTGCCAGGATGGAACAGTGCAGGTGAAGGCTCTGCTGGTGCTAAAGAGGGCAATGAAGGTGCGAACGGCAAGATTGAGGAAATCAAAGAGGAAAGAGAGAAAGAGCAGAAGGGCGACAAAGGTAGTACTTGAGCGTCGTCCTTGAATGCCGTCTGAGCTGTACATAAGTGACGGAGCTAGATTAATGCCTCTAGTCCGATACGAAACTTCAGTTTGATCAGCTCGTTTGTGCCCCTACATTCGTTCGATCCCAGACCTGCTCCCGTCTCACCACTCGCTGTTTGTAGTTCTGATTGCGTTTGTGCTGAAGTGAAAGCAATTCTCGCCGAGTTCTTACCCTGACACGGCAGAAGAGAGGCAAACCCCCTCAGATCATTATTGTACTCTCCTCGTGACCCTTGCAAGCCATGCTTGTTGGCACGAGACTTGATACAGGTGAGGCTTTGCGAGGTCGATGCTGAGATTCTTTCGAGTGAGGCTGTCAGTAGCGGGCCAAGGTGAGAGCCTGTCAGCACGACTCATGACTCAACATGATTCTCAGATCGTGGCGACATGCAACAAGATCGTACGGAGACTGCGCAGTAAGCTCAATGTGCTCGACCCCTCCGACGTGATACTCGACTGCGACACTACAGTGACATCGCAACTATCTGTTGACCCAGTTGCGATCACAGCTCTAGCTTATCAGAAATTGCATGTCTTCCCCTTCAGTGCTGTGCCAGACTGCTGGCGAAGAGCATATGAAGAAGGATGCATGTGGAGTGTTGTGAAAGTGCTTGAGAGTGTGCTTGGAGGTGAGAATTGCGATGGTAGTTTCAGAGGTGATACACAGGTTTATGGGAGACAGGACGACCGGTGGATCGAGGAAGTGGTCAGGCTGTGTGATCAAGCACTGATCATGACTGGCACACTTGGCAGAAAGGAGCTTGTACACTGGATGCTACGAGAGCTGGCGATCATGGCCAATGAGGTCGCTAGCAAGAATGAGCCGTCGATTTGCTCTGTGCACGATGATTATGAGCTCCACAGTGACAGGCCGAGGAAAAGGGCCAAGCTATCGCTACCACCACCCAAGCAGGATGCAGAGATACACGACAGTGTCAGACACAATACGAAGAGCCTTCCACCATTTGAAGAACGCGGTCAACCCCAACGACCAGATCCGCACGTTCAGTCAATTCTCAGCAACACTTCCACATGGAAAGCACCTCCTCTAGCCTTCCTCAAGACTTCTCATCCCATACCACAGATCAACCACCCTCTATTTCGCATCTCAGCTCCAAGTCTCGACACATTCCACGCCCACATGCACAACAGTCGGGTGCCGATCATACTCGAGGATAGCATCACATACTGGCCGGCACTTGAGCGGTGGAAGCAGCCAGATTACTGGATGCGAAGGAGTCTTGGTGGCAAAAGACTTGTGCCGGTGGAGACAGGCAGGAGCTACGTGGATAGTGGGTGGGGCCAGAAGATTGTGAAGTTTGGTGACTTTATGCGTGAGTATCTGCTTGATGAAAGTGGAGGTGTTCCGGCCATTGAGGTGGAGGAGAGCGAGGGTGAGGATGATGAGGGATCGAGCGGGATTGACGCAGAAGGTGATGATTGCGGAAGTTCGGAGGAGCCTGCTGAAGCCCATGGCGAGTTTGAGGGACCAAGCAAGACGCCCCCAACACATCCTCGCTCACGACGACAACAAGGCAAGCAAACAGGCTATCTAGCCCAACACGACCTCCTCGCACAAATCCCCGCCCTGCGCAACGACATTGCAATACCAGACTACTGCTACGTCACGCCACCACGAGACCACCCTCCCATTCCACCTCCACCAGATTCTCACGACGTACCAATCGACACCACTGACAACAGTGTCGACAACGAGGAAGCCTCCGATACACCAGATCCCACCCCTCTCCTCAATATCTGGCTGGGTCCGGCTTCCACCATCTCCCCGTGCCACACTGATCCTCACCACAACATCCTGGCGCAGGTCTTCGGCCGCAAGTACGTGCGATTGTACGCGCCTGCTGAGGAGACGGAGCATGGGAGGATGTATCCCATGAGTAGTGCTGCGCCTCGGCCGGACCAGGCGGGCGATGGAGATGCAGCTGCCAGCGAGCTAGACTTGGCCGCTCCGCTGCCGAAGCCTGCCACCGCGGACGACTCGGCGATCGATATGAGCAACACTTCCCTTGTCGACGTTTCCGCATTCTTGGACTACGCATCTCCCACCATGCAGGCGCGACAGGCACGACGCAGACAGGCGCAACAGGAGAGTTTTCCGCAGTTTGAGAAAGCACGCTATGTCGAGGGGATTTTGGGGCCCGGGGAGTGTCTGTATATACCCGGGGGCTGGTGGCACTACGTGATGAGTCTGGAGGCGAGCTGTAGTGTCAGCTTTTGGTGGGATTAGGTTGAATAAGGTGGCTGTGGTTGCAGTGCTTTTTTGTCGTATGGCGCCCGCCAGGACAGATGAGATGATGGGCGGGACATTGTTCTCCGCACTGCTGCCTCGCTGTGCGAAGGTGGAGGGAGAGAAGGTACGTTGTCCCCGGTTACGCAGTGTATTGAACACGGCACCACCCGCCGAGTGAACAGACACAAGCTGTCACATGGATAGGACGGAGATGTATCATCTGATGTAATCAAGTATGTTCCATCTATTATGTGGTTCTGTTTTTATTATGTACAGCGGACATCTTGTGTTTTCCCTCGCGGACGTCCTGCCTGTTTCATTGCAGTCCGTACTTTCTGCTGCAGTGCCTTCGCTCACGCTTTCGAGTGTGAGGGGTCACCAAGTGCGCACTGCCTTGGTCCGCGCCCTGCCTTCCTGCTTCTCTGCACGCTGTTGTCCATTCCCCAAATATACCGGACACCTAGCCTTGTGACCAGTCTGAAATCCCCCAAGAAGCGAATATTGCTGCACACATCCCCGCGTATCTTCTCTTTCCCCTCCAAACCAACGCTGCGGCACACTTCGGCCGTTGTTACGCCATGGCTCAACCCCGGTGGCGGCGGCTCTCATCTCAATGCGTGCTCGAATCCCACTACGCAAGGAAAACAGCAGCACCGATCGCCACCATGACAACTTCAAGGAGACCCTTTGGTGCAGCTGCTGAAGCAGCGCCGTGGTACGGTGCCACAGTTGCCGAGCTACCAGCGGCGCCCGAGCCGAGAGTGGGCGAGCCTGAGGTGGCGGGCTTGGTGGGGTCGGTTGTTGTGGACTAGGAAGTGTGTTAGCATGTTCGGTAGAAGTTGTGATGTGGTGGATGACGTACGGTGAGGAGACCAGTGGCAGTCGAGACCGTGACGGCTGGGTTTTGAGGAGCGACGGAGCCTGCGGCCACTGTGGCGGTGAGGACGACGGGCGAGCCGGATACAGCAGCCTCGGTCACTGTAGTGTAGACGCCGGGCTTTCCGGAAACGGGAAGGACGGTGGTATACGTAGAGGCAGCTCCTACGACTACTGTTGACGCGGTACCGACAACGACGACACCAGTTCCAGTGGTTGTCGAAAGTGTGGTAGCTGAGATGGCGACGATGGCAGATGCCGTGCTGACGCTGGTGGCTACTGATACCTGAGTTTGGACAACGGCGGTTGTGGTGCCTGAGGTTTGAGTGGTAGAGACGAAGTCGGTTGCAATGTCTGTGGCGAGGGAGAGCTCGGTATGTATGGGGTTTGTGGTGGTGAAGGTGCTGGATGTCTGAGTGGTCGCGACTGAGACGGTTGCTGTACTTGTGGCGAGAGAGAGTTCGGTATGAATGGGGTTTGTAGTTGTGAAAGTGTTGGAAGTTGTAGTGGTGGCCACTGAGACAGTTGCAGTACTTGTGGCAAGGGAGAGCTCGGTGTGGATCGGGTTTGTGGTTGTGAAAGTGTTGGAAGTGGTAGTAGTGGCAACGGATACGGTCGCAGTGCTGGTAGCAAGAGACAGCTCAGTATGAATCGGGTTGGTAGTTGTGAATGTGCTGGACGTAGTAGTTGTTGCCATTGAGATAGTTGCAGTACTTGTTGCGAGGGAAAGCTCAGTGTGGATAGGATTGGTCGTTGTAAATGTGTTTGAAGTGGTAGTAGTGTCTGTCGTCACTGTTGCAGTGCTTGTAGCAAGCGAGAGTTCTGTGTGGATCGGGTTTGTCGTTGTAAATGTGTTCGAGGTGGTGGTAGTGTCCGTAGTGATAGTCGCTGTGCTTGTAGCAAGCGAGAGTTCTGTGTGGATCGGGTTTGTCGTTGTAAATGTGTTCGAGGTGGTGGTAGTGTCCGTAGTGACAGTCGCTGTGCTTGTAGCAAGGGACAACTAAATTTGCGCAATATCAGCTTCATGTTCAGAAGTATAGATGATGTGCCCCAAGCTGAAAGCCACGCGGATATGCCCAAGCCCAGCGTGTGCTGCTGGCCATGGCATGATCGTAACAGCCCGCAGACTTCCTTTAGGCTAAGGAAGTCGCTTCTCAAGCTTGTTTGAGATGCTGAAACGCGGGAAAAGGTCACATACCTCAGTGTGGATTGGGTTTGTCGTTGTGAACGTGCTTGATGTGGTCGTGGTGTCCGTGGTGATAGTAGCAGTACTTGTGGCGAGAGACAACTAGATTGTACGTAATTAGTATGCCGACTCCTAATATAATACATATTCCGGATAAAGGACCCAAAATACCTCAGTGTGGATGGGGTTGGTCGTCGTGAAGGTGCTGGAGGTGGTTGTTGTGTCCGTCGTGATTGTGGCAGTGCTAGTCGCCAAAGACAGCTACATAATACAAGATTAGCCTCTATAGTTGAAATGTCACCTTCGGAGCTGTTTACCTCTGTGTGGATAGGGTTGGTGGTGGTGAAGGTGCTAGATGTGGTCGTGGTATCCGTAGTAATAGTAGCGGTGCTAGTGGCGAGAGACAACTATCAACAATCGGTATTAGCTTTAGCATTCTTCACAAGGCCTTTAAAGATTGGGCGAGTAAAAGATTTGACTTACCTCTGTGTGAATAGGGTTGGTTGTCGTGAAGGTGCTTGAAGTTGTAGTAGTGTCTGTTGTGATCGTGGCGGTGCTAGTAGCTAGGGATAGCTGCAAAACATGATTAGCCTCTGTGATTGAATAGCAGAAGTTGCCGGGAAAGAGGTAGTAAAGTGCTCAAACACAGACCGCTTACCTCTGTGTGGATGGGGTTGGTAGTAGTGAAAGTGCTAGAGGTCGTCGTAGTATCCGTCGTGACAGTAGCCGTGCTGGTGGCAAGAGATAGCTAGTGGTATAATGTCAGCTTTAAAAGTTGGTAGTAGGGCAGATAGGGAACTACGGATGAAAGATAGCATGGAAGAAACGTACCTCGGTATGGATGGGGTTGGTAGTAGTGAAAGTGCTGGAGGTCGTCGTAGTATCTGTGGTGATAGTTGCCGTGCTTGTGGCAAGGGAGAGCTAGATAGAACAT
>Ga0058702_10000185_pt1 | contig 33925 bp, 36 predicted proteins | sample AgamicOrSfe_FD_83781 | JGI IMG/M metagenome (GOLD analysis project Ga0058702, IMG submission 83781) | Agave microbial communities from Guanajuato, Mexico - Or.Sf.e | ecosystem: Host-associated > Plants > Phyllosphere > Phylloplane/Leaf | place: Guanajuato, Mexico | collected 2012-05-30 | reverse complement strand
CCCTTCCTCCCCGCAGCCCGAATCCCTCTGATATAGGACCCTGCAATCCGGCTTCCTCCTCAATCTCTCCAGCCAGTCCCCCCCTTCCGCTCCCGCCGCACCAGCCAGCGCACCTCCAAAGCTCTAGCTCACGCCGACGATGACCACCTCTTCTTCCTAGCCATTATCTTTCCAACTTCACAACGTTGTCTCCGCCGTCGAGACTGCATAGGAGATCTACTGTACGAGGATGGCATCTGAGTCTTGCCGCGGTGGGAGAAAGCTGTGGTTTACAGGAAAAGGAGTTACAACCGTGGAGATGAAGGGCATGAGTAGTTCTATAAAGGTTCTAGCCTCGAATGTGCTTCATGTGCGGCAAAGGGGAAAGGGCTGCGGAGTGCTGAACGTGGTGGGCGAGGTGACAATGGGCCAGTCATGCTCAGCGAGCGACTTTGGCAGAGAAGGGACAGAAGATGTGCTGTGCTGCGCATACGTCCACGTTCACATGTCCACTCTTCCGTTTCGGCATTGTGATGTGGTGTTTTATCTTTCATACTTCCATACTGTTCATGCTTTCCGTCATTGTACGTGCTGCCCTTTCCCGTCCTTTCCCGTCCATCCATGTCCTTTCCCGTGCCGTCCTGTCGAGCTTTTCTCCTCCGCCGATGTCGATTCCAAGGATTCGCAACTCGACCATCGAGCCGAAAACTCGTTTTAATGACTGCAGCGACGGCACTTGCACGTTCCATGAATGTATATATCTTCCACCCGGCACCCGGGAAGTGCGATATGTTTACATACAATGCCACAGAATACAATCCAATCCACAATCCCATCCGCGATCCAATCCATAATACAAAACGGCACGGCAAGGACGTGGCGCCGGTCAGCCTCACAGCTGAAACAGCAACTCAAAGCAGCAAGAGTTCTCATGACGGGCTCTGGATGAGTTGAGCACTTTGAACTATCACGCAGTCATCAAGCTGTGGGAATGGACCTCCTAATCTTGGCCACCCGTCTAGCGAGAAACATGTGTTTCTCCAATCCTGTCCCGACTACGTAGAACTATAGGACATCGCAACTGGGCCTCGTGGTGCCCGAGTGATCTGATCATCTGATTTCAGATTCGCCAGCAAGATGTCTTGGATTGAGAATGGAATGAGGTGCACAAGTTGACTGGATATATAGGCACGGGCGAAGGTGTGGAGTATTGCGTCAATTGATGGAGGGTTCCAGGGGGCGTGAACGTTCCGGTGTCGTGGGTGCTGCTCGAAGTTGGTGGCAAAGTCCAGGGTAGGCTATGAAATCGAGAGTGGTGCCAAATCATGGTCGTGGACAATGACAGCGCTCGTATGCTGGAAAGTGTCGTCAAGCCTGTAATGCTTGGAAGTATCGTCAACTTCTCACGCAATACCTGCATCATCTGGCTATGCATATTCCACGTCTTCCTCCAACACATACTCCACCCCGTCATCACGCTTCACCCCCAGGCCACCCTGGTCGGCTGCAAGGCATCCACCGAATCTCCGCCTCGCGCACAGCTCGCACGTCATCAGCATCTTCAGCAAAAGCAACAAACTCCAGTGCCTTCTCTGCTTTGTCGATTCTGGTGATTGCAAGTACCTCTGACGTTGGACCGATGGCATGTTCTGGCATATTCCAACCGGCATTTTCCTTGTACCAGAGCACGATACGCCCCCGTCGAAGCTGCTTGCGAACGTCTTCGCGATGATCAATGTGCCTGTTCTTCGCAGCCCTGATCTGCCACACTTTGTAGGTCGGCCCAACTAAAAGCGGATGCTGTACCATGTTAGCCATTATCCAATAGCACGCCGCGCGGCGATTCGTGCACGCCTACCTCGTCTGCAAAGCGCATCATGTTCTTCTCTAAAGCTCTTTTCTCCCGGTAAAGGCACTCGAACATGTCCAGCCACCTGAAGCCAACTTCCCGCTTGTCGTGGTCCACACGCAGGCCAGGTAATTCCGTATCGTTGGCGAGCCTCTTGACTCTGATCGTGTGCGTGGACGAGTCGAAACCGCCATCTCCGCCCACACCTTTGAAGTTCGTCTCGTGATACACTCTCAGATTATGTTTCTATTGGCTGATCCTCATTTGTGCGATCAATTTGCATCTCTGAATCCAGGCTGCTTGTGGTGGGTAGGGCGGTGGTGGCGATGGAGGGTCTCTCGCTTTGTCGTCCAGGTCAAACGGACTGGGACTGTCGAAAAAGGTACATCGGGTAGGATCCTCAAGATCGAAGTGGTCAAAGTGCATTGTTAAGGGTCTGCTTGGTTTTATATCAAACATCAGTTCCGTCATTCGGTGATTCTGCAGATAACGGGCAGCAAAGATCTTGTTCACTTCGTCACGCCACGCTGAAGAGACCTGACGGCATGATAGCCACAGATGCACAGGATCCGTGTGCTGCCGTAAGACATTGAGCCACAGCTCAAGAGGCAGGAACACAGTCGGAGTGACCATGCTTGCAAAATGTATCAGTATGAAAGACTGAACGCGAAGGAATGAACGTGCAGGACTGGATGCGAGGCAGTGAGTCCGACGTTTGCAAGAGATCAAAGTATGAAGCACTGAGTGTGGAGAACAGTTGAGGTTTGTTGATAACGGGAGGAGGAACGTATTGTTTTGGCGCGCGGGTTGCGAAGTACAAGGTATGACAAGCAGGTGTCAAGGCAACACACACTGTACGACGTGTTGATTGTGGCGAGCGCCGGATGTCGGGAGCGATGTGATTGCAGAGTCTACAGAGAATCGCTGGAAAGCGAAGATTTTGGATGTGAAAAATGAATTGAAAGAAACATCCACTGAAGAAGCAGAAGGAGCAGGCTGGTGACCTCGTGCGAGAAGAAGGCTGCTGTGCTCAATCGAAAAGCATGTGCGTTTGGTGGCGTACATTTGTGAAATCTCGCTGAATATGTCTCGGGCTAGTGGTATAGAGAATGGGACAGGTCACATCGAGCCTGCATCAGATTTATTTGCTAGAAGAAGATTCTCATTGACACTGCCATCCATATCATAATCCCTTTCCCGCTTCAGCCCTGCCACCGAGGGATGATAAAGCCGTGCCAGCCAGTCTCAACAACAGTGCGGCCTCTCCTCTCAATGCTTCTCATCACTCATCGCCGCCCAGCCGAGACAGTCCCCCTGTCAGTCGTCGTATGATCCTTCGTCTTCGCAACCTCTTCCCAATTCGTGCTCAGCGCCGTTCCACCACTCTCCGTATAACTCTTATTCATAGCCTTCTGAGTCTCCGGATCAGCATTCTTGAACAGCTTCTTGAAGAAGTAGTTGACGTCCTCTTTGTCCTCGTCGTCGTCATCGTCGAGGTCCTGCATGTTCTTGTCAGGGGCATAGGTGAATTTTTTGTTCTTCTCATTCTCGCCGGGTATGGACGTGGGTTTGGCATTCGCGGCGCGGAGAGAGTCCTTGGCGATGCTATCCCAGTTTTTGTTGCCCGAGGCGTAGGGCGATTGCACACCAGCTGTAGTAGGCTTGGCAAGCACAGCCGCGCGGACAGCATCTGTTGCGGCGTCTTCGTCGGCTGTCTCTTCAGAAACGGGTACGGCCTTGTTGTTCTCTAGCGCCGGCCACTTCTGTCCTTCGACAGTCTTCTTCAGGGAGATCTCGATCTTGGTTGAGAGGACGCGAGAGCTGGAAGCAGATTGATCGACTGGAGCAAAGAGTGGCTCAAGGGAGAAGTCGTACGTCGAGCCACTTGCGGTTGGAAAACTCAGCGAAACCGAGTTTGGCACGATGGTAGTCGTGACGGAGTCTTTCGGCACGCCTTTTGCCAGTATGGTGATGATCACGTTGGTGTTGGTCTGGTACCAGTCGTGACGTATCTTGGATACAGGGGTTTGTGCTGGAGCAGATGCAGTGGTGGGGTCGGCAGATGAAGCGGTTTCGGGGTCGTTTGCTTCTGATGTAGAACTTGAAGCAGGTGGCGCGGCTGACACCGTAGAGGCTGTCGATACGTCCTCATTCTTCGTACGGTCTGCCTCGGGTATTTCCTTCACCGTGACCTGCTTTCTGGAGTCGTCGTTCGGCATATCTTTCATCTTCATCTTGGTCTTATCCTCCCACATTCCAGTGGTCTTTTCATTCGGATCCAGCTTCTTCGCAAGTCCAAAGCAGTAGCTAGCATCCCCATATTGCTCGAGATTGTACAGAGCGATGCCTCGTCGTAGTTGAGCCTGGGCAATCAGCTCTCGCTTTGCACGTTTCACAGCAAGAATGACAGCTTCCTCAGCATCATGTAGCGCTTCACTGAATTTCGAGGTGCGTTGATATGCTATGCTACGCTTGAGGTAGTGTGTTGCGGCGCCTGGAGACTGCTTGATGGCATCTGTGTAGTGTTTGATCGCATCAACATAGTTGCCAGCTTTCAAAGCAGCTTCGCCGCGCGTTACAGCGTCCATAGTATTGTCTTACAAGGTCGAGTGGCTGTGTAGCTTGCGAGTGGGAACGTGTCGTGACACCGCGAAGGACAACACAAACGAACTCAGAGTCCATGGGGAAGTTAAATCTTCCCCGCAATCAGTTAGTCATCATGCACGTGTCAGGGTAGCAGGTCGAAGTGAAATTCAATCGTTCACTTCTAACTGGATATCGTGCAGTCTCATACTTGCATCACATCATTCCTCGTCAATCGTGATCCGGTCTCTCGTTGCATTCGGCAGACCTCATACTGTGGGAAGATCATGGAAGACAGTATTCACCCTCATCGAAAGCGTTTCGCTATAGGAGAGCACTCACGTTGGTGACAATATCAGCGTCTATGTTGTAAATGAAAGGGTTGCCGGCACTTGTTGACGGTGTCTGTAATTGAACGTGTCAAGGAGTCCATTACTTCTACACATAGAGGAAATCTCCTCTCAATTCGACTGCCTCTCCCTCACGACCCATCTAGATATAGTTAGAATGACGCTATCGGCCACAGATGATGAGGAGTTACACACTGCGGTCTTTGAATGCCATATAGCTTTGGTCTCAGCACTCTCCATCGATGGCAGGGCCCTGCGTCCATGGAATGCCAGATCTTGCCACAAACACGTCGAGTCTGCCGTTGAGGTCCTTGATAGCATCCACAACAGCCATCTCGACGACGTCCTCATCACTTACGTCGACCTTGTATGCCTTGCCTGTAGGATAGATCAGCCAGTTGTGATTATCAACGGAAGGCATCAACAACGTACACTTGACATCGTAAGACTTTTCGATCTCCGCAGCACGCTCAATAGCTTTCTTGTTGCCATTGTACCAGATAGCAACATCCGCACAGTAGCATGACACGATCAGTGGTAGGAGGGGTAGTGTTATCAGGGCTGAACCGGCCATCCTTCTATTGAGCTGCGTCTGACATCACGACGGTGATATGTGGAGTGCAGGTGAGGAGAAGAGAAGAAAAGCAGATTGAACACGGAGATGTACGTCGTGCCAGATTATCACATCGAGCACAGAGGGATGAATGGGAAGGGCCGAGCTCTTCCACCACTAGTAAACATCAACCTCTTCATCAAAGTCGATGCCGCTCTTATGCCATGCCTATTGCGAGACAAGACCATCGACCGTCAGCTATGCATCCTGATATGTGCCTTGACAAAGGACATCGCAGTGTTGTGGTGACAACGGGTGTGTGCAAAAATGTGATTCTTCAAAAGACCCCTCCCGTGCTGGCGGCTGTGACACGGTGGCAAGGGGAGGTGTCAAGATGTCAACATGCGGGTGTGAACAGATCAAGACCTGCGTATGAGTATCAAGAAGCATTTAGTGCCTGCTCCTTCAACCATCCCATGGTTGAAGTTTCCATGTTTTGAGGTATTGCATTCCTCGATCGCGTGTCCTTGCATATTGCTGCCCTTCGTACATGCATACAGTCGCACTTCCACCCGCACTCTGCGACAATCGTCCTGCCGACCATCTGTTCAGATTTGCGCAAGCATCAGTATGGCACCTACACCTCTCGTCATCACCTGGGGCATTGGGCCCTTCGTCGGCATTGTTGTGGGAGGCGCTGTTGGTCTTGTATTGATTGTCGTGCTTCCTATTCTACTCGTTCAGCACCGGCGCAATGCGCGAGCAAGAAAGCTGGAAGGCGGTGCGGATCGAGAACTTAACACGATACAGATGACCAACAGCAAGCATCAAGGCATCCCACGCATCAGTATTATTCCCGCCGAAGCTGCAACTGCTGGCTATGACACCTTGCCGTCGAAAGAAAATCTTCGAGGTGAATATCAACAGGATGAAAAGCGGAAGCGCAAATCCGACCTGCTGTCGTGGCCGCTTCCTGGTCGGCGCTCCAGCAAACGAAACACCCGTAGTGGCGCAACAAAGCAGGCTCCGGACCCTCCAAATGCAGAGCCAAGGACGCAGAACGACCTTTTGGACCCAAGGCGCGCGTCTGCTGGTACACCGCGAGGTCTCTCATATAGCGCAAACATGAATCGGCCTGGCAGTCCGCAACAGCAAAGATCCCCATCTGCAGCGCTCAAGCCGTTACCACTTTTCAGTAGTCGTACCTCCGCACTTACCTCTCCAGGTGGCAGACCCGGCTTGGAACGATCCTGTTCTGTACCTAGCGTACTAAACACTGCTATTGAAGCCACGCCAACCACTAAGAGCGGTCAAGAAGTCAAGCGCGAATCACGAGTACGATCTTTCAGCTTGGGCAGCCTTACCGCGCAGAAGTCCAGCGAAACATTACCACCTCTACCAGCTCTTCCGAAGACGCTTGCAGCTGACGCAGCACGTAAGAGGCGGAAACATCGATCGGCCAGTTCCACGGCCTCTCTCTCAAGCGTGGATACCACTACTAGCTCGATACTCAAGCAAGCGAACAGTCCACCTATCGGCGCGTCAGTGGGATTTGTGCACAGGAATCCTGATGTGGGATTGGGTTTACAAATCCACGATAGAGATTCCTCGGACTTCAAACTGAAACTCTTGGTTGCTGCGCAACTGGTCGGTGCGGCAAGAATTGCTGAGAGAAACACCAGACCTGATGAGAGCCTGAACCGCGTGTCTGTTGGTGAGGTTCATACTGCTGAGAGCATTCGCGTGCACCGCATCTCTGCGTCTCCAGCACCATCAACGATTAGGGCAGTCTCCACTCCACACCGCGACTCGCATATGCGAAAAGCATCATGGTGCGGTTCTCCTGAGGAAAGACAGCAGATTGCAGTTTTCCGCGAGGTGTCTGGTAATTCAGGCATGCCATCGCGCGATATATCACAGGCTTCTTTCATGACTTTCGACAGTGTATCAACCAATAATCCCTTCCAGTACTCGCCAACTCCACCAACACATCGACCTCAGCCACCACCATTGAAATCAGCACTCAAACATCGCAGTCCAGGCGGATCGCAGAAGACCACACGCAACAACAGCGGAGTCCGTGTCTTGAGTAATCCGACAAAGTACTGGTTTCCGGAATTCACTCGCAGCCCTTCCATGAGTGACATCAGAGAAGACATTCACGAGGATGAGAGCGAAGTGATGGACTTCCCCAGTCCTTCGTCTGAAGATGAAGACCTGGATGATCATTTCGACATTGAGAATGAGCCTCCCAGCCCGATCTTGGAACGACAAGGAAAGCCTACTGCCTTGAGAGCTACCCTAAACACTACATCTTCGGCGCTTTATATGAATCGCTTCGAGCAGGAACCTAGCTCTTCCAACCGAGGATCGCGCGTTCGTGAAAGTGCTGCCTCGTCGATCGTATCTCTCTCGACATTTCCCATACCTGGCGGGGCCTTTGCTGGCCAGAATTGGAGGCAGATGCCGCAAATTACCACGAGTGGGTCTGTAATAGAGTCCAGTCCTCCGCAGCCGGTTCCTGACTCTCCAACCATTCCCGGTCTAACCCTATTGTCGCAGAGCAGCTCGCAAAGCCAGGAAACCTTTCCTTTCCCGACTATAGAAATCGACCCTAGCACATTGAACTTTGATCCTCCAGCAGCCGAAGTATTGGATGGTCCTGGTCCCACAGTTCTGGCAACTCCACCTCGACCAGCACTGCACCGAAAGAACAGTTCTAAGAGTAACGGAAACAGTAAAGATAGGTCTGCAACCGCAAGGTCATCAACACATCAGTCTTCCTCAGTCAATCCACTAGAAAGTATACCAGACTTTGCTGAGTCCGTCAATGGTACATTGGCACCGCCGAACAGGCTTTCTGGTCCTCGTGCTGCACCAGCCAAATCAACTGTCGCATTGGTCACAAGTCTGCGCCGAGAAAATTCAGACGTGAAGCAGCTCTACGATTCGGACAAAGGCGTCAGGCGTTATGCTCGTATGGGTCGACAGCCGAGTCCTAACTTGAGCAATAACGACTTATCGGCAATGCCGGAAGGTCGACAGAGAGAGGCCGTTGAGGGTGATCTGGGCATTTCGGGCATTTCAGTTTGGGAGGACGGCGAGAATGCATGGCAGGACTCTCCGAAGAGCGCACCGAAGAGTATGGACACGACGCCGAGTAAGACGCCCACGAGCGTGAAGAGAAGAGCTGGGTTTGGCAACATGGGCCGATGGGAGGATCAGGAGAATATGATTGTAGATGTGCCGGGTTTGATGGAGGTTCCATTGCATGGGTATTGATCTCTTCTAGCTGTTTCTGATTAGGGCAGGAATGTATCTTTGAATCGTTATCGGCATGTTATATGTGGCGGTGGTTTCTGTCATTCATGAAGCTTGGAGGCTCTCTATTTGCCACAATCTCGGGCGTCAACTCCGCTCACGCGTCGAGATCAAGCGCGTGCCTCGACCTTTCCCCGGGACCTCTATGAACTTTAATCTTGTGTAACCTCACATTGTACGAAGTTTTGTTCCTTATGTTTGCTAGCATACCTATGGCATCCTCCATACGCGACTAAGTATGCTATCGGCGAAGACGTAGTCAACACGACATCTCTGGTGGCACCGAGTCACCTCAGGCAAAATGGCGTCCGCCGACATCCTCGTGCCTGATGAATTCTCCCAGCAAGATGACACACAGGAGGTGCCGACACAAGAGAGGGAATCGTTCAGCAAGTCAGCAAGGATGGACAGTCGCGAGTCCGTCGATATGGATGAGCATGAGCCTGAACACGATCCACAAACATACGAAACTGGCGAGGCAGGTCATATCAAGCTGATTGGGGAGGACTCACAAATGGAAGGCACATTGGGATACGCTGGTAACGATGAGAGTCAGAACACGTTCGGTGGTCTGACTCAAGGACTGGTCACTAGCCCGCTCATGCCCATGCCAGAGAGTCTGGCTGGGAACAAGCGCGATTACAACGGCGACTTTATCAATCATGCAGCCAGCCCTCTACCAAGGACTCCACGGCCTGATCTTGCTTCTATATTTGCTGGATTCCCAGCAGCGACCCCGGGCATCACTCTCCACGGCTTGTTCAACGGCACGCAGGCTGATGGAACACCTGGTGCACGAATCCCGCAAGAAGACGTCGTCTTCGAGCGACCGTCTCCTGACTTCCGTGTTGCCGACTCTTCTTCTCAACCGCAGGCCCAGCGAGTGCTATTGTCACCTACCAAAGAATACCACAACATCCCTCGAGCGACCACAGAACCAAAAGACACTTATATCTCAGTAAGACAATCACAAGACATCAGACTTCGGAAACAAAGCGAGGGTGCACGCTCCTCTGCGGACATCGAGGAAGAATTGGACGATGACTTTGGTGACGATATAGCACAGAGAAGAGTGAATCGGAAGCTACAGAAGGTGAAAGTGGAGCAGGAAGCAGCGAAGCAGTTCGCCATACTTGCGAGGGTCACAGGGCGAGACACCGGTCGCGGACGATCAGAGGGAGATGCCATAGATCTCACTACTCCTGCGACGCTCAGGCCCAAAGCTAGGCCGATAGTCATCTCTGATGATATTCGAGCAGACGAGGAGGATCTTGCTGGTCAAGGCTTCTCATCTGACGACGAGTCAGTTGACGAGTACGACGAGCTCAGTCAGGCAGTTCTTAGGAGTGACCACCTTGACGAGAACACCCTTGGGCCAGCTCCGGATAAACTGCGAAAGTCGAACCCACGCATATCAAGCACTCCTATGCGAAGAAGTCTACTGCAGAACCACGCATCCTCCCAAGCTCGAAGGACATTTCCGTCTTCAACCCAACAGTCATTGACACGTTACTCACAGAAGCAGCCCCGAGTGGCAGTAGCGAATTCGCAGCCAGAGAGCTTGCAGTATGATAGCATGCTTGCCCGCACGTTGCGGACGCTACAGCCATCTTCCATCACTTCGCAAGGTTTCATATCAGAGTCGCAATCAGTTGGCTTGACCTTGTCCAGCGGACGCGGTGATCTCACCGGATTGACATTGCCGCAAGAGTCAATCGTGTCGTCCATACCTATGCCACCACCTCTGCCCGTTTTATCGAGCCAGACTAGTCGCACTAGCAAAGATGGTGAAGAGGAGATCGTTCGTGAGGACTCCCCTGCCAGTAGTCCTCCTCCTGAATTGCCGCAGTCGAGCAAAGAGCTTATCGCGAATGGAGCAACTTCACGACACCAGACAGGGTCGCCACGGTCGATGTCGCCAGGTGAATCGGCCGATGAGCTGGATCATTTGACCAGGAAGACACCGGCTCCAGTTCTACACGATGACGTAAACGTACGAGAGTCTGTGGAAGAGGATATGGAAGATGCAGCAGCAGCAGCACATGCGCGCCTTTCAAACAGGAAGCGGCATCAGATTCCGGACTCGAGTCCAATCAAGTCTAGTGCAGGTGACACAAGACTTGCCCCACGAGAACACGGGCCTCAAGAGACAACAAAGCGCCCGGATAATGAGTATGACGATTCGCACGCGACTTCAGCATCGTCAAAACAGAACACCAATGCCACATTAAGCAAAAGCAACAGTGGAAGCACTTACGATACGGCACCCACGCATCAGTCGCGTCAAGTAGAGCAAGTCGACGTCAATACTGAACCTCAGCCAGCAGAACCTCAGCCCGAGCGCGTCTTCAAGATGTCAGAAATCGCAATGCAGCCTTCGCAGGAAGACTCATCGGCAGGTTTCGACACCAGCCATATCAACATAATGGATGAAGATGATATGGAGTTCGAAGCTATGCTTAGTGGCCGATCAGGAGCCAGGAAACCACCCCGTACAACATATGCGCGAGGCACAAATATACAGAAGTCTGCGCAAAGAGATGACAGGTCTTCAGGACTGAGCTCACCGCCGCAGACATCGCCAGTCCCAAGGAAATCGGTGCGACTTTCTGCGCATGACATCCCGGAGACTCCCAAAACCGCAACTGTGCAGCTCCGTAGCGCACTCAAACCAAGCACAGGCAAGCTGAAGAGGATCAATATACGTGCTCTCAATCACGCAGCAGCGCTTTCTACACCAGTCCACAGCAGTGAGAGGCCTGCAGCACGCTCAGAAATCGCCGAAACACCACAATCTGATCCCTTGGCGATCAATAACGCAGCTTCGGAGAGTGACTTACCCACGATTCATCACGAGCGCGAGGATGTGACAGAGGATTCACTACAGCAGGAAGCGAAGGTCAACCAACAGTTGATTCACGAACGAGACTCTGCGCCAGCCGAGCCAGCCGAACCAGCGGAAGATGTCGAGATAGAGAGCGTCCTGCCGGCCTTGAATGATGATCCATTAGTCGTCCCGCATCCTTCCACGCCGATGCTAGCACAGGAGCAAAAGGTGTCTGATCGAGTATTTGCACGTTTCAATGGCCAACCTATGGCTTTCTATCCTGCAACCTGTCTTGGCCCTGCCACACTCGGTTCATCGACTCAGCGAGTACGCTTTGACGATGGTACTGTCACAGAGCTCGAAGCACAGAATATCAGGCGATTTGAGCTTTTCCCAGGCGACAAGATTCGAATCAACCTACCAGATCTCAGGCAGAACGCCTGGACAGTCGTTGGCTTCCTAAATCCGACTGCTGATGTTCATACTCAGTCGACCAACAACATGCTCACTGACATCCGTGGTTTCAAGACTGTCAGAGTCGAGTCAAAGAAACGGAAAAGCCTGCCGGTGGACGGACTCTCGGAGATGCAGGTCATCGATGTGGCACTGCAAGATGTCTACTTGACATTGCAGCAATGGAATCAGCTTAAAGGTCGTGCATACAAGCATGTCGATGCCGTCGTTCCGGCTGCTAGCTTGCATACACCATTCAACTTGATCACAGCACCAGCAACGCCCTCTTCAAGGACAAGAAGAAAGACTATCGGGGATAAATTACCTCCTTCTCGCACTATCAGCCTAGCTTCCGAAGCACAGAGTAGCATTTTCAATAAGATGGCTTTCGCTATCACGTATCCTGGAGACAAAGACTCTTACCGCAACCGGGTTAGTCGGCTCATACTGAGTAATGGTGGATCTATTCTTTCAGAAGGATTCGATGAGCTATTTGAGTCGACGGTAAACACGCCGACCACGTCGTTGGAATCACCTTCGTCAAGGTCTCCTGCCAATGCGTCGCCAAAACTGATCCTCACATCTGGTGCGAAGAAGCTGGGCTTCACTGCTCTGATCGCGGATGCACACTGTAGGAAAGCAAAATACATGCAAGCTCTTGCGCTGAACATTCCATGCCTCAGTGGTCGCTGGATCGTCGACTGCATAGCCCAGGAAAGGCTTCTACCATGGGAACCATATCTACTACCAGCAGGCGAGAGCACATTCCTCCATGGTGCAGTCCGGTCGCGCACATTCACGGTATCTCAAGCAGGAGCAAATGATCCAACTTCGGCAAAACTGTCGAACATGATCGAGCAAAGAGCAAAGCTTGCCAATAACAAGCATATCATTCTCGTTGCGGGAAGTGGGAAACAGGCAGAGGAGAAGCGGAGACTATACTTATTTCTGATGTGTGCTCTCGGGGCTGGACAGATCGAGATCGTCAAGGACACGCAAGCTGCAAAGGTGTTACTTAAGCAGCCACGGACTTGGGATTGGGTGTATGTTGACGACGCAAAGGTCGGAAAGGCCGCAGATAGACTTGGGCTTACTGGAGGCGGTGCTCACACCAATGCTAGGAAGCGAAAGAGAGGCGTTGGAGATTTGCAGCAAGGAACACCTGATGAGCTGGACGATGCGAGAGCGAAAGTCATCAACGATGAGTTCGTTGTGCAGAGCCTGATACTGGGTGCGCTGGTGGAGAATACTTGAGGATATAATGTAAATAGCTTCAGCACTTGTTCAAGAACAAGTGTCTCGAGCGCGAAGAACCTTTTCGCATTGCCGAGTATCATCACGTGACAGCCCTTGTGTCATGCGTCATGCGTCGCTAAACTTTTTCGCGAAACAGGCATGAAACAATCAAACAATATCCCGTATTGCGTTTACGAAATCGAGACTACACTTAATTTCACGCTCAGTCGACGCCATCTCGCCCACCATGAACGCCTCATCGAATACAATCTCCATCCTCTCCTCCGTGCCGCCAAAATCCTCCTTCACAGCTCTCACCGCCCACCAATCAGAAACACCTTCTACATTCTTCGGCACGAAACCAGTCCTGCACGCCGCTTTCACAAGCGCAGATGTGCTAATCAGTCGACGAGACGTACGTAACTGGTCTGCCTGGACAGAGGCCATTGGCAGTACCGCCGGTGCAAACAGTGCAAACGGCCATAGCAGTCAAAATGGAGACGCACACAACGGAATATCTGCCGCCGTTAATGGAGCTGGGACTGGAAATGAAGAGTTGGAAACAGAGGAAGACGACACGATAGAGAACAGGACAGTTTTCAGGAACATCTCGGGTTACATCACAAGCGACTCCGTCCTCCTATTCCACGACGTCGATGTAGCAAACACAAACAGCCCGGCAAGCGCAATATCAATACCATATCCCTCTATCTCCCTCCACGCCATCCAGCGCGTCACCGCATCCTCGCCTACCCACAGCACCAGAGAAGCACGTAAATACCACTCCTCCACCGCACAAGCAACCTCACAAACACAAACAAGCGCGCTCTACCTCCAACTCGACCTCGGCAACCCTTTCACCCGGAACCCCGACTCGGACGAAGATGCTGCCGAGACCGTCGACTTGCTCTTGATTCCCCAAACCAGCACAACTCCCACAAGAGCCACGGCGGACGCTGGCACGATATCAGAACCGACAGCAGCAGGAGCATATGGCACGGAAGGAGCAGGGGCACAGGCGAAGGAATTGCAGGCGGATGCGAAGACGATCTTTGAGGCGTTGACGAGGTGCGCGGATTTACATCCGGATCCTGACGCGAGTGACGAGGATGATGTTGATGGCGGAGCTGGAGACTTGGGGATGGGAGGAGGCATGCCAGGGGCGAGCGGCTGGATCACGAGCGAGAATGTGCATGAGTTTGAGGGTATGTTCGGAGGTGACGAGGATGGTGATGGTAGTGGAGTAGGCGAAAGGGAGGCCGGGGACGAGGCTGTTGTACAAATTCTGGGGCCCGGCGCTGGGAGTCGACGGGCGAGAGATGATGCTGAAGAGGGCGCTACCACCGGCACGCCGGGTGAAGCAGATGGAGAAGGAGATGGAGAGTCGAAGTGGCGGCGAACATCCTGAGCGTTTGGTAGTGCAGCAGATAGTCTGTAACGGCGAATATGTCAGCGGGATTGTAGTCGCAGATTGTTGCGACGATGGCCGCGATGATGCCTAAGGTGCCTACAATGCCACCTACTGCGACCAGAAGGCAACAACGCCCGCAGCCTCTCGCCTTATCCTGCTAGCGTAGGCATCGAGAGAGGATGTTCTATTGACACCTCGCCACGCTCGCCACGATCCAATCGAGGAGCCGCGACAATCCTCTGGCCCTCCCCTGGCCTTTCGGGAAAGTACACCAGACCTTGCCGTGCCGTGTTTAAAGCACAAACGAGCACGACTGTCCTTGTAGGCAGCACTTTACCCTGCTTCTTCGGCCTAGAAGACATTGGTGTGGATGTGGAAGATTTGCAGCGTTGCGTTTGTGTAGTACAGCAGGTCGCTGCCTTCATTGAGACGAGAGATACAGCTCAGAAAGCTCATGCCCAGACCAGAAAGGTCAATGCCGTTCATATTACAACGATCCTAGTTTAATCATATTCACATATCCGCACGTTCGTCTCATCGGCCTCACTTCGTGTCCTCGATCCGGAATACATACTTGATGGCACTCGCCTTGCCTTCCTTCAGGTTCCTCAAGCCCTCCTCTACACCGTTCAGTCCGCCTGGCACGACCTGTGGCGGATGTGCTTTCAGCCAGCCGTCCTTGAGACCTTTGCCGAAGAGCGTGAACCATGCTTGTCCGAAGTCGGATTGCAGCTCTGGTGTCCTGTTGTCCATTGTTAGCCTCTCTTCACATGTTCTTCGAGAATAGAATAGACAGCTTACCCATGGACTGTGCCAACCATGGTCCACTCCGTCTTCAGCCCCTCATGCTTGAAGTCCTTGTCCAGCGGCAGGACATGCGTCAACTTCGCCACATCCTCCGACCCAGAGCTAAAAAGGTCCAGCACCTTCGCAATATTCTGATAACTCCCCTTCTCGGACACTGCATCATAGGCGTACTTGAGCTTCTTCCCCCCCAACGCCTTCTTGATCGCCTCAACAAGCGCATCGTCCCCTTCACGATAATCCACAACGACATCGCCTACAGACTCATCCAGCAAGCTCTTGGCATACGGGATGCCCTTGCCTGCAACCCCAATAATCGGTCCAACACCCGCCCGCTTAGCCAGCTGGATCGTGTACGCACCAACGGCACTCGCAGCGCCATATACCAGCAGCGGCCCGGCTCTATACTCGCCCGCCTTGCCATCCTTAACCTTTCCATCCGCCGTGCCCTTCTGCCACGGTTCTGGCAGACCTAGGCGTATGAAGAGCCCGACAGCAGCTGTCATGCAAGCGAGGGGGATTGAGGCACCCTCTTCGAATGATGTCTGCTTCGGCAGGTGGAATGTCGTATAGTCGTGTGCAAGTGCGTATTCTGCAAAGCTGCCGTGCGGGGACAGCATCTGGTGGAAGGCTGCGACGCGGTCGCCCTTGTGGAAGCCGACGACGTTGGAGCCGACGGAGTGGATTGTGCCGGCGATATCGTCGCCAGAGTTGTGGGGGCCGGACATCTGAGGGCGTTTCCAGTCTTTTGGGTTCGAGCTAATGATGGTTAGCATGCCATACAAGAACATGGGTCTGAGCAGACTCTCGAAAACACTCTCGCCTCGTGCTGTCTAGAGCCTTCATCCCCTGACTACGACTTCGCCGGTCGGAAACACAAAAGACTGATAGTAGCCTGAAGAGTGTCGTGAAGACCTTCTGCTTGATACAAGAATACGGAATATAGAACATACCCTGAAACGACGACTTTAATGATGACATCGTCTGGACCCGGCTCGGGAATGGGCGATTCCTTGATTTCGACCTTTGGGCCGGCGGAGACGATGGCTTCTTTCATGGTGGTCATGGTGCTGAGGCGTGAGGGAGGAGCTGTCGAGAACGTGTGGCAAATGGTGAACGTTGAATGAATAGCACAAGGTAGGGTCGTGTCTCTCGGAACTCGTAAAGGTCGAACTTGACGTGCTAGAGATGTGGTGAGCTTGAGAGATCGAGGAAGAAGAGTGGTCATTAAAGTATGAAGAAAGAGAGAAGAGAGAGAGCTACATGGCTTTTGTGCTTTTAGCTCAAACTACGCCATCGGCGGGGTCATTGAACGATCGACAAAGGATTATGTGATAGCCGTTTGTCACGAATTCGATGTTTGTGATTATGGGCATTCTTGCAGCAGCTGCGATAAGCTATTGTCATGAACCAGATTCTCTGAGAATGCTTGACTAAAACGTGAGAGCAATGCAGTAATGCTACACGGCACTCCGCACGATCCCTTCCAAACTGCCCTCGCCTCTACTCTGCCTCACCGCGTCCTCAAAGCTTCCACCCACAAGTCTCCCTCCTGTCGGGTCAACCTGCTGCTCTCCTTGCCGCTTGTCTTCCACTGCCCTCCTCACATCCTCAAATCCCTCATCCTCATCCTCGCCTACTTCTCGTACTGCATCCTCCCGCCCACCCGTCTCCTCTTCAGGTGCCCACCTCCACATCTTCTCCCTCACAAACTCATCAAAGTCCCATTCCGTATCTTCTAGGCGATGTTGTCCTGCAATCCATATATACGTTTCCGCCTCCAGCTCTTCCTGTTTCGTGATTCCATCCTCTTGTGCATGCCGTAATGTGTCCATCGGCGCGCCTTCCTTCACTTCCACGTCCATGTCCACAATCACAATCACTTTCCGTCGCGCATACTCATCCCCCTCGAATAGATCCAGCCGCCACATATCCTCCCGCGTCAGACCTTGTACCACAGTCCCGCGCACCAATGCTGCTTTGTCCATGGGCGTGATGCCGTCTTGTAAAGGCACGACGGCAGGATAATCCGCGCCTTTCACTCTATGTCGCCGGTGGCCAGGTAGAAGAGCAGGACGTGTGGTCAATGGAGAGGTTGTCGAGGCGGGATCGTGTGATGTTACGCGCTTAAGCACTGCGGGTGCCATGAGCGTGCCGTAGAAGAAGGCGGTGTGTGTGTGGTTGGCGAAGGGGGACATCGTGGGGCATTTGCAGCGGCTTCGTGGTGGTGGTGAGGTTGCGACACTGAATAGGTGGTGATGAAGTCGACGAGGTCGAGCGTGTAGGTTGACAGTAGGATGAGGTGACAGCAACACAAGCACGGGCGTTCCTCACAAGTCCAATGAGGCTGCTATGGAGGTGGTACGATAAGCTTATCGAGCACACAGCCCTAACGGCAGCCACAACCGCTTGCCACGTGGCATCCCTCAAAGTGAATTGGCATTCGTAGAAGGACAATATCCTTTGCGCAGTCTGTAAGTCTCTTCCTACCATTTTCAGACCAGCGATTGTGAGTCGCGATATGCAATGCGCCAAGCAGGGCTCAGGGATCTCATCGTGTCGATTCAACATCGCATACACACCCGGCGAGCCCGGCGATTGAAGACACTGGAGCCACTCCCTTCCACCTTCCGATGAACCTGCATTCAGAAATCAAGAGCATGAGACGAACATGACCGACTCCACTGTACAGTCTCTACTGTCCATAAATCAAGTCTGGAGTCGCATACATAGCCATCCTGCCACTCGATGACCACCTCAACAAACGGCACACGACAGCGCGACTCCACTCAGTAGCCAACGTCATGTCGGCTTTATTTCCGTGTCTGTTGTTCTCGCCGGAAGTGTGCCCGTCTCGGATATCGTTTGACACACGTAGCTACAGAGATGCATGCCAGCGATGCCAGAGATGCCGGCCTTCCACACCTCGCTCAGGCTGGGACTGGAGTGTATCGTTGACGCTGGTTTTGCTAATTATCATCCAGGAGGTCTGTGCTATCATTGCTTCACTCGACCGTGCGGGATTGGGAACGATTGAATGTCATTCACAGCATCATCAATAATACCATCATCATTCCACTTATATGCCCATCTTTCCTTCACTTCAAGAATAAAAGTCCGCCTCCACGACTCCTCCCGACATCCATAGTCCTGACATCCCCTGACTCCACGCTCAGGCTCCGCATCCGCCCAATAGGTCTACCAGAATTATCGGATCGTGGTCCTAAGATGTGCCTCCTTACCCGGATCTTCGTGTGGGATGTGTCATGTGAGATGTGGGATGAGTGGAAATGCCCGCTTCGACCGGATGCGCATCCTATTTGATTGGGTTTCTGCGTATGGTGCTTGGTGGCTATGAGCTTGGAGATTGGAGATGAGAGTGACAGGCAGTGGCCGCCAAGGCGGGCTATGGGATAGGTCGATGACCACCACGTCACCACCGCTCGCTGTTCTGGGGATGGCGGATTGGACGATGTGGCATTGATGAATTGGGAGAACATGCGCGGTAATACGACTGGTACTGTGTATACGTGTAGGCAAGGTCATGAGAGTATTGTATGTAATTAATTGCAAATACTGCTTCATGCAGCAGCACATATTATGTATACATGGTCGTACCAAGTCATCAGTAGCCATACCATGCCCATGCCCATTACCAACCTCCAGCCTATCCGTCTATTTGTTATTGTACACAGCATACCCATCGAATGCCACAGAGACCCATATCCTCATGTCGTATACCCAACCTCAACACCATAGAAGCACAAATTCGAAACGCCATTTGGTATCCGTATCATTCATCGTCGTATGATGTGCATGGCCAGCGCCCAATACACCAGCCGGTCTGATGTGGAGACCAGCATATGATTGGTACATCATGGTATCAGGATGGCAGGTACAGGTCCGGAGGGAGAAGTGTTGCAAAGCGAGAAGGAAAAAGAGAGTAAAGGGAGATCGTCAACGATCATAGATCGCTCGACTCAGACTCGAGACTCGACTCGCTGGAAAGGCTACCCTGATGCGAAGGAGCGGAAGATCCACGACGGCTGGCTGACCGGGCTGCGGCTTCGAGCTGTTGCAAGGTGTGTTTGTGCATGAGCCTGGGGATGATTATTGGCATAAAGGTCCCCGATGGTATCTAGTAGATGAGAAGACTCACTTCGCGTATGAGCCAGCAGCGGTCTGAGGGTGCTCGAGGTCAAAGCCTTCGGCGAATGACTGCTCCGCGTATTGAGGTTCGATGAAGGTATTGGACATGATGATTGGTTGTAAGACGGATGTAATGGTGGTGTTGGTGTGGTTGAGAAAAGACTTCGATGGTGGTTTTTGAGAGGAAGACTGCGTTGGAAGAGTTGGCGAGAATGTAGTGGTTGTGCTGAGATATCGTGTGTGTTTGTATGAGAAACTGCAGAGGGCATGAGGCTCTGATATATATCTTGGGGTCACTCACTAAGAGTACCCTACAGTTCGTGGTTGACAGTGTGGAGCAATTTAAGCTCGCTCGTCATTCTGCCATCAGTACCACGGTATAGCAGACCCTAGCGCGGGACCCTTCGTCACTTCTTCTTTGAGCCTCTTCAATCCTCCTCAATCCACTTGACGGACGTCACAGAGATGATCTTTCTGGAAAGATGGCTAGTTTTGCCGCGTGCATCGAAGGGATCGTAGTCCTCGCGGCTTATTGTTACTGCATGATCCTATCGCGACGAAAGTACAGCCGCCTCAATCAATGCATTTTCACGAGCCTGATGCGAGGGAGCAGACATGTTTCAGAGCTCAGAATGGAGTGAAAAGGGTTTTGCGCGCGTGAGCTAAATTTCGTAAAGCTTTTCCACCGTGTAAGGCAAAGAAAATGACGTGCCGATGTGCAGTATTGTGGTACCTGGAAAATACCGTCTATACCGTCGATGCTCAGCAGTTCGTGGGGCGAGTCGAGCATCGAACATCGAGCGCCTGGAGAAAACTGTAGCAGGCATCGTGGATTTTGTCTTTCCCAAAATCGCGTAGCGTTGATGACTGTCAGACCTCCACATTCTCCTCATCTTCGGCTATACGTGTATCTGTTTCACTTCCCTGCTTTTCCCGATACCGTGCTGCAAAGTGAGGAGTCTGGCCAGCATGGGATAACTGGTAGAATGTCGATAGCTTTACACGAGGGTCCAGAGGCGGAAAGGGAGTTCTGCTTAGCTGTTTCAACAATCGGCATCGATTGCTGGTATGGAGTGGTCAAGCTTCGACTCCACGAGCTCCAGGAGCTACAACTTCAGCATACCGACAGATTATGAACTCGGTGCATAAAAGAGGCATCCATACCACCATTGCCTTTCTACCGTTCTTCCCTCTCACTCGCATGGTGGCTTGCTGTTTATCATCACACTACAGCTCAAAGCCCACAGATGTAGGCGACGCTGACGTTCTCCAACGCTAAAAAGTACTTCAGCATGGCCCGCCTTACGTCGATGTGGAGTAGCCTATGTTCAGTGGCGCTAAAGAGCAGCGCTTTGACGGCAGAGCGCTGATCTTCTCGTATTTTCATTTTGCTAATCTGTTCTTACAATCGTGAACACCTTGCACGGCTAAGCGATATCACAACTCACGTTAATCCAAGTCACGTCAGGACGTTCAAGAAGAGCTCTATAGCCTGGGTGGTTGTCGAAGTGAAGCACGGCTATTGGTGGAAATATTACCCGTGCGTGGCATCAGTGCGTAGTCTCACACAAGGCTTTTGACCAACTTAGCTGTGCATGGCTGAGCAGGCATCTCTTCGAGGTTAAAGTGGCCGTCAAGCCCACAAAGGCCATTATCATGCATAGTCAGCAATCGCCTGATATCATTTCTGCCTGCAAGGTGGACATTGAGACCTGACTGTCGGTATTTGACGTAGTTCCTGGTGTGACAACGTGACAAGAAAGCCTCTGCGTTCTTAAATGGCATGTTGGTGTCCTCTGAATTGTTTTCCAACCGCAGACACAGCTATACGTCCCGGTTGACAGCATCTTTGGAAGATCAAGGATGTGGACGATTACTATCTAGCGGATAGCGCTCCGAACTGGTGACGTGCATCTCTCCTCTAGAGGCATGGAAAGAACCAATGCTGGTGTTAACCACACATCATATCACAAGCAGTAGCAATAGATTGTCTTGAAACATCAACCAGCAGAGCATCAGTTTCTTCACTACCATAGTGCCAAATCTACTCCGACGACCACAATCATCATGTCCACCTCCCCAAGCCCCATCAAGCACACCACCCTCGGCCGCTCAATCCTCTCAGTCGTCGGGCTCTTCACATCAACAGGATGCTATATGGCCGACTTTAATGCTTCACACGTGTATAACCCCACCTGGCCACCACATGCAAAGTATGGACAGCAGTGAAGGCTGGACTAGCTAGTGTTGACCCATCATAGGTTTCACAATGGCCAAACTATGAGCTTAGGTACGTAGCATCTGCACTGGAATTAGAGCAGCACATTCAGAAGAAGAAGAGGAAATCAAAGGAGTGTATTCGTCCACAACCTGCAACTCCAACTGACATCGTTTCATTCAGGCCTCCTCCTCGGAGCCTGCACGCTCTACTATCTACACCGCAGCCCCTACTCGCGCGACGCCTCTGATGCTTCCAGCCTGGAGAGCTCCAGTCCACTTAGCTCCTCTGCCACTTCCTCTTCCGTCCCAACTCCAGGCAAAACTGGCATGACGACTGCCGCCGCGGCACTAGAACGCGCTGTCATGGACATAGACACGGCAGCATTGCTAGGAAGTCTGTACTGGATCACGCAAGCGAGTGGTTATCTATATCCTGGTGCGGATGGAGGCATGCCGGAGGCGCCATATGGTCAGCTCTATCTATCAACAGGCACGCTGTGCTTGGTGGCTTTTGGATGGTGGACAGAGAGGAAGCGGTTGAGGAGTGGTGCGTTCTGAAGCAAAGGTAAATAAGAGAAAGATGTGCAAAGGGAATGAAGTAGTGTGCGGATTGATTTTGAGGTTCTATGTGAATGATGGCATGCAGAAGATGATAATGCTGTATACAGGTTCGATGTAGAAATGAATAGGACTGATCAGTATCTGTCTCTGCGGATACTTGAACTTGAGATTTTGTGGTTGAATCTTCAACCTGGGTTTTATCCAAGTAGGCTGTTGCTGGCTGTGCTCTGTGCTTTTTCTCTCTCCGCGCCTCACCCCGCATAATCCTAGAGATTTACCGTCGTTCATGATCCAATCAGAAGTCGCGCATTGGTTTACTCTACATCATCATACACTGGAGATCAGCCCGCGTTCGTGATGTATTCCCATCTCATCCCTCTCCTTTCAAACCTCACTACATGTCTCAACCTCTTCTATCACTGCCATCACGACGCTTATATAGCCTCTCCAGACAGCTACTAATTACAAGGACTACTACGACTCTTCGTCTCACACACTCAAGATCACTACAAGCTTCCAAATTACATCGTACTTACAGCACTCCAAATAATCCAATGGCATCCGTTGTTGAATCCATCCGCAACACCATCGGGGAGAACTTTGGTGGTGCCGCATCCCAGCTCAGTACTTCACAGTTTAGCTTGGAAGAGGTGCCTGATCTGTCAGGGAAGGTGAGTTATGTTGCTTGCTCCAAAAACGTTTTAGCTGAAGCTAACATACTACAGGTTGCTGTCGTCACAGGTGGAGGAGAAGGTGTGTATTGAGATTGTCTATCCCAGATGTCATGCAATAGCAAAGTTGATTCTTTTTCAGGTATTGGTTTCGGCTGCACCTACACCCTCCTCAAGCACAACATCGCCAAGCTCTTTATCCTCAGCCCGCGCAAGGAAGTCTTCGACGGTGCTAAAGAAGTCTACGCAAAGGAGCTTGGAGACGAAAAGGCAAACAGGGTCGAATGGATCAAGTGTGACCTCGCCGACTGGAACGAGGTGTATGAGGTGGCCGAAAAGGTCAAGCAGAAGACGGACAGACTTGATATTCTGATCAACAAGTAAGTCTGAGCTGCTGCTCAACTAGATTATGACTGATGAAATCTAGCTCGGGTCGAGGTATCATGTCGTATCAGCTCTCGAAGCTGGGCGTGGATGAGCACTTCGCCCTGAACCACTGCGGTAAGCCTGCCCCACGGCTGGAATCCAGCTCTGCGAGACCCTCAACTAACACCACCACCTCGACACAGGCCACGTCATCCTCACCTCACACCTCCTTCCCCTCCTTTCCTCCTCCTCCTCTCCCACCAACACCGTCCGCGTCGTCCTCCTCAGCTCCAACGCCCACCAAGGCGCTCCCTCCGACACCAAATACGAGTCTCTGGACGAGATGAACCAAGATCTCGGCGCCAACCCTCAATACGGTCGAGCCAAACTCGCAAACCTCCTCTACGCCCGCTGGTGCAGCAGGCACATCACCTCCAAGAATCCGCACTTACTTTTCAACGCCAGTCACCCGGGCTTGGTGTCGACGAAACAGAGCACGCAGGATATCCACGAGCCGTTCCCGATCATGGGATACGGCGTGAGTACCGTGCTGGAGCCGTTCAAGAAGGATCAGTTCGAGGGCGCGCAGAGCACGATGTATGCGGCGACGGTGCATAATGGGAGTGGAGAGTATATATGTCCGCCGGCGGTGGTGGAGAAGGGGAGTGACATGAGCAATGATGTGGAATTGGGGGAGCAGTTGATGAGATTTACGACGGAGCTGGTGAGGGAGAAGACGGGGGCTGGGAAGGCGAAGGGATGTCCGTTTGACTTGACGAAGGTGTGAGGGCAGAGATGGTAGTGGTAGTATCGGAAAGACCATGATGTGATGAATGAGTCAGTCCGATAATCATGCAGAAGGGAGCATGCACAGTGTCACATCATTTGTAGTCTAATGAATACTGAGTCAATTACAGCAGGAGGGTGCAGGGAAAGACAGCCAGGTTACCTCCTCTACGCTCGCCTTGCTCACCCTCGTCTACAGGATCCATGCCGATGGCGTCTCTCGCACTATTTGTCCGTACCTGCACAGCTCACCGTACAAAAATCACTCTGCTGTACCCTCATCCAGGTCATAAATAACTCGTTGCGAGCAAGAGGTGATGTACATCCTGCACATATTAAGTACGTTCTTTTCTCATGCTATGAAGATCTTCTTCAGCACCTAATGCACACCCATTTCCAACCTTTCGCACGTCTTAACTCCCCACTCCTCAAAGCCTTCTCGCACTAGTCCACTTCCTGCCCCTCCCACCATAAATATACAGCGGCACCGCAAGCGCAAACACGAATGCCTTCGTTAAGGAAGTTATATTATATCCTCCAACCTTTGCATTCCCCTCCCCCTCAATCCACGGGATAGCCGCAAAACTGAACGCACACGCAATCGTATTCTTGTACGCGGTCACGCTCGTCATGGCTTTCCCAGCAACCACCCTATACCCATCCACGATATACGTCAGACAGATCGTCTGTACCGCCGGCAGCACGCCATACGTGATGCTCGTTCCCGCCGTCGGCACAATCCAGTGCGTCTCTCCAGTCCAGAACCCCACATCAACAACCCGACTGGGTCGAAGATGTAAGGAATGCTGAAGGCCCACAGCCTGAGCTCGGGCTTGAAGAAGCCGCCGTGTGACTTTGAGATGTGTTGGATAATCCAGTCGGATCCCGGGCCGCCGTAAAGACAGCCGACGATGGCGCCGAGGAGATTCGCGGCGTTGGTGTTGCCGACGCCGAAGCCTGTGAAACTGTAGAGGAAGGGGAAGAACGTTGCGTCTACGGTCAATTGCAGCACGAAGAAGCCGAGGGTGATGCCGTAGGCGGTGCTGCCCCCGAGAGCATAGCTGGGTAGGTGAGGAGTTTTATCGAGCGCAGGAAGTACCGTAGCACGCTGATGTTGCGATCGTGCCAGCCTGACGCGCTGAGGGCTTTACTCAGACTGAACTTGGCATTAGGACGATGCGTGAGGGCGTGGCCGCCCGCGCCCTCGGAACTCCCCGGACGATGGTAACTCGTTTCGGCGAGGAAGAAGATGTTGAGTACGAGTCAGGCGCCCACGCACGCGGCGTCTATCCAGAAGACGTAGCGCCAGTTGGTGATTTGCGTGGGTGACGAGGCCGCCAACACGCCGGCGATCATGATGCCGTACCAGCCTGTAGTAGCCGTGTTGGTGGACGAAGAAGAGGTCGGCATCAACTGCGGGACCGAGGACTTCGGAGGCGCTGACGCCGAAACCTCGGAGGATGCGGGAGGCGAGCTTGGAGGGGAAGGAGTGGGCGCAGGCGTTCTAGATGCCTAGTTGGGCTGGGTCAGCCAGTGACGAGGCAGTGGTGTAATTGGACAGAAGCACAAAAAAGGACACGCACGCGAAGGCGAGTTGTTTTACGCCATGAGCTCGAATTCTGGAGGATATCAGTTTTAGCGCAGGTTCCAGTTGTCTTGGACGCCGCGCAGGGAGCTGCGGAGGAAGCAAGTCATACAAATAGGTCGTCTGGATCATCTGTAGGTTTGGGAACGAGTACCCGTTCGAGGACTTTGCCTGTATTGTCCTCCTGAGTAGTTTCGCAGCTATATGCGAAGAGGGGAATGAGGATCAAGAGACACAATTTAAGGAGCACTTGCCAAGATGGAGCTGTGCAGCCTCGACTTGGCCTTGTACCTGATGGCTGGGAATATTGACATCCTTGATTCCTGATACCGTAGCTTCCTGCCGTGCGACACTGTCGTTCTTCTCCGTAGTGATCCTGTCAGGTGCTAGGAAAGCCGTGGAAATTACTTTGCACAAAAGAGTCTTCTAGTCCGAGGCGAGAGGTTGACTCGTCCCTATACATGCCTCCAGCGAGTTCAAGGAGTCTTTACGTGGGCTTTAAGCGCATTCCTGTGCAGCATAAATTCGAAGGAGGTCATCTGATGCGGTGCTCATCCACAGCGATGGACGGTGCGAGACATGCCGAAACGCCGACGGCACTCTCCAAGCAGGCTTCAAACAGCCGACAACTTCATAGTCTGCTACACCATCAGCCAGTCTTTTATAACATCTGCCTTGGCTCATCTACTCTTCCTGTATCTTCACCGTCTGCTCCGGAATACATACAGAATCAGACAACCAAAATTGGAAAAAAGGCACTGAACACCACCATGAGTTCAAGCCAATCCTCCACCTCATCCCCATCCAACCTTCCCCCCTTGAACTCGTACATAACCACCCACAACTCAGCCGGCAAAGCCATTGCGACCACTCATCCGGCTTCCTGGTGGGTTGGCGCCAACCAGGGCATCGCCTTTGATGTAGTCTACACCACATCCGCCATGCCCGTCGACATGAATGACGACAGGGACGTCAAGCAGCACGAAGATCTCATGGCGGCAGGCAAGCTGGGACTGGTCAACCGTGGGGGCACTGTATGCCGGATTGTGGATTTCCCGCCGGAGAACCAGCCGTTGATGCATCGAACGCAGAGTCTGGATTACGGTGTTGTGCTGGAAGGGTCGCTGGAGATGTGGTTGGATTCGGGGGAGTGTCATGTGTTGAATCGAGGAGATGTTGCTGTGCAGGTGAGTGTGCCTCGATGTGAATTACGGCTCGCCTGCAGTCTATGTTGTGACCAAGGGTGCTAACGATCGAGCAGAGGGCGACACAGCATGCGTGGAAGAATGCCTCGAAGACTGAGTGGGCACGTATGCTCTTCGTCCTGCAGGACTCGGCACCGTTGGTCATCCATGGAGAGCATTACAAGGAGGACTTGAGCCATGGTGATGGGGAGATTCCATCGAGTGGTAACGATGCTTGATGCAAGAAGGAGCTTCACTCGATGTTCTTTCGTGCTGGCGCTATTGTGGACCTACATACACAGTCACCCAGGAATCCGTTGACTTCCCTGATCACAGGTCTCATTGAGTCACGGAGTCATAGAGTCATGTTGAATAGAATGATGAGATGAAGGTAACACCTAGAAATAGGTGAACTCTAGACTATTAGGTAGAGAAAGCGTATATGCTGAGAACGCTTTTGAGTGAGCAAAGCAGATAGCCAAGCAAGAAGCCTGAAGGTCACCCATGCCCAAAAGTACGTAAATCATCCCCTCATGCTGTTCCAGACGTATTCGCGATCGTGATTGTAAAATTGGATGTTCGTGAAGTGCCGCGACATCCCCACATCTGTTGCTATGAAGCGACGACGCACCCCGAATATACCAGGTAGTAAACAATCTCAAACAAGACCTACTTAGCCTCGGATGGAGATCGTGGGACCCTTGGCGCGATCCTCAAACGCCTACTACGTCTTCGTCTCATCTCGTTGCTGAGCTTCGCTGATGCTAGACACCCTGGTCATCTAGAATAATACCTGGTGTCTGGTTGCATCATCGCTTGAGCAGGTTCACCTTTATGGCCATTATTCCTACATTGCTATAGCCCTTCGACACGACTCAGTCTGCTGGCATTTCACTCTCAATCTACCTCCACAACCATGGCCAACTTCTCTGCGGAGTATGAAATGCTGGAGGAGCTCGGAAGTGCGCAGCTGCCTTATACCATAGTAGAGCTTCGCTAACAAGCTCGCAGGTGGCAGTTTCGGTGTTGTGTACAAAGCCCTCGAGAGAGCTACTGGTGAGCTCGTTGCTGTTAAACACGTTCGCTCACATACTATCTGCATACGGAGTCACGCGATTGACGCCATTGTAGATCGACCTCGACGGGACCGACGACGACATCAAGGACATTCAACAAGAAATCGCACTACTCAGCACATGTTCCAGCCCTTTCGTGACAAGATACAAGACCAGTTTCGTACGCGGTGTCAAACTATGGATTGTCATGGAGTTCCTGGGAGGAGGATCATGTCTGGACCTTGTGCGTGGAAATGTAGATCCAAAACAGTGGAGAGCATGTACTGACGTACGACCAGGTCAAGATACAACCATTCGACGAAGCACACGCCGCTATCGTATGCAGAGAACTACTTCTCGGTCTGGACTACCTACATGGGACCGGCAAGATCCACAGAGACATCAAAGCTGCAAACATCCTGCTATCGAATAATGGCAAGGTCAAGATTGCCGACTTTGGTGTTGCGGCGCAATTGACCAATATCAAATCTCAAAGGATGACATTCGTGGGCACACCGTACTGGATGGCACCGGAAGTGATTCAAGAGATGGGCTACGACTATAAGGCAGATATCTGGTCTCTGGGAATTACCGCAATAGAGCTTGTCAATGGCGCGCCGCCAAATGCTGAGTTACATCCTATGAAGGCTCTGTTCCACATACCTAAACAATCTGCGCCACGGCTGGAGGGGTCAAAGTTCAGTAGAGACATGAAAAGCTTTGTGGCTGCATGTTTAGTGAAAGATCCTGATCACCGACCATCGGCGAAGGATTTACTACAACATAGATTCATTCGTAGTGCAGGCAAGGTGGAAAATCTGCGGCTGCTAATTCAGCACAGGCAACAACAAGCAGCAAGACTTGAAGAAGCAACAACCTTGAAGTACTATGAAGAGACCATGAAAGATACCAAGCGGCCGGCAGCAGAGGAGAGCGATGACTGGACCTTTGACACTGTGAAGCCAGGGACAGTCATGCCGATGCCCAGACAGCAAGAGACGATACGCAAAAGCAAGCTCTCGGAAGTAGCGACACCCACACTGGAGCCTCCGATAGATATGATGGAGAGTATGGCGATAAAGAATGATATCCCAGCTAGAGACGACCCATACTTGGATGACTTCAATCAGCCAGCGACAGTACGACTAGCTCAGAGACAGCCGTCGACCACCAGATTGGTGTCACCAGTAAAGCAAAGTATACCTGCACCGCCGCCAAGAAGTCCAACAAAACCTGCTTCTCCCGTCAAGAGTATGATTACTGCAACGCCGACCGGTTCTCCGAAGCGGACGCCGAGCCGTATCGGATCTCCAGCCTCGAAACTTGCGCCCTTGTCACGGTCACCCTCGAAGCGAACAGCAAGTGCGGTAAGTCCGCTGAAGCAGCCACTTGGTGTTGATACCTCATTCGGAAATGGCAATTCAAGTCAACGGCAGTTTCGCCGTGTCTCAGAAGAGGCAACGGAAATCAAGCAAGACGAGAACGAGCATCCTGCTGCAGAATGTGCTACAAAAGAAGGAAGACTAGGCAAGAGGCTTTTTACAAAGGTGATTGATCCGGCTTGCCAGGAAGTGTACGCAAAGACAGCAGGGCAGGCAAAGCTGGAAACGATTAGCAAGGTGAACCAGGCGTGGGCTACACTTGATGCATTGGATCCGGAAGGAGAGCTCTTACTCTTCAAGTCAATGTTGGAAAAAGTTCAGAGGTAAGAGAAACTTGTGTCACATCGGAACGTCTAAGTATTAACACAGCTTCAGCGATCCACGACTATCACAACTACTCACAGCAAGACCCCCACCATCCTCCTCACCTCAACGTACAACCTCAGTCCTCGCCTCACACACTCGCATGCCATCAACACCATCGCGGAGTCCCTCGAAAGCAAAAGCAGTAGCAAATTCCAAGCTCGTCCTCGCACAGTCGAATCCTCATCTCAAATCTGCCCATCAACGGCGGGATTCGGCACAGCTCTCCGTCGCGAGTGGAATGTCAGGTGTCGGTGGAGGCGACGCCAGGGAGAGGATGATAGCAGAGAAAGAGCTGGAAAGAATGCAGGCATTGTTACCGCCTGGGAAAGGCGGGAGTGGGCTAGTGCATACGGGACAGATTGCGGATGCGCTGTATGGGAAGTGGGTGGAGGGTATGAAGGCCAAGTTTGGGGAGAAAGTGTGAGACGTGAAACATGAAGCACGAAGCATTGGAAGAACTGCATTTCAGCATGGTGAGTGTCTATTGTGACACTGCTTCTTTTTGTTCATTTCTCCGTATTGTATTTTTGGAAATATTCTTCTTCTTCTTCTTCTTCTTTATGGCTTAACAGCAAGAGTGGCGTACTGGACGGATGGCTAGATTTCTGGTTCTTATCTTTACTTTGGACAGTGGGCTAGAGGTAGAAATGGCACTTTCTTTCCCTTTGTTCAGTTTCATTCACTTTCATTCGCATCCCCTGACATGGACGTTGTTGTGACGACAATGCTGTGGTGTCGCTCCTCCTTGCTGGAGAGCCTCCCGAGAGAGATCCGGAAAAAGGGGCATTATCAATTAACCATTTCCCACCTTCTCGATTCAGCACTGCCCATCGGCCAGCATTCGGAGTCTTTTTGCCCCTCAACTCTCATACAGAATGACTCTGATTTTTCGAATACTTTCATAAACCCTTTCCTCTCATTCTTTTCTGCATCATTGCTCATCGCTGTATTGACGCCTTCGCTGGTGGTCACATAGGTGTTTCATAGCACGAAGCTGTAGATCTAGGTGCACTTCTTTGCTGCGGCGCCAAGGCTTTGACCTTCACAGACTGAGCTTGGGGACCCCGTCTCATATGTGATGCTTGTTTCTGAACCTCATTCTGAAACACTCATGAAATATATACGAAACATACGAGGAACATCGCGATCATGTCGCCGGCAATGCAGGAAGATAGATTGCCTGTGCAGCAGTTAGCTATCCTGTGTACGTCTTTACACTCCCTCCACCCCTTCCCATCCTTTCCCAGACCTTTCATAATGCAGCTCTCTCCCTAGGCAGGTGTTGGAGCTGACGAATGACAATGGCCCTCACTGACTATTGTCCTCTCTAGCAATATGCCGCTTCGCAGAACCCGTGGCTCTCACAAACGCGAATCCTTATCTTCCGGAAATGATAGAGAGTTTCGGCGTGGAGCGTGACGAGGTTGCGAAATGGGCTGGTCTCACGAGTGCAATATTCTCTGCGGCTCAGTGTCTGACGGCTATGCTGTGGGTGCGAGGTGTGTCAATTTTATACACATCAACCCATCTTTTTTCAACTTCTCCGTTTCATTCGGTGGCGCTCGATCCCATTTTCTACTCATGACTCAGCATCTCACTAATGTCTCGACAGCTTCCGAGCGCTTCGGCCGAAAACCTGTCATCTTGACGAGTTTGGCGTGTACAATGGCGACCACGATATTGCTCGGCTTCTCACAATCGCTGAATATGGCACTGATAGCGAGAATGCTGGGAGGTGCAGCGAATGGGAATGTCGGCATAATAAGGACTGCTGTGGCCGAGATGGTGCCGCAGAAGTCGTTACAGCCACGGGCTTTCAGTGTGATGCCGCTGGTATACTAGACTACCGATCCTCATGCGGAACCAGTAGCTGACGAGTTCTCAGGTCTGGTCGATAGGTTCCGTCTTCGGACCCATGTTAGGTGGAGGTCTCGCTTCACCAGCTCGAAGCTTCCCTTCCATCTTCGGTAACAGCGAGTTCTTCAAGAAGTATCCGTTTGCGCTACCCAATCTCGTGGCATCTACACTATTCGTCTCGGGAATCCTGATCGGTCTCCTCTTCCTGAAGGTCAATACCAGAAACCCAGGCGCTTCCCGCAACGCTGTTTTCTTCAATACATCCCGCTGAAAACATGATCTAGGAAACGATGGCAGCAAAAAAGGCCGATCGTGATCTCGGCATCGAAACTGGCAAGTTCCTAGTCAGCTTGTTCCAGAAACGCAAGGATCGCAAGACGAGCTGGACGAAGGATATCGATCAAGCGGCACCGTTGTTGAAGGACACTTCGAGGGTGATTGTGCCTCCGGCGCGAGCGTCGTATAGACAGGTCTTTTCGTATCAGTCTAGCGTTAATTTGCTGGTATATTTCTTGCTGGCGATGCATGCGACTGCTTCGGATCAGGTACGTCGATGTTGAAGCGTCGTGAAAGGGTTTGGAACGTCGAGCTGATTCAAAGTAGCTGATCCCCGTCTTCCTACATCTTCCACATGAGTACAGCGATCCCGCGCTGGATAGCGAAGGATCCTTTTGGAAATTCAACAACGGCTTCGGCCTCGATGTACGTCCCAAGCCCAAGCCATCACTTCTCAACTGACATTCTCTCTTCAGTCAGGCAAAATCGGTCGTCGTAAGCTTCCCGTTCCCTTCCCCATCTGCTCCCATTCTACCCCGACTAACTATTCCCCAGTTTTCACAATCTACGCCCTCCTAACCATGCTCATCCAATTCTCCATCTTTCCCTCACTGGCCCGCCGCTTTGGCGTCCTCCCCTGCCTCCGCGCCTGCACCCTCGCCTTTCCCCTCTCCTACGCCTTGATGCCCTTTGCCGTCCTGATGCCGACTTCCTTCACCCGGCAAGCGGCGATCTTCTGCGTCATGTTCATCAAAGGCTTTGCCGGCATCTTCGCCTACCCCTGCAACACGATCTTGATGACCAACTCCGCCAACACGATCCCCGTGCTGAATACACTCAATGGCGTGGCGGTGAGCGTCAGTGCCGTGGGAAGGGCGCTGGGGCCGTGGATTGGGGGGATGACTTTCAGTTTGGGAGTGGAGACTGGATGGGGAATTCTGCCGTGGTGGATGCTGAGTGCGATTGCGCTTGCAGGCCATGTGAGCACGTGGTGGCTCGTTGAGGGTGAGGGAATCAAGGCTGAATCTGGATCTGAATCTGAACCTGACTCCAACGCCTCGCCCTCGAGCTCCGGACTGTCGTCGAGCGTCGACGTGGCCGCTAACGAGGATTCCGGCGAAGATGCAGAGCTGTTGGGGAAACGCAGTGATCACCTTCACCGCGAATACGCCGAAGCTCCGGAAGAAGCAGAAGGGAAGAAGGAAATGGAAGAAGAGCTCAGACTTCTTGTGGAGGACGACATGGATGTGGGCACGACGGCGCAGCATGCAGCAGATGGGGCGGGTGTGAAGAGTCATGCTCGTGCTGTTCAGCATGAACATCAGCATCAACAGCAGCGGAGCAGAAAGGGGAGTATACAGATGGCTTCCCATGGCGGGTCACATGGCGAGGATCCGGAACTAGCTCTGGGAATGGGAATGGGAATGGAGATGCAGGTGTTTATCAGTGCGGAGGATGATGATCACCATGCACACCACTCTACCGACTACGCTGGTGATGGGGCTGGCGAAAGGAGGCCAAGTCGCGCAGACACTTTGAACGTAGGTGGGCTTGGCGGAGTCGGGAATGCTGGTGGGGTCGAGGGACAGCCTGCACGCGCATCGGGCGTCACGCTCGAAGCACCAGCCATGAAGCCGAGGTTGAGAAGTCCAATGGGCAGGAGGAAGGAGTCGTTGGCTTAGTGCGTGGGAGCTTGAGCCTGTTCGGTGTGCACGTCGCAGGGGGGAAGAAGGACACCTCACGTCTTTGGTTCCGCTCGGCAGCGTATTGGAAATGATGTAGAGAATGATGTTGACATGGTGGCGCAGCGCGTGGGGTGATATTGTATTGCATGGCATGATATTTGGAAGACTGGGAAAGGGGATAGAACAGAATAGATATTCTTTCGCATCCTTCAGGTTGGCGTGGATTGATTATTGATACTCTGACGGTGAATCAGTGATATCTTTGATGGATACTAGGCAAGGCTCAAGCTAGCATCTGATGCTGTAACCTCCTCTTGAGAACCGCATGGCGTATTCACTCCAGTAATATTCATAACTAGAGAGTACATGACCTATCTCCGGCAATCCTCCTTATCTCAACAGCACCTGTACTCATG
>Ga0058702_10000181_pt1 | contig 34740 bp, 35 predicted proteins | sample AgamicOrSfe_FD_83781 | JGI IMG/M metagenome (GOLD analysis project Ga0058702, IMG submission 83781) | Agave microbial communities from Guanajuato, Mexico - Or.Sf.e | ecosystem: Host-associated > Plants > Phyllosphere > Phylloplane/Leaf | place: Guanajuato, Mexico | collected 2012-05-30 | reverse complement strand
GTGGGTGGCGAGGAGGTCGTCCATGCCGCCGGCGATGAGCTTGGCTTTTAGGGCGGGGTCGGTGATGAGATCTGGGTCGTGGTATTCGGGGCGGAGTCGGGCGTCGGGGGAGATGTAGGTGGAGTTGGAGGCGTAGCGGGATTTGGGGATGCGCCAGCGGTCGTTTTGGAGTGGCTGTTGGGGTTAGCGATGGCGAAGGCAACGAGAGGAAGATTGTTCGTACCTTGTTACCCAGTTCTTCGTCTGTTCGATCGTCAACTGCCCGACTGATTTGGTTCCACCTGACGTCCGTTTCTGCTAGAAAGCCTTTGTATATCGGTGTTGCTGCAGTCAAAGCGAGCATGATCGGACCAAGTGGACTCAACTGATCATACATCTTCCGCCCTTCTTCAACGTTCTTTGCTTGAAAGGTTATCTGCAGACAGCAGCTACCCATGCCAAAAGCCATGGCATCCATGTAAATGTGGTCCTGTTTAGCTGCTCCATTCCGCACATCGTCATCTTCGGGCCATTGATGTAGGTCGTAGTTGACTGTCGGATCACTGAACGGAGAAGGTGTCTTCTCATCCTTGAACACAGGGACGTTGATTTCCACCTTTTTACCTCGCCGTGCACGAATATTGGCAGCGAGTGTCGGAAATCGAATGTGCGGGTTTGCAATTTCATCTGGCAGGAACTGCGAGCGCAATCTTTCTCCCGATGAAGGCAGCTCTTCCGAAAGTGTGTTTTTCTGCCCGAGGCGAGGAAACGTCGTTAGTGTTATTGGAAACTCATCTGCTTTCATATGTTCCTTGGCGATGATTCGTCTCCATTTCATGTCATCTTCGACTTCGAGTAGATCCGTCAATTTGATACCCCATGGCTTTCCCGGCGTCGCCTCAAGCATGAAGCGCCCGAATTCAGGGTGGAATGTTGGTGCGCACTTTGCAGCAGTCTTGCCAGAATTACTGACGCCACTGTTAATATCAGGGACACCGCCACCCTGCTTCAGGAGTTTCTCGTCCTCTGCAAGCGCTCTCAAAATATCTGCCTGCCGTAACGATAATTTGACTTTTCGATCTGCGTCGTCGAAGTTCACCACAAGATATTCAATCTCGTCGCCCCATAGAAGGGAGTCATTCTCCTTGCCCTTGGCGCGATTCCAGATGGCCAGCAGTTGCTCGATACCCCATTCTCGAACCTGTGAAGCTGCTTTCTTCGCTTCCGGCCATTCGAGCGGCGTGCCGAGCGCGAGAAGACCCATGTCGTGGTGATGCTATTGAAGATGCCCTGGACCTGCAATTGACTAAGATCCCACGCCGAAGATGTCTGTCTGTCTGTGCAATGGCCACACCTCGGAAGGATGCGGAAGGAAGTCCTGAAGCGAGTGTTTTGCAGATTTGTAAGCAAGTGCAAGATATGATTCTGATTTTCCTGTGCTCTTGCTTTCTTACACGATCACGCAGAGGATCTTGCTGCAGACGTAGAGTCGTCACACTGCACGATGCACGTTTCTCAACATTCACTTGTATATTCGGCAACAATATTCACGAAGCAAGCACAAAAGTAATTCCAATGGCGTTATTGTCGTCATTGGCCTATCGGCTTATTCTCGGCCTCATGGCATTGGAGAGGCACTCTTCACAACTTGACAACCTGACATGTAAAACTCGATAGCGAATTGGACTACTCGTACATGGCCACAATATAGACTTGAAGCTTCTTCATCCTGTCTTGGGTGTCTAAGGTAGCTACTTAGCTTTACCAGAGAATCCCTTCCTTTGCACTCCCATCCTCCTCTTCCCGTCCCCCTCCCCCTCTAACTCATCCGACATACGCCAAACGCCGACTTCCGGGCTCATGCGAGCAATCCGATTCACACAAAATCCCAAAATTTCACGCATCTGCGCCTCCGCCTCATCCTTCCCTTCCCTTCCCTCCCATCCTCAAAGTCAAAGGCACAACTCTCTCAATCCACATCCAAACGGTCCGGACAACTCTTCTTCCCAGATTCATATTAAATCACAGACCCAACGCCTCCAACGCCAAGCGCCACGCCACAACAAGCCCACCCTAGTCGCTGCAAAGTCTATCTGCAGATCTCGGACAGCGGTCAACGGTGAGCTGCTTTGGACGACTTCAGGTGGGCATGAATTGAGGCTGAGCAAGTAAGTGGGATATCGGAGTGTGAAATAGGAGCGGGAAGGGTTGTGTTGTGCGCTGTCGATGGAAGGAAGTGGACGATTCTTCAACATTACTGTGCGAGACAAGACGCCAGTGACTCTGACTCCGACTACGAGTGCGTGCATCGCCATGTGTTCACTCCGGGTGGCCGTGAGCCCTGCAGAATTATTGGTATGATGCATATGATGCTTGCTCTAGACCGGCACGCAAGCAAGCGGAGTCAAGTTTCAAGACTGCTGGAAGTTGCCGGCGGAGCTGATGCAGGTATCATGGAGCGCAAGTCCACTGCTCTACTACACCATGGGCATGAGCTTGTAGCGAGATGATATCAGACATGCAATCCCCAGAAAGGCTTGGGACACTCAAAAGTATAGTGTGCAATGCGCATGACATTTGTCGCCTATATACATCTCGCGCTCATCATCTTCACATCACCTCATCTCATCCACATCATCTCATCTCATCCACATCATCTCATCTCATCCACATCATCTCATCTCATCCACATCATTTCATCTACAACATCATCATCATATCTGTCCGCGTATCCATTGCTGTCCCATAGCTACCCATGCACTGCATCGTGTGTACAAGCCGTACGATCATCCCGATACCATGAAACCCATTGCCACCCCTTTCATATCGTCGTTAAAGTGTTTCTCTTAACGATGACAAGAATCACCTTCAGATATGAACCATTTCTACCCAATCATGCTCGTTTGGGTTCAAATGCGTAAAGGCAGCATCGCCATGCTCGGGGAATCTCAATCTCCATATCCATGCCCCATAATCAGAAATCAGGAAAGTAGGAGAACAGCTATGTCTCAGTAGACCAAGCCTGTTGTGGTGAAGTCGTCTGATGATTGATTGCCTGATCGTAACATGACCGGTGTGACACCATTGTATCGTTGATGCTTTTGGTGTTGCAGCTTCCTCCAGTATTGTGCTGTCCTGCTTCGTTCCCATCTTGTGCTGCTACCTCCTGCCATACGCCGAGAAAGTGGAAAAGAAAAAGGAAACATGCCTACCAGTTTGAAAAGGTCCTCCAACGCCTCACATGACAGGACTGGCGATGTCGAGAGATCTGCGAAGAGCAGATAGAGGGATCGGAACTTTGGTACCCATCTTGCGAGTGAGCTTTGCGTAATCTGAGACGACATGATTAGCCGAGAAGTCAAAAGAATCGGAAACATAAACTTACGGAGACCACAAGCGTTACACAATGTCCTTGCTCCATCTGGTCCACGGCGCCATTCGGGAGTCTCAGATCGGGCACAAGAGTGGCATCGTCCAGGAGGAGCAGCACGACCTCTACGCTTTTTGGTATCGGGTCCAGTCATAGCGTCTTTGTTCTGGTCCTGTGGGTAAGCTTCATCGGCAGTGGACTGCATGGCAGCCTTGTGGATCTGCTCTTTAGAACGTTCGGCGAGGGCGGCCTGTTGAAGCACCATGACTTCGCGCATTCGACTCAAATTGTGATGGATGTCAGCACCGTTGTTGAGCATCTTATCAATCTCATTGAGATCTGGTGTCGATCCAGGGAGTGGACCCGAGCGCTGGGTTTGGTGAGCACGCTGGCAGTAGTGGTTGGAGAATTCGAACATCTGCTTGCTGAAGTCGGCAATTCGGGCGAGGGCAGCTTCCAAGTCGAAGCTTTCAATCTGAGAGCTAACATTCTCGCCGTAGGCTACCTGACGAGCTCTTGCTTCGTGCTCACTCAATTCAGGCTGGTAAGGAGGACGACCATATCCAGGTTGAGGAGGATATGCAGCTGCATTGTGATGAGGTTGTGCAACATATGGGCCGTAGCTGTGGACAGAAGGTTGGACTGGTGCCATGGGTTGAGCCGTGAAGGTATAGTTCTGTGGGATAGGAGCGGGCCATGCTTGAGTAGACGTGCGTGCAAACGACGTGCGACGAGGCGACTGAGGTGTCGGGTATGAAGTGGAGTCGGTCCGCTGATATTTCTGTGCCTCATGTGAGGAGATCGAGTACCGTTGGTGAGAGTGGCTGGGAGGTCCGACAGGAGAGACACTGGATTGTTGCGTCATATAGACAGGTCTGCTTTGTTGCGACGGTGCGGCGCCAGATCTCGGTGTTGGAACATTGTAGACATTGTGAGGCGATCTTGGGGAAGGATCCTGATGCTGGTATGTCGCAATGCTGAGTGGTCTGGGACTGTACGGTCTGGGAGGATGAGAGATGAGCGCGTCAATGGATGGAAGGGTCTGGGTCTGCGCTGAATGAGCTGGAGGCGCGCTGTGAAGTTGTTGAACTTGTTGAGGTGCTTCTCCGAAGCTGGTCATGGCTGAGATGGGCGGCAGAGTGCTTGAAGATTATTAGACTTGTTTCGATGACTTCTGACTGGATCTTTTACCTGTTGTGGTTGTTTGCCATTGTGGATTGCGAGGACGTAGCCATCGAGATAGATCAGATGAGAAGTGTCACGTAGGCGTCTATTCTGATATGCAGTATCTTGGATCAAAACGCAGTGCACTCGGTGTTGGCGCAGTGTGCAGTAGGTTGTAAGATCACAGAGGGGTTGAAGGTTACTGGTGTGGTTGATGTTGATGTTGATGGATGAGAGTGATGACCTGATGACTTGGAATGAAAAGTCGGAGGATCGGAGGCGTGCTTGTCGATTCGGACGAGATCGTCAGATGAGGGAGTAGCGTATCAGGGAGGGTCGTTCTGTTGGTGGAAACCAAGAAGTTTGCTGTCGCCTGAAATTCAAGCAGTAGGTAGTTTATCTTGCATAAGGCGGTCGAAAAGGTCAAAAGGCTAGAATTGGGTGGCGACTGATGATCATAAGTAGCAGATGGCAGATGCGAGAGAGAGCAGATGAGATGGGATGGCAGATGGCAGATGCAGATCTGATCGTTTTTGCAGATGTGGGACACACACCCACGGCACGGAGTTTTGCCAGCGCTATCCATGGCTCATTATCCATCGCTGTTTCTGCCTGACTCGGTCCAAATCCCCACGCTCCACGCGCTTCAGCCGTTTGATCTTTTCTGTTAAGCGTCTGTGACTTGTGAGCTGCAGCTGCAGATACTGATACTGGTGGTATCAGGTAAAGAAATCTCACAGCGGTTAGCAAGAATAGCAGCCTCCTCAGCAGCTCACAATACAGCCTGCTGCAGGTGATACATGCCGCTTTAAAGGATGAAATGGTCTTCTATGCTGACAGTCAGGCTGAATGAACTGAAAGGCTTGGTCATTGGCTAAGATTTATTGGTTGCGTGCATGCATACACATCCATGACTTCCATCAGAGGCAGAAGAGGCGACGGGACTAATGCACTGACTGATCTACATCGAAGCCGATGATCACACTTACAGTCTTCAATAGTGCGGAGATAGCTCAACAAGGTCTCGTGCGATGTTACACTTCACTTTCTACCTTGACTTCGCAAGTGAGTAATTATCGTTCAGTGGCGGCAGAGGTATCGAGGACAGGGGGACGTGGTCGTCTGAGCCTCGCCTGTGGGATGTCGTGAAACATGATGGAAATTATGTGTGCAACTGCTGCTCGGACGAATTACCATCTAAAGCATGATGGACTGTGGTTTAAAGGATAACGTCTTCGACTCGCTACCGGATAGCATGGTTTTGGAGTACGAGAAGCATAATCTGTCCAACGTTGAAGTTATGCTGTTTCATGCTATGTAGTCTGCACAAATCAGCATGCATGCATGGACAACATGGATCCCTGGCAAAAGCAGTAGTTCGTGCAAGGTCTCGCGCATCCCTGTCGAATTGTATCGGATATTGCCGTCGGCTGTCTCGTGACAGAAGGTTCTATCAGCCCACACCTTCAATCTCAGCGTTAGACCCTTGGGGCATTGCAAAGTTGAAAGCCCTTCGCAGTGGCGTGGGGTCCAACAGTAGAGAAGTAGAGCAACGGTGCACAGACAACTCCAGTTGTGCTGGATGGCAATTGTGTTATCATGTCCATCGCGCCGACGAGATCTTGTCTGTACATGTACTTCATTGTCTTGCCTCGTGCTTCGAGCGCGTATGCACAGATAGATGCATGCATATATGGATCAGCATCGGTCATGTGTCCTACCAGGAATATGTACGGTATAAAGATACAAGGACGATCGACCGATGTTTCATCTCTGTCACATCGACCAATACTTGTCGTGACTTGCTATAGGCTGTCTCAGGTTTTTTGTCTTTCGTACCTGCGACAGAACAACAAGGCTCGGCCCGATGTGCTGAAAGCGCGTGGATCTCCGGGCTACTGTCATCCACTCTTCCTATTGGCTGTGATGTTCTAGTCTTTCGACCTGAGTCTTGAGTCTGAGCTTCAGCTGAGTCTGTTAGCGACAAGTTCTAGACAACGCAGAGCCACACAGTAGGGTCAAGAAAGTTGTGAGCTGACAAGTGTCAAGGAGGAGGGGATGCCGAAATTGCTCACGAGCGAGCGGGGTATTTTTGTTGTGAGTAGTAATCGCCAACGGAAAAGGGGTCAACCTTCAAGTTCAGCCTCTCGTTGCGATGCACCTCATCTATCGAATCTCAACTGCCAGTGACAGGCGAGATACAAGATGCCATCTCGATCATCGGCTGATTCTTCTACTTCTCACGCGCAAGTCTTAAATATAGCAAGAAGCTTCTGTGGTTAGTAAACGAATACCTGCACTTGGCCTTGTCGCAGACACATCATACACCATGCTACGATACTACTAATCATCTCCATGTATCAGCCTTCACCCCGCATAGCCACCCTCTCTTCAGAGCCGCGCACGATGCGTGTGCCCTAGACCCAGTCACTCCGGATCGAACGGTCAAAGAATGAAACATCACGCTATCGAAACGCTAGCCTTGGTGCTTTACATCGGCATAGCCGAGCAGTTTTGCCCGTTCCAAGATACGTCACTTTTTCCATCACCCTGCATAATTGGTTCGCTCATCGATATCTGTAGCCGAGAGCAGGCACACGGGACTTCCCTGCTAGACTGCTTCCAAGTGATTTCGTATCGATTCTTATACAGCCCTACAAGGACGTCTTCGATCGCGGCACGGCAAAGATATACTTGGTCGAGTTTCTCATGGTTGCTTCGATCCTTGCGACATTCAACCAGCTGACCACACTCAACAGCGTGAAGCTGAGTGTGTCACTCGCCGAGAGATATGCACAACATCCGCACTATACCGAGACATCTCAGATTGCCGATGCACCTGCTAAAAGGCTACAGCATTCACCTTCAACCCGGTCACCTTCAACCCGGTTGCAACTTTTGGCAGTATCCAGAGCTGGCTAAACGTCACAAATCTCAATGGTGAATGTGTAGAAGTGGTGAATCGGGTGGAACCTGGGACCTGAGGTGCCGGCGTACGTGCTTCATGACGGAGATGCTGTATGAGGTGTGTTGGAGCACATGACGGCTCACAAATGTGATACGCGATGTCAGCACCACTGTCGACTCCACATATCGAGGTTGGGCAAGCAACATGCGCTGGAAGAAAGATATGATCTTGTCCAAAGGGAAGCCCACAGCAATACAGACTTTGATCTAAGCCCAACACGTCACACTTATACCAGAGCTTGGCTTCATCCGTCATGTGTTCATCATGTGTCTTGTGGTGATGCAGTATGCTCTCTGGACAAGCTCAACTTCTTGTAGTGTAAACAGCGTGACAGTCACCTCGACACGCCTTATTCAACGATCAATGACCACACACTGCTGCTGATTACGCTGCTGATAAGGGACCCTACCCAGCAGGACTGACAGTGCGACAACGACCGCTAGGCTTATGATGTTCGGTCAAATAGCTGAGGCTACGAATGACATGAACAATTTGCCCTAGACGTGTTAATCGTGCGCAGTGTTCGAGACACTCTCCACTGGGGTTAGGCTTACCGCAGGTAGTCGAGCAGTGATGCTGCCCTGCCACTGCAGCTTGCATTATATCGTAACATGTAAGCACCATCATGACGATGGTGACCAGTCCGATGGTACCACGAGATCATCTACTTCGTAGCAGTGCGTGGATGAAGCACTTAGAGCTCTATTCTTTTTATAGCATGTATTAGACCTGAGCACCACAAGCCACCAGCACTGGCAGACGCAACTTACCCATTGATGCTGTTCATCGAAGCAAAACTTTCCTGATGGTGGTTCCTGGGACACTGCTAAGGTTGAGTTGTTCCCGTCCTCTACTGACGACACCACCAAGTTCATCACGTACCTGAGCAGTGCTGGACTGCGCGCACATCCTTAAACTGAGACATGGCTCAGCATGCTCGACAAGCCAAAACCTGATTATGGAGTACTCGGCAAGAATATTGCGCCCTACCGCAGCGTGCACGTCCATGCGATTGTCGATTACGTTCCCGACACCGGAACGAAGGCAAGATACAACGTGTATGAGATTGGTCCGCCTGGCACTTCAGGTTACACACCTGGACGTCCGAAGACGTCTGGCGCTGATTTGACCCTTTCTTCGGAACCAAAAGCAAAACCGAAGCTCAAGCGCGTTGGTCCTGCTCAGCGTGCGAAGAATGCACTTGAATGGACTTCCAGCAAACAGACTGCCTCGGATTTGGAGGCCACGGCTGGTTCAAGCTCATCGGCGTCAGCACAGCAGGAAAAGGGCAAGAAGCGTGGACGTGAGGGCGATGATCCTGAGGAAGGTGGAGATGGGTCAAGGAAGATTAACAAGACTTGAAGTACATGACATGGTCTTTGTCGAATGGGTATGGAGGTGTTTGGGATGCGTGAGTTTATGATCAGTGAAGAGGGTTTCCGCGCTTCAGTGGAGGGCAGAAAATATGAGCATGTTGAGACAGGCAGTTGGAGGCAGGTATGGGGTTTGTTGTTGTGCGGTTCGTCTTGCTTTTGAGCGCGACTTTCATGGTTGCCGTCCACTCCTTTAGTTACTGCTTTTGGCAGATTACTGTATGCTACCTCTTTGCATGGTCAAGCATGAGTCGAAGCGGGCCACTCATGCTTGTATTTGGTAGTGACCGTATCCACGTTTGAAGAATTGCTGTGCGTGATTGGTGTGGCAATTGTGTCCGTTGAATCCTGATTGGCTCGTACCAAAAAACAAAGAATATATGTCATCTAGTCTTTCTAGTAGTTCAACCAATCAGAAAAAGGCGTGCGTGGGGTAGTGGGTGAGTAATTTCTACTTACCTTTCTAATCCGATCAATCAACTGATCAATTCCCACAGTAACCTTGGTGCTTGCCATTCAATTCTGTCTGCACTAGCCTCGAGTGAGTAGATACTACACGTGAAGAGCTATCCGCCGTCTCTAATCATGTTCAGGTTCGATTCTCGACGCACGCAATAGCTTTGGCTCCCTGAGCCATACCTTTTGCTACCTATGAGTCCTGTGGCAAGAGGGCATGCTTTTAGCTCTTGATTTGATCTTTTTGAGCATGTTCAGTGCGTGTTACTAAAGTGGCGATTATCTGGTGAAACTGTGGAGAAGTTGCACAGATGGCGAAGTTCGGCCGGCGGTTGCATGCAGATCACAACATCGATGCTTCAGTCATCAACCATACATCAGAGTCTCGCTTTTGATCAGAGAGCTTAGCTGATCTCAATTTCGAGCTCAGGAAGTACTCTTTGCCTGATCGCGCGAGAGGTTTGGCCAAGAACCGTCAAGAGGGCGTTTCGCCACGATTCTTCTGCCTCGAATCCAGGCAAACACACTTTTCTTGGAAACTCTGGTGCCACTGCACGAACAGCATCCACGCCTTGCGCGAGGCATACACACTCTCGAATCTGAGAGGGGTTGCCGTTCCTAACACATAGACTTGTGATCAATATCGTGGACTCGAGCATTGCCACCACTTCGCTGAGGTGATTACGACGCCGCCACTCTCGCCAAGCAACACAAGACTCTGGTCGTCTGGGCACTTGGTATTCTTGTCATGCGTCGTTTTTTGCCTTATACCTCGCCATACATCACCCTTGCCCCTCTCTGTGATGTGCTGAAGACTTGCTATCGCCAGTCAATATGATATACAGAGTGACTTCTGCTCTAGTGCTTCTCCTCGAGATCATAGCGCATACGGTGACTGCGCATTCCGTGGCAAGAAATCCACTGCAATACCTGGAAATACTGAAAAGCTCTCGAATACAATCGCCGAAGGGCAGAGTGCATGCATACTCATATTTCGATATTGAATTGGAAACACGATTAGGCCAGGAGATCAAGCTAAGGCTAGAACCGAATCACGACGTTATCAAAGAAGGTGCTACAGTATCGTACCTCGGGACAGATGGGTTAGTTGCTCATACAGAGATCATCGATCGTATAGATCATCGTGTCTTCAAGGGCACTGCACATCAGAAAAATGTAGCAGGCGCATGGGAAGAGGTTGGGTGGTCGCGGATAACAGTTCTCAGAGATGGAATACGTCCTCTTTACGAGGGGGCTTTCTCTGTCCGGCATGATAATCATCACATTAAACTCAGTTCGAGCTACACTCGCACGAAACATGAGCTGGATCCTGAGCTCGAGCAAGACGAGGACGAGTTTATGGTTCTCTACAGAGACTCTGATGTTGTACCTTCACTTTCCGCGCGCAGTCTGGGGAAAGATCAATGTCTATCACGCGAACTCAGCTTCAACTCACGACCTGATCACCCTGTATACAGAGGCACAATCAGCAGGGAAGATGGTCAGTGGGGAGAGATGTCAATGGGCAGGCTCTTTGGTAAGAGACAGATTGACACGCAGAGTACTGGTAACTCCGCTGGAGTGAACTTGACCAGCTCCATTGGACAGAGTTCTGGCTGTCCATCGACGAGAAGAGTGGCTCTTGTGGGTGTTGCAACCGATTGTGGTTACACTGCGTCTTTCAACTCCACACAATCCGCCAGAGCAAATATCATCAGCGTCATGAACGCTGCATCAAGCTCGTGGGAGGCATCTTTCAACATCAGCCTAGGTTTGCAGAATCTGACGATAATGGATGCGAATTGTCCTGGGACATCTCAAGCAGCAACTCCGTGGAATAGAGACTGCGGAAGTAATCTTGATATTACCGCGAGGCTAAACTTGTTCTCTGCATGGCGTGGTACACTTTCGGATACGAACTCGCATTGGACGCTCTTTACACAATGCCCCACGGGTGATGCGGTAGGCTTAGCTTGGCTTGGGCAAGCCTGTGTGCACGATGCCATGACTTCCAACTCGACTAGTGGCCTTTCGGAGACAGTCTCAGGCGCGAATGTTGTGGCACCAGTAGCATCAGAGGAGTGGGCAGTAGTCTCCCACGAAACAGGACATACGTTCGGAGCCGTTCACGATTGGTAAATAGCGCTTACTATAATCTTCTGAAGCTACTAAAATAACGTTGACTAAGTTTTCTAATAGTACTGCAAGCACCTGCAGCGACGGGATCACCTTGAAATCTCAGCAGTGCTGCCCCCACGCATCCAATCTCTGCTCCGAAACAGATCAACTCTACATTATGAACCCTTACACAACAAGCGGCATCACAGCGTTCTCCCCTTGCTCTGTCGGGAACATCTGCAGCGCCATAGGCAGAAACTCCGTCGACACCTCCTGCCTATCCACTAACAAAAACATCCCCACCATCTCCGGCGCCCAATGCGGTAATGGCATCGTCGAAGAAGGCGAAGACTGCGACTGTGGAGGTCCTTCAGGCTGCTCAGACGATCCGTGCTGCAATCCCACGACGTGCAAATTCTCTTCTGGAGCCGTATGCGACGACGCCAACGATGACTGCTGCTCGTCCTGCCAGTTCTCAACCTCGGGCACAATCTGCCGCTCCAGCACAGGTATCTGCGACCCAGCGGAAACCTGCACCGGCACATCCGGCACCTGTCCAGCCAACATCGTCGCGCCCGATGGGCAATCCTGCTCTCTTCCCAACTCCACGACGAAAGGTCTCCAATGTGCCAGTGGCCAATGCACCTCGCGCGACCTCCAATGCCGCGACATCATGTCCGGCTACATCACCAACTCCAACGAAACCTACGCGTGCGATCAGTCCAACTGTCTCCTCTCCTGCACCTCGCCTGCCTTCGGGCCCGGCGCGTGCTATGGTCTGCAGCAGAACCTGCTTGACGGGACGCCCTGCGGGGGTAATGGCGCGTGTTCAAATGGGCAGTGTAAAGGCGCCACGCTCGGCGGGCAGGTCAAGAGCTGGATCGATGATCATAAAGCCGTCGTCATTGGTATTGCTGCGGGGCTGGGGCTGTTGCTCGTGGTGACAATCCTGTCATGTCTCTGTGGATGTGTGAGGCGTGCGAAAGCGGCGAGAAGAAAGGCACCACCGGCTGGAGGAAGGTTACAGAGGCCGCCGATAATGGAACAGCAACAACAACAGCAGCAACAGCAGCAGCAGCAGCAGCAACAGATGCCGCACGGATACGGCTGGGGATACCCCCCATCACAGCAGCAGAACGGGTGGAACGGTCCAGCACCGCCGCCTGTGCAGCAATCCTTTTACGACGGGACAGTACAGCAGAGCCCACCATCGTCACCACAGCATCAAGTGCTGCATGGAGCGGGCATTATAGATTCAAGACCGCAAATGACACCGAATGTGCCTGGGGCTCAATATGAATTCCAGCCACCTGCTGGATCTGGGTATGCGGTTCGTAACCCGCCTGCTTATCCACCGGCAGGTAATATGCCTGGCGAGCTGGCACGGTATGCGTAGGGCTGTGCACGATGGTACATGGCGGTTGTTGTCCATTTGGCTATATGAGGTCTGGTAGTGGAGTCTGCGGTAGAGGCTACGTGCGGGGGGACTTTTTCTATACATATTCTTTTGCGGAGTTAATATATCATTTGGCGGCGGTGATGTGGACGTAGCATACTGTGGGCGACACCTGACGAGACATGACTGTTTGGTTCACTGATGAAGGACCCACTTTCTCGAACACAATTTGGTTTCATTTGGGTTATCACAGAAACTTGAAGCGACTCTGTCGTCGTCATCTACCAAAAACCTCGATGTCTGAGAAAGATGAGATCAGTAACAATGGTGTTCAGGATTCGTATCGTAGCACTGTATAGGAGCACACTCTGATGAGATGTAGTGAAGCAATTTTGAAAATCTTAGCCCTCCGAGCAAATATCATTGCAACTGCTGCCGATGTATGCCAGCTATCGTCCATTCCAGGTACGCCCGCGACTATGTTACAAGCGAGATGTACTCGTCAGGCGTTGACCAGGTGGCTGCAAACTCATCCCCTTAGTCGCAAACTATACAATCCAGCCCGCGTATGCTCTAGGCGGTACATTAGCATCATCTGGCGGACCACTATTCGGCCCTCTATAGATATCCCCGCCAGCAAGAGGAGCAGGAGTGAGGCTGTGTCGAAGAAGCTCCAAGTCTGCAGCACTCATAGGAATGTCTTGCGGCATCATTGTCGCCGAAGACACAGGTCTCGCAGGTTGTAGTGAGGGTGATTGCTGAATTCGTTCTGATGGATGTGCAGTGCTATGCACCGAAGAGGGCCGCCCCTGCAGCTCCCTGGAGAGTTCCTGCTGTAGCCGAGCGCCGATACTTGGTGCTCGGCCTGATATACTCGGTCGATGTGGTGTAGGTAGGCTTTGACTGAGTGATGCCGGTGGTGCAGGACAATGTATTGAAGAGTCGAATAATCGTGCTTGTAGAGTACTGACATAGCTGCGGAGGTCGCGATTCTCCTGCTGAAAGTGATTGGCTGAATCTGCTTGTGCTTGTAATGACGCGAGCCGATCCTCTAATTCCTTGATATGATTGTCCTTTCGGGCTCGAAATGCGCGCTGTATGGTATTAGCTCATGTTAAGTCGAGCAATCACAGGTGCATACCTGTGCCGCTCTGTTTTGTTGTGCTCGTTTTGTTTCTCGCAATTGCTTCGCTCCTCTTCTGTTCTTGTCTGGATCCGCATCGTCTGCCATTACAAAGTCAAGTCCACCCCCGCCATCTGTCTGCACGTCTCCGCTTTCTCCAGTCTCATACGGTAACCCTCCTGCATCTTGATAATTGGACTCGGTATTTGAATGAGCTGGTTGCGACTGTTGTAGATGTTGGTAGGGGTTGACTTGGGAAGGAAGCGCGGTGTGGGCATTGCTGTTCGTCGTCTGTGTCTGCGCTTGGTCGGCTTGCACAGAACCAAGGGCTCGTTCGATAAGGATGTGATCGTGAAGGGCTCGGAGGCATTAGTATGCGAAGTAATGCATTGACGTAGACTGCGACTCACAGAGGAGCTGTTCTTCGTTCGAGGGTTCGTCCTGTTAACTTTGTCAGACTTAGGGTTGCCTTGAGCATGCCGTCGTGCTGGTGAAGTCATACCTGAGGTTGTTGCATTGCGTACTATTCAGAGCACGCAAGCGTGCCTCCTCTACAGCACAGTCACACCAGCGGATCACAGCAGCTGACCATGCGAGGTAATCGGTAAAGGCCTGCCAGATATTTGCGACAACCTCGTCACCGCAGCACGTACTTTCGCGAGATGTATGAAGCGTAGGCTACTTGCGTGAGCATGGGTCGTGAGAAGCGGATCATGACTGAGCAGCAAAGTTGATGCGACGGGAAGAGATGCTACTTACTGGGTTGTGGTGGTGACTGGCAGAGCGCGTTGGTGAATTGCTGACTAACGCTTGGAAAAAGAGATCGGAGTTCTTCTGCCGACAAATGACGAATTGAGCTTCTTGCGCGTCGACGGCAAGGTGGTTATAGGTGTCTGTGTAGCTACACGTCGATTGCAGCATGTCTTCCCGTAGTGTGCTCCGATCGCATCGACTGCTCTCACACTCCAGCCACATAAGACCTATACACATATTACGATCACGTCGTTTATTCACTTCCAGCACAACTCGATGTCGACAGCAACAACATCGTAAAGAGTCCTTCTCCTCGCGAGCACGAGAGGCACTTTCGCGGACAAGGATACAATGGTACTCTATCCCTGCTGTAGCCGGTATTGGCTTTCTTGGGGTTCTACAATTCTACAAGATACAGCGAAGAGAACAAGCTAGATTAGAAGAGGAGGGAGCACTTGAGGGTGGGCCTGGGGGCGAGCCACCAAAGAGACGGAAACGTGTACAACCAGAAGGGCCATGGTATGATATGAGCGTGCGAGATTGCGATTGACATATGCTAATATGTGTTACAGGCAGGTGCGGGTCATGTCAACACTGCCACTAAAAGCAATATCGCGTGTCTGGGGATGGTTCAACTCCCTCACGATTCCATACTACCTACGAGTGCCGGGCTTCAAGCTCTATGGATACGTATTCGGGGTCAAGTAGGTCATGCCAGCTGCGTATTCCGAACAAAGGCTGACATTATATGGCACTCAGTTTCAATGAAGTCGCAGAATCAGACCTCCACATCTACCCCAATCTCGCCGCCTTCTTTTACAGAAAATTAAAACCCGGCTCCCGACCAATCAACCCAGATCCAAATACACTCATCTCACCAGCCGACGGACTAGTCATCCAATTCGGCCAGATCGACCAAGGCGGTCAAGTCGAGCAAGTCAAAGGCGTAACCTACAGTCTCGACGCCCTCCTCGGCGCCAATGGCCCCTCCGACGTAGAATCCAACATCTCCACATCCTCTTCCTCCCCTCAACCAAGTGACCACCGCAGCCGCACAGGCGATGCCGAAGAACACCTCGACACAGACGAAGAGTTCGCTCGAGTCAACGGCATTAGCTACACCCTCCCACACCTCTTCTCCGGCCCCCAAGACCACAACGACCCTTCCCACGCGGAGAACAGCCACCCCGTCGCCGATCAAGCCACGACTCCACGCGCCTCCTCCGAAGCCGCTGTCCGTGCCGACCTCGAAAGCAGCACACCCGCAAGCCCCTGGTGGTCGCCTACCTCTGCACCCTCCAAACCGCCAACCACACTCTACTACATGGTCGTCTATCTCGCTCCGGGCGACTACCATCGCTTCCACTCCCCCGTCTCCTGGGTCGTCAACACGCGCCGCCATTTCGCCGGCGAGTTATACTCCGTCTCGCCCTACCTTCAACGCACACTCCCCGGCCTTTTCACCCTCAACGAACGCGTCGTCCTCCTCGGTCGCTGGCGCTGGGGCTTCTTCAGCTACACGCCCGTGGGCGCCACGAACGTTGGGTCTATCGTCATTAATTTCGACAAAGAGCTGCGGACTAACAGCTTGATCACTGACACGGCTGCGGATCGTGCGGCGGAGGAGGCTGCGGATCGCGGGGAACAGTATAGCGGGTTTGCAGAAGCGACGTATGCGGCTGCGAGCGCGAAGCTCGGGGGTCATGCACTGAGGAGAGGGGAGGAGATGGGGGGGTTTATGTTGGGAAGCACGATTGTTATGGTGTTTGAGGGGCCGAAGGAGGACCTTCGGGAGGATGGGAAGCCTAAAGAGGGCAGTATGGGATGGAAGTGGATGGTGGAGAAGGGCGTCAAGGTCAAGATGGGACAGGCGCTTGGTGCGGTGGTTGAAGAGGTGAGGCAGGAGGTGGATTGAAATGAATGATGATGATACATAGGATGATCATGTAATGGAGTATACCCTATTAAAGGTGAAACGGAGTGGTATAGTTGCTCCATCGATGCGCTATGCATCCGCCACGGTCCTCGTCATGCCCAAGCAACACCATGCGCCCTTATGTCTCGTGATGCATGCCAACGACTTCTTCCAATAACCCCTGACTGAGTCGTTCCCAGAGCAATAAACGTACAAAGCCGTGCCCACCATGGTCACAATGCCGCCTGCCCGTCCCATCATGCAATGCAAGATCCACGTCCTCCTCACAGCCGTCTTCAAACCACGGGCAAAGCCCCTGGTCCCGTCTTATGCAAAGGTCCCTTATACATCTCATCCGCATCCTTACTGATACTTTCTCCGGTAACCCTCCTAACATCCGCATCCCTCTTCAGCCGTGCCAACAACACCGACGCCTCCTGATCCCCATTGACAATCCGATCGTCGTCCACGAGCTGAATCTCGGCTGCAGTACCACCGAGGCTTGACGTACCCTCAGCGCACTGCATGCCGATCCAGTCGACGCCGCCGGCACGACCGCGTGGTTGTGTCGCGACGAGACGTTCTTCTAGAGGTAGTGAGGAGGCCGACGGAGCTGCGACAGCGTTCAGAGTAGACAGGGTAGAGCCATGCGGGATGTCTTCGACACCGCCTTGGCCTTCGGCGACGCCGATGTTTGTAGTTGTGGCGTCCTCGGATTTGGACGAGGCACCCTCGCCCAGTACGAGACGGCGATGCCATGCGCCCACAAACATGCCGTCTGGATCCACATTCCCGCGCACCTCGAGGTACCTATTCATATTCTCGCCATACATCCCACGCAAGTCTTGATGCGAGACGGTAGCGAAGTTTTTGGCCCAATGTGGTCGGCCGCCTAGCTCTTTCATGAGATACTCGAAAGCTTGATAATAGCGCTGGCGACATGGCGGGTCTAGGCCGTAAGGACGGTACAGCGTTGCGTTAAGATATAGCGTTGGTTCTGATTCGCAGCTGGGGTCCATGAAGCCGCGAGTTTTCGTATGTGCGGTTGAGCCGTCGGCGACACGGACTTCGACCGGGGAGTGTACGTAGAGGCCTTTTGATGAAAAGGGAATACCTGAGGAGGCTTCGTCGCCGTTGATCCATGCGGACAAACGTGTGATTGCTTCAGGCCCGTGGCGAAGGGGAATGGCCCATTCATTGACCCATTGGCTGTAGAGGCAGTCCATGAGGAGGCCAGTGCGTTGGGGCTCGATAGCTGTGGCTTTGGACCCGGTCTTGAATCCATATTGTGAGCCCATGATGAGCCATTCGATTGTGGGGAGCAGGCGGGGGATGTAGTGTGCGACCGTCAAGCAGGTATGGTATATGTAAAAGCCTAGGAGGCCACCGTACCAGGACGCTTTTGGTTTTGCGAGTGCTTTGTCAGTCTTATGTGCTTTCCACACAATCGCACGTTTCAGATAAGGCATCCACCAACATCGGACATATTCATCTGATTTCCAGAGGCTATTGTTCCAGGTTGCAATGACAGAATCAAGCGGTTCCCACAGTTGTACCCATTCAATATTGCAGGATGCAGCCAGCTCCATCTCGATCTCCGTGATGATACCAATCCCACCTAGCGAGACAAGAGCCGCGCGGAAGAGGTCGCTATGATCGTCTGGAGAACACCAGACAGCACTGCCATCAGCAAGGACTATCCGCAGGCCTCGCACGTTTTGAGAAAGGAGACCATGATTGAGTGAGCTGCCGTGCGTCCCTGTCGCGATCGCCCCAGCGACACTCTGAATATGTATACTGCCCAGATTTGGCAATGTGAGACCATGCTCGTTCGCTGCAATGTTGAGCTGTTCTAATGAGATACCAGCCTGGAAGAGTATCCGTCCTGCATAGCGCTTCACGTCGCGCGGCGCTTCCGGCCCTTGTTCAGATGGATACTTTTCCACACGGAGCACTCGTGACAGATGACTCAGCCGCACCATCCAGCTTGATGTCATCGTAAGGTCACTCGGACTATGGCCACTTCCCACTGTGGTCACCCGCCGCCGGCATTTCCTGGCCAATGAGACAATCTTCTGTACTTCTTCAACAGTTTTGGGTTCAATGAGGAATTCTGGTCGCGAGTGGTAGGTGCGCGCCCAGGTAGCATGGTGATGTGAAGGTAGGGCGCGAAATGGAATGGTACTGTCTGTGGTTATGCTGCTCCACGGTGCAGGGAGTGATGGTAATGTGAGCTCTTGCAAGCCGTATATTTCTGCTATTGCTGGCGAGTCTGCGGATTCGAGGCCATCGTTTGAGGATTTATCGCTGATGAAGGAGTATTCGCTTTCGCCTAAAGAGGTGGCATCGTTTGCGGGCGGGGCGGGCGTCGCAGGATGTCCGTATAGTGCCTTGAAATCGAGACCTTGCGCGAGGTCGTCCGCCATGGTATCGCCGTGTGTTGTGTTAGGTGCAGAAGATAGTGTCTAGGTTAGTATCTAGGTCGGACAGGCAGGAACGCAAGGTTATAAGACATGATGGCGGGCTAGGTAGACGTGAGGCGACTGTTGTATGCTCTCTATTGTGATGACGATGCAGATCAGCGCAAATGGTCATGCACTCTCTCCCATGCCCCGCACTATCATGAACGTCCTAATAGGGGCGACGAGAGGCATGTTTCACCTAGTCTCATAGCAAATGTATAAAATTAGCTTGCGAGGAGTGCCGTGAGCATTCTGCTCATATTATGTTCTAGTAACATGACAAATTCGAAATGGGTATCTTCCATGACTTGCATGGCATATTTGCGCCTCTATATAGCTCCATCCGCCGCCCTCTGTTTCCTGTTTCGAAGGTATTTTGCAATCTGCTCATATTGCGTCACAAAGAAGCATCTCTTCGCATCGCTCCGCCAGGTGAGAACTCCGATAGTCTCAGCATAAGTGATGCATTCGTCGTATTCAGGCTTATCCCTGAAATTATTGAACAAGAAACCTGCTGTAGCCTTCATACGATCGTTCTCGATTTGCCATAACCTAACCTGATCAACGACTGTAGGCGGAAGAACTGGCATCTGGTTTTGACCAAGACCTGCTGCTGCATTGGTAGAACGAGACCGGTCAACCATGACTGGATGAGCATGGGCGGTAAGGTAGGTGATAATTTGCTGAGACGTGATGCCAAGTGCTATAGCACGTTGTATTGACTCTTTTGTGAGTCTTCCAGATACCATGTTTGGGTACCGGGTCGAAAGCTTCATAAATAGATTGAGAATGGAAATCTGCAAGGGCGATGATGTATACGCGTAGATGCGATAATTTGTTTCAATGACAATGAATCCTCTTTGATCCGCAGATTGACCACCACCGGGAAGTGCGGAATTTGTTGTGCTCAGAGAAGCAGCTGCAGTATTCGCATCTGATGTTAGTGTCGTTGCTAGTCGTGTCGGGTAGAACCTTGATCCATCAGTTGGCGGTTTGTAGACGATACCAAAGTCATTCAGATCTTCAAGCATCTGAAGCTGGGTTGGTGTCAAATTGGTAGTGCTGTAGTCCTGGCCGATCTCGAGACTTCCCAGCGTGAACAAGAACGCAAGGACATCGACACTGTCCATATCAAGCTATTGTCGTCAATATATGTGACAGCATCCTCGTGGAGCTCACTTACAGTCTCCGAGTATTCCAAGTATATGATGAGCAGACTCCATACTTGAGCATTAATCTCCTGTAACAGAAATGTGAACCCAGCCTCGGTGATTGTAGGTGTTCTGCCTTTGAGTTCCACCAGCTTTCCTTGTTGAAGCAATTTCTGAGTGCCTGAACTTATCATTCCCTGAGCAGTACTTCCAGGACCCGCACTGCCCACCACATAATACAGTATAGCCTCCCATTGTATTCGTGCAAAGTCGTCTAAGAACTTCTCGTCAACTTTGTCCTCCTCGGCCGTATCACAAGGAACACCAAAAGATCTATGATTGCCTCCACCTGTCAAGGCCATGCGCAGAGAGGAGGAGAAGGGATTGCTCAGTCGATATGATTGCGGCTTTCCCGGGTCTTGGATAACGGAGAGAATGTGAAGGCGATCGAGAATGTCAATTGCGCGGTCTTGTTCGCTATCGCGTCACGTCAGCTGGTGTCAGAACATAGTCAGAAGTCTTCTTTCATACCGCTTGCTTTCCGGCCTGACCCAGGTGTCGAGATGACTGACAGGCAGAGGATCTGTGAGGAATAGCATAGCCATAACGAAAGTCTTTGCCAGATGAGGCAGCATGCGCCTGAAGATTGCTAACGCAGTGGAAGGCTGCTGATACAGTCTTTTGAAGGTTGTCCCAGGAAGTTGTTCGAGGTATTCGAATGAGCGCAACGATGAGGTAGACATGGTGGATGGAGGGAGAGCGAGACCAGCTCGCTATGTAAGTGGCTATCTCATCATCACGACGTTACAGTATCGAAGGAACAGTAGTGATGCGAAAGTCGAGAAGCATGACGGGGACAAGTCCGTGGTGCAGATCACCACCTGCCCCTGAGTCTCCTACTCCCATAGATCAAGTGAGGCTCTGATTGTACGGAGCAGTAACGACATCCCCTGCCTAAGATCATGTCGTCAGGGAAGACTCTGAAGTTCGTGACATCCGTGAGTCGGTCCGTATCACAATGGACGCAGCATTGACATAATCAGGTCTGGGAGTCATTCAGAGCTTCTTCTGGGCTTGAGCCGAGGTGAGCTCGCATTGAACTAGATACAAGTGCAGTCTCACTGAATGCTATTCGATAGACTGCTCGATAGCGTATGCCTCTACATCCTCATAGCAGCTCATATCTTTAATTGAGATTAGCTACGCATCACAGCTGCTCGCCCGGGTACTGTCAATTTCGAGCTAGATATTGAAAAGCATCATACCAACCGGCTCAATATCTTGCATGGCGGCGCACTGGCATCGATGAGTGAGTATCATTGACTCTCGAGTTGACAGCGCCGAGTTGCTAATCACTCGAGCACTTTCCAGCGGATCTAGGTGGCTCACTAGCCGTAGCTTCGAAGGGTCTTTTTGCTACTGGAGTTTCAACTGATCTCAGCGGTATGTTAAGTCAGATGTGCCGTCTATCTATCTCTACCCCCAAACTCATGGTCCATGTATAGTCACATACCTGGCCGCTGGAGGGGTCATTGGTGACACTGTAAGAGCAGAAGTGACCTGCGATAAGTGTATGAGGCCCGACTGGATCTTGTACTCGATGTCCCCATTTATGCTCATATTGGTCAATCTGTAGTCGGCAAGAGCCTGGCGTATACTTCGATCAAGTTCATGAATGCAAAGGACGAGCTCGTGGCGCGAGGAAGTCATACCAAGTCAGCCATCACTACTTAACAGCATAATCTGTTAACTGATCTAGAGACACAGGTTTATTGCTATAGCATGGAAGGACCCAAACAACATCACAGAGGAGCTATCACCGGAGATTGCGAAAAAGGCTAAGTAGATTTGCTTGAATTCTGCATAGCTGGGGGTTGTTGATGCTTCTTCCGGCATGCTATGAGTGGTTACGAAGAATGTAGGATTGTAGAGTAGAGTGAGATGGAGTCGTGAAATGATGCCCAAGTATGCTCAACACGATATTCCTCTCGGGTTAGATACCTGCTAGAAGAGACAGATAACCCCCGTGTATCATGTTAGAGAGGGTGCAATGGTGGAAGTGTCAGCATAGCTTGCAGCTTCCGCTGCGACTGAGGTGCAAATCGTAGGTTGTAGATCATGCTGCTGCCGACAACGCCAAGACAGAATCTCTCCACAATCGCCCGGATCACGCGGTATACACGGCTACGACGGCAATGGCAACAGCAAGTAGGGCAATGATGATTCGCTTGTCCACGTCGTATGCTCCTACGGTACCAAAGAAGGTAGATTGTCTACTGCCAATCTCTGGTACAGTACATCTGTTACGTGATTTATGCTTAAGTCGTCCATGATGTAAAAGAACACGATATCACACATCTATTCAATGTTCTTGACCATGGACTTTGTGGACATCTAGCCATCTGCTTGAGACTCCCGTGCATTGTACAAAGGAGGTCCTGCTCCTCGATCGTGACCACCGCCAGTCCCTCCGCACACGAATTCGTTATCGTCTTTGATTGAGGAAAGAGTGGCATGCATCGTTTCAGAAATGAAAGCCGATCACATCGGATCAGGAGCAATGAGTCCTCGGGTGATAGGACAGAGGTGGCGATGCCCACAGAATTGGGCTGGAAAGACCGGATGAAGCATTTCACTTGGGTACGTCTACTTTAGTCCCACGACAGTTTGGAAATAAGAGATTGACACTCGCAGACATGGTATACACTATCCATGGCGACAGGAGGCATAGCAAATGTACTACATGCAGGTAATGTTCTCCTGATCCACGCATAGAACCACCACGAGCACGGGTTACACATCACATCAAGCACAAACTCACGTCGCTAATTGCCACCAGTTCCCTTTCGCTTCGCTGGCCTCAATATCCTTGGCCTGATCTTCTATTTCTTGAACCTCCTCATCTACCTTCTCATCTGCCTGGGTCTCGTCATACGGGCCTACCACTTCCCCACTGCCTTCAGGGCATCCTTCCTTCATCCCACTGAGAGTCTCTTCATCCCTGCATCCATGATTGCTCTAGGGACCGTCCTAGTCACCACAGCCGAGTACGGACTCGCCCCGTCCGGCGTCGCTGCCACAGGTCCTTGGCTGCTTGACACGCTCGTGGTGGTCTTCTGGATCTACGCCGCGGGTGCTGTTGCTTTCACAGTTGGCATCTACGTGCTGGTCTGGTCGACGCAAACATTCACCGTGCAGACTATGACACCTTTGTGGATATTTCCTGCGTACCCTCTGTTGCTGGTCGGACCTCTTGCGGCTGTCTTGACAACGGCGCCAGCGGGTGCAGACAGCACGAGGGGACTGCAGATAATCGTCGGAGGTGTGGTGGTGCAGGGGATGGGATTTTTGTTATCGCTCACAATGCACGCGACGGTTCGTCTTGGATGAAACACTGTTCACGTGCAGAAGCTAACCCAATGCGAAGTATATCTACAGGCTAATGACGCAGAAGCTACCTGGCGTGGCAAGTCGCCCCGGCATGTTCATCAGCGTGGGACCTAGCGGGTTCACAGTCACGGCGCTTATAGGACTGGCAGGAAATATAGAAAATGTGGTGACTGCTGATTTCATGGGCAACGGGATGATGGCAGGGCTCGTGGCGAGAATCATCGGTTACTGGGCTGGTACGTCTACTCTGATCCAATTCGCCCATGCATTCGCCAGTGACGAGCTGCAATTGCTAACATTGAGCAGGAATCTGGCTATGGGGGTGAGTCTCTCATCCGCGCCCAATCACACCACCATGTCGTTGCTACTTGCTTGCTAACTGACTGACTATCCTAGGCTAGCACTGATCTTCTTCTTCATCGCCGTCACTGCACACTGGTCTTTCTACCGCCTAAAGATGCCCTTTGCTATGACTTGGAACTCATTCATCTTTCCAAATACCGCACTTCTTACGGCCACCTTTGCCGTGGCCAAATGCCTCGCCGCTCAGCCAATCGCGATCGTGGCCTGTGCATTGACCTGCTTACTCATCCTACTCTGGTTCTTCATCGTTGGCATGGGCATTCGCGCAGTGGTGCAGAAGCAGATATTATGGCCCCAAAAGCAAGAAGATCGTGATGATGAGGCTGGAGCAGGATCGACGAAGCCGCGGGATCTCAATGAGGATCGAATCAACAGCGCAGAGAACCTAAGAGTGGAGGATCAGGACTTGGAGCATGGTTATCGTGGTACAGCAATCTCAAGGTCAAGAGCGCCGCAAAGTCCCTGATAGACGTTTTTCGCTTTCACACTCTTATTTGACGACTTGAAGAGCAAAATGTCCAGATTCTCCCAGGCTCAAGTCAAGTGCAGGTCACGCTGCAATCTTGAATACTAGGAGCGGTGAGCCTCCGAAATGAGACTACTTGAGCTATGCCAGATGCGAAAATCAGATGGACGTCTCATGCAAGTGACGAAAGCAGAGCAGCATAGTCCAGGCATGCTTCATCATCACCATATTGAGTAATGATCTGCATACCCACAGACTGCACACCCTGTGGCATAGATATGGCTGTACTCGGGCTCATCGGTACACTAATGGCAGGTAGTCCAGCGAGGCTAGCAGGCACCGTAAAGACATCGCCGGCATATGCATCGAGCGGTGCCTGTCGAGCGATCTCCCCTAAAGTTGGAGCAAGGGTCGGTGCTGTCGGGCAGATGATTGCGTCGACCGTGGTCTCGACATTAGCAGTATCAGAATCCTCGGCTCCCGGCGATGCTTCGTCAGTCATCAAGACATTCGGCATAGCGAAGATCGCATCAAAGTCCTTGACGACCAATCGCCGTATGCGCTGCGCTTGCATGAAGTAGTTGTCGATGGCGTCGGCGCTCAAGCTATAGGCACCAAGCAATATCCGACGTCGCACTTCTTCGCCAAAGCCATGCTTTCTTGTCTTCGCAAATAGCTGAGTATGTGTGCTCGGTGTAGCATCAGGCGGGTGATTGCCGTAGCGGACGCCGTCGTATTTGGCGAGATTGGAGGATGCCTCTGCGGGTGCCAAGACATAATAGGCTGACAGTGCTTGGCGGGTTGAAGGAAGCGAGACTGGGTGGACAGTGTGTCCGGCGGATCGAAGACGCTGTAATGTCTCTAACCATACCTCACGCACTATTGGCGAGAGCTCTTCAATATTATATTCTGTTGGAACACCAAACCTGATACTGCCTTGACGTTTCTGTGCCTTTACTGCCTGCCGGATTCGTTTCCGTGTGGCAAGATTGAGGCTGGTAGGATCTTTTTCATCGTAAGCATCCAGCGAGCCAAGCTCATGATGTAGCAGACGAAGCGTATGAACGTCTTTCGCCATGTAGCCCACCGTGTCAAGCGAATTGGCATACGCAACCACGCCCCACCTAGAGACCAGTCCGTATGAAGGCTTGAATCCAAAGATGTCGTTATACGCAGCTGGGAGCCGCACCGAGCCGCCTGTATCTGTTCCCAGTGCACTATGATACATCAGCCGCGCTTCATCGTCCGGAATCACTGCGACTTACCCATGACACTGGCCTGTGGCGACGACAACTGCACTACCGCCAGAACTACCTCCAGCACTCCTTCCTGCAGCAGATACTACAGCTCCATAGGCTGAATTTGTCGAGTGTGATCTATCGTGAAATTTAGCAATATCCAGTATGCCTCACTTATGCCTGTCCTCACCCCATGCCAAATTCATCTAGGTTAGTCTTTCCACCGATATGGCCTCCCGCCCGACGCAGTAGTGCAACTACTGTAGCATCGTAGGGACTTTGATATTCATGGAGGCCACGGGAACCACAAGTAGTCGGGAAATCAGTCGTGCAGGTGTTGTCCTTGACGGCGATGGAAAATCCCGCGAGTGCGCCTGATCTTGTTCTTGATGCACTAGAAGACTTGAGCAGACTAGGACCTGCTATGAAGGCATTCAAGTGGCGAAGTGCCCCATGTGCTCGAGGTGATTGCATACAAAGTGGTCTTCCTTTGTTTCTTGCTTGACCTTTTCCTGATTGGCCAAAGGATTGCACGGCAGCACTCGTATAACACAATGAGGACCGTCGTGAAAGCCTCGGACTATTCAAGTACGTACTTTTGAGGTCTTGTAAACGGAATATCAAGACCCTTGGACTGGTTCTGCGCTGCGTGCATCAAAAAGCACAGACCTAAGTCTCCACAAGATGCTCCGATCGACAGGGGAGATCTTGAGACGGAGCTAGATCCGGTCCCAGCCATCTTATCGTCATCTCGTCATTGTTCACATCCCATCACTATCCTTACCTGCCTCATCGCAGACGTGCTCGCCATGGGAGATGTTCTTTGTGTCGCTGTGCTCCTCACGATTGGAGCACTGGCGATGCAGCCTAGCGCTCCTGCACCACCTGAAGCTCATCTCCGATCACTCCCATGGAATCAACTCAATTTCCTGCATACTACAGACACACATGGCTGGCACGGGGGCCATCTACAAGAAGGATCATACTCGGCGGACTGGGGCGATTATGTCTCATTCGCAAAACACCTGCGCGATCGTGCGGACGAGGAGGGAGTCGATTTGCTCATTGTTGATACTGGAGATAGGGTGGAAGGTAATGGGCTGTACGATGCGTCTGAGCCGAAGGGGCTGTATACTTTCGAGATCTTCAAGCAGCAAGATATGGATGTCATCACCAGTGGGAACCACGAGCTCTATAAGGCCAACTCCAGTAACGATGAATACTACAAACTTGCCAGGCACTACAACGAGAGCTACATTGCTTCCAACTTAGACGTCTACGACCATAAGACCGGTCAGCTTGTGCCGCTAGCTCCACGCTTCAAGAAGTTCACGACGAAGAATCAAGGCATCAGAGTGCTCGCTATGGGCTTCCTCTTCGACTTTACAGGAGGATCAAACAATACCGTCGTGCAGCCAGTAGAGGACACTGTCAAGACAAAGTGGTTCGAGGATGCTATCAAAGATCGTGATGTTGACGTCTTCTTGATCGCGGGACATGTCGCCTTACGGTCGATGGAGTTTGACTTGATCTACAAGACCATCCGTTCGCAGAACTGGGATGCAAAGATACAGTTCTTTGGCGGCCACTTTCACATAAGAGACTGGAAACGCTGGGACTCGGCGGCGTACGGCCTTGCTAGTGGTCGCTACATGGAGACGATTGGGTTCTCCTCCATTGGTGGTATCAAGACTGCAGACCATCAGGAAACCCAGATGAAATCGAAGTCGAAATTCCAGAGGCGATACATTGATAACAATCTCTACTCTATGTATCATCATTCCAGCAAGGACAGCACCACATTCGACACACCACTGGGTGTCAACGTGACGAAGCAGATTACGAAGGCACGTAGTGCTTTGGGTCTCGATGAGCTGCATGGCTGCGCCCCGCAGGACTTGTGGCTAGACAGAGCCGCCATCGAAAGCAATCAAAGCATTTTCAGCTGGCTTGACAAGCAGGTACTTCCAGATCAGCTTAGTCAAGGTGTGAAGTCAAGCATGCCGAAGCTGGTGATACAGAATACTGGTGCTCTGCGGTTTGATGTCTTTGAAGGTGCCTTCACTAAAGACACTACTTTCCTGATCAGTCCTTTCACTAGTGGTTTCCGTCAGATCAGGAACGTGCCCTACGAAACTGCTGCGAGACTTCTGGACGTCCTCAATAGTATTGGGCCTATTCTTGCCCAGAAGCTGGCAATGCCAGAGTCGACTGCCAATGACCTCACTGACATGCCTACTCTGGCAATGCCGGAACAGCTTGCTCGCGAACAGGGATCTTTGCGAAAGCATGAGACTGGTCAGCTCATGTACTCTGCGGATGCACAGAAGTCGTTGTCTGCCAAGATCGCAATCCGACCTGGCTACGTCACGTCCGACGACGATGGGTCTGATGGGGACGATACTGTACACTCTGACATTTTCCGTTACAAACTGCCCCAAGTGATGGAAACACGGGTCGATTGGCCACTTGATGACAATGTGACAGTGACGAATGTTGATGTCGTCTACAACGGCTTTATCGAGGGCTGGGTCTTGCATGCGCTGAACTTCCTTGGCTCTCCTCATAACAGTTCCAGCACTTCGCCGTATATGGAAGGGACCAGTCTGACAACTGTGATTGCCGACTGGGTTGGGTCGAATTGGCCGTGCGGCGAAGAATTCGAGCAGTCGTGGAAGCGTAGTCACAGAGTTGAGTAGAAGAATCTGCACACCCAATGTCCTCATTCTTGTTCCGTTATGGGTACTCACACTCTGCTCTTCTCACTTGTCTCTACACCTGCTTTGCCCGCAACCATGTGAGGAGTTGTGAATCCTGTATGATGTTTTCCAGCTGAAGCATCAGCTAGGTTGAGTCCCATCTCACCTCCTCTGCTGCCATCTAGGCACCAGATCTCGCCTGTCGCGTCGACATATGCATCAGTCTGTCCCGAGGGTGTCGGCTGCGAAGTGCCACGGCCCGGCCAAGCCCATTTCTTTGTCCAGATACCGCTGTTGTTTTTTACATCACTGCCGTCTAGCACATCCACAATGCGTGATCCTAATACAGGAAGGAACTTGAAGCCATGTCCTGAGCCGCCTGTAGCGAGGTAAAGGCTGTTTCCATAACCAGGGTACTGGCAGACGAGAAAGTCTGAGGATGCAGTATCAAGATACCAGCACAGTCGAGAGTGATCAAGGCTCCGAAATGGCTGTTTTCTACCTTGAACGCATGGTAGCGCGGAGTTTCCAAATTCGACCAAGACCTGCTCGTCAATGGCAGGTATCGACTTGGGGAATGCTGGAATGGTTGTGATGATGGTCTTCTCACCTGGTCGACTTCCAAGTGGTGCAGGGATTTCAGTAGGATTGCTATAGCCAAATGTATGTCGCGCGAGTTTCATCTCATTACCTCTTGAGGGTGGAAAGCAGAAAAGACCTGTGTTTAGGTTGAGGTGAACGGGGATGTTCTGTAGCGCACTCGTCTCTTCCTCAGTCAATGCCATATAACCTAGGCATTGTGCTCGGGGGCTTGCAACACCACGCAGATCCACAAGCGTTCCCGTCCATGCGCCAGTAGCAAGTATAGTCATTTCTGCATGCATCTCACTCCCATCATCGAGCTGCACTCCACGCACGCAGTCGTTTTCAGTGAGAACCTTGCTTGCTTGACCGCGCACGAAGCGCACTCTCGCTGTCTTTTCGACCTGCTCCCACAGCCAGCGCATTGACGCCTCAGCATCTGCCCAGCCACTCCTGGCATTCAGATAGCCGATACCACCGCTCCCTGCTGCGGCTCCTGGCGCTCGCATGGCCGTAGCAATGGCACTTGCACTAGGTAACACAGGTATTCTCTCCTCACCACAGCCCTCGATCCGACGCACGTTCTCCAATGCCGCCTGGACATACGCATCACGTCCTCGCTCGGCGGTTAGCAGAAGCCCGGGTTCGCTGTATCTGCCTTGGCCGCCTAGCTCATCGTCGCCGGTTCTGCGCCAGTATGACTGAGCTTCGGCGGCGAGGTCAGCGTAGCAGGAATCGCTGTAGTCGGCACGTATTATGCGGGAGGTGTCCACAGAGGAAGTGGTTGCTACCTTTGAATCTGGAATCGATGGATGAGGGTCAAGCAGCGTTATTGTGGTCTGCGCATAGCATGTACGCTGGGTAAGGGCAAGAGCACTCGATAGGCCAAATACTCCTCCTCCGACTATGAGGATGCTCTTTGGTGCTGACATTCTCCTTCGGGACTTTATAACAATTTTTCTTTTCAGGAATGGTGAAGTTGACCACTGCTCTCGAGTGTGATATCACACTAGACCATAGAGTCATACCATGCAATCAACGATGACCACACCGTCGACGTGCAAGCTAGGTCCTGTGTGGTCCCCGTTAACCAGTCATCGATCCGCCCGTTGATGTCCTGGCCTCTGTTCTATCTCCGTGGTCGATGTCCGTTTCAAGCTTAGCGTCAAACTGTGCAGATTGTCGTTGTCAAACTTCTTTGGACTTTTGAGATCACTTCAATCTTTGCCCTCGAATTGATGTCCGGTGCTGCAGGACGTAGACTGGCACAGGCAGCCAGAGCACCGAAGGGCCCTGCAGCTCTCGCATACAAGCCTCGTGCCACGCCTCGAGTGGTCGAGCCACAAGCAGGTCGTGGACGCTTCTTCCAACGCTCACAACGTATTCCCTTCTACTTCACTATTGGCACAGCTGGTCTGATAGGATTCTACGTTTTCAATGTCTACACAAGCTACCAACGTGATGGTCTAGAAGCCAAACAACGCGGGATACCGCTCGACGTGTCCGACCGATACCAACGAACGGCAGAGCATTACGATGAGGATGTTGACTACATGGAATGGATCATGGGAATGACGAAACTTCGCAAAGAGCTGGTGGCGAAAGCTAAGGGCAATGTGTTGGAGGTTTCCGTGGGTACTGGACGAAATGCGCCATACTATCCACTTCTCAAGGGCATCAAAAGCATGACCATGGTAGATCAGAGCAGCGAGATGATCAGGTTGGCGCGCACAAATTGGCCTAAGACATGTGCATACTTCATCAATGCGTCCTTCAGAATACAATCGGCGGCTGAGCCTATTCCATGTACAGACCCTGCCGGGTACGACACGATTGTGCAGACAATGGGTATTTGCTCTACGCCGGAGCCGGAGAAGGTGCTTGAAAACCTGGGAAGAATGTGCAAGCAGGATACAGGGAGGATATTCCTGCTGGAGCATGGCAAATCTTACTATACCTGGCTGAATAATTTCCTGGATAAGGCTGCGCCTGCTCACGCGGACAGGCACGGATGCTGGTGGAACAAGGATATCGGCGAGATCGTGAAGAACAGCGGCTTGGAAATCGTGGAAGAGAAACGATATCACTTTGGCACGACATGGCGTTATGAGCTGAAGGCACCGAAGAGACTAATTGTGGTGCCCGATGTAACTGGCGATTCTGATGCGGACGTGGCAGCAGCAGGGGCTCGCAATCGACCTTGGTGGGCTGCGTTGTGGTGAGAAGCTTCATCTTGTTTGTTCCAAGGAACGAGCATCATCTATGGCTGCTTCGCATGCTACCACGCAGTACAATCGTGACCAATAACTCGACATGCCGATCGTGGTCTTACAGAACCCGGTGAGTCCTTTTTACTGACTTTGTGCTCATATTCGCAAAAATTGTCAATGTGATGAATTCGCTTATATTTCAAATGTTTCAAGACGGATATGACCTTTGCGGGTTTGATATTACTGTAAGCCCCTGACGGCAACCACTTATATTCACCTCTTCCAAGCAGACATCACTTTAAGCAGTCACTAATGCTTTCCTGCTGCAGACGGAATGCCAATGAAGAGCGTAGATCGACCGACATAGGCGCTTCGAGAAGCCAGATCGAAGCTTGCTAGCTCACTGTCCAGAGCACTAGCTAGCTATGTTGTTGACGAGAACTGAGCTTAAGACGGAAGACGAGGAGGGGAAAGTGGAACTGCGACGGCTGGCATGCTCATGAAGTCAGGGGCAAATATGTGATGACAATATGATAATATCCATAGCATGATCTAGTGGGGGCACTCTCCCGACGAACTCCCGTCATTATTATTCTTAGCAAGCACTCGCACTTCTCCTCCACCACCCATGCAATAATGCCCTTAGTGCTATACCCTGTCGCTGCCATATAAGGCACGCTTCTGTTCACGTCTGGCACACCACAACACAATGGCTCGATCAGCTAAGCGTGAGCGAAATGCTGCGGTATTACCCGTAGGCATTCCGCCACCATTTGCAAAAGCATCGGATCGTCTTCAGCCATTCCTCGATTTGCTCAATCCCGAAAGAGTCTACATTGTGCACCTTGACAAGCTGGCTTGGGATTTCAAGCGCCAGATCTTCGCTGTTCCTGTGCTGATGAACATTCTCATCGTCGTCGGGCTGCTGTGGCGCTGGTATACCATCATCCCGCACTACCTGGAGCTGACGTTGATTTTGACTAAAAATCATAATCCTGCACTCACCGGCATCACTGCCACGTTCGCGGAAAAAGCATGGCTTACCCTACGTCGCGCCCTCATGTTTGTGATCGACTTCATCCTGATCAGTGTGATTATGCCGTGGCCAATCAGCTTCTTTCTCGAGCAACCTGCCAATCCGGTCAAATGGAGACGCAAGGTGCGCTTCCAGGATGTCGAGATCATTGTGCGAGAATCACGAAGATGGGGAAACGCGGAATTGCTCGGTGGTGCGAAGAAAGGCGAGGAGAGTCCATACTTCAAGGCGAGGGTGATACCAGCCGTAGAGCGTAGACTACTGCAAGAGAAGACAGGCTACTCGATGATGGGTAAGGATTGGGATTTGGACTTTGCAGACATGATCAATGCAGCGGAGCTGGTCAATCGGAAGGATCTGACATATAATGATTTCGAGGCTACAGTTCTGGTGCACGACAAAGATCTCGGGTGGCTATCATGGGTCGTCTATCAAAGTGAAGATGCTAACGATGAAGCTGATCGAGCAAAGCTGGTCGCGTTCAAGGTATCTACGATGATGATGGTTCGTGGAATGACCATCGCTAACATGAAGCAGAATCGCCTAATAATGATGGGTAAAGAGAATCTCTTCTTTCGATGGATCGAGATTGTTCAGTACGAAGTCAGCCGACCTGGTGGACTCACGCGAAGCAGACATAACGAAGTCGTTGAGAAAGCTCGGGAAGTCTTCACAGCTCAGGGCATCGAGTTTGACGATTTTGTTGATTCCGTGGGCGGCATTGCAGCATTTCCTGGCCTGGAACAAGCTGAGTCCTGAGGCCTTGTCATCACGAGAGCAGAAACGGTTGGCAGGGTGACTCAGTGGCACAGCCCTGACCGAGCCTTGCTGTCATCTGTGACTGTGGCCTGACAGCTTTGAGTCACTTGCTGTTGCGTGCGAAGCAGTGTTGCAGAGTCACTTTGCCAGTGAGTAGTCCTTCATACACAAGCAAGACAGCAGGAGTGGAAAGAACACGTGTACGAAATATCAAACCATGGAAAGCCCCGGGTTAGCGCCCAACCCCTTTCTACGACAAAATTCTGAAAGCTGCTCGAACTCGCTTCCGTCCAGCTCAAAAAAAAGTCGTCGAGACCAGCGTGGCATGATAATGTATCACTCATAGACGAGAAGTTGAATATGCGACACTCAGTCGACCAGCGCAGTCATTTTCGAGACGAGAAGCATTGCGTTCGAGCGCAATCTAGAGGTTACACAATTGCCCGCGTGACTTCCCAACCAGCGCTGAGTCTAACGGCTATAAGGAATCACAGGGCTGAGAGAATTGCTATATAAACAGCATCTCCCTCTCAACTGTCATTTTCGTCCTTTCTGCCACTTTTCGTGTGTTTGAACCCCACATTCCCAACCGAAACATCGCCGACTTCTTGACCTTAGCGACAGTCAAGTTACATAGTCATCGGTGTGCGAACAGACTTGAACCTCTTTTAAGAGCTTCTGTTGTCGTTTGCTGTTCAACCTTCTTCATACCTCATCGTCGTCGTCGCGTCAAAGGCCAGCTGGTTTCGCCTTCGACATTCCTGTCGTTCACTTCGTCTGCTCGACTTGATTCACTTCAAGCATCAGTCGTACCATATAATATCGTTATCGCGTCGTCTGTAGGGGAGGCATTTGCTTGTCAATCTCCCAGAAACAAAGGTAGAATAGATTCCAAAGAATTCCAAGAACACAAGAGCTTCACTTCGCCTTGACTGCAAACAAACCTTGCCATATTTCACTGGGGCTCTTCACAATTGGACTTTTGGCTCATACTGTTCATGATACTGACTGCTAATAGACATAATCGTCCTCTCGCGATTAGTCTATCACATATCATCATCCAAAGAAAGAACAAAGTTCTCCTCTGCAAGAAGATCAGTCTTTGACAACACTCGCCATGGACACCCTTCAGAGTCTTCCGTCCACTGCACAGCAGGCTAAGCAGTTCGCCTCACCCGCCTCCTTGTCATTCCCAGGCGGCATCTCTGACGAGGGAATGCCTTCCACTGCAAAAGATGGACAACAGACAAGCGGACAAGGTCAACAGCAAGTCACTGAGGGCACAGGGGTGACACCCGCGAACCCGGCTGCTACCACAAACAACCCTTTGGGTATTGTACCCACTCTACAGTGAGTATTGCCTGTCGCACATTGCTGCGATGCACATTGCTTAACTTGCTTGAAAAGGAACATCGTTGCCACCGTCAATCTTGATTGTCGCTTGGATCTCAAGACGATTGCTCTTCATGCTCGTAACGCAGAGTACAACCCAAAGGTAATTTTTCTTGACGCCCAATGTGCTATTCATACATACTAAACTCACTTGCGCAGCGTTTCGCTGCCGTCATTATGCGAATACGTGATCCCAAGACAACTGCCCTCATCTTTGCTTCCGGCAAGATGGTCGTCACTGGTGCAAAATCAGAAGATGACTCGAGGCTTGCGTCTCGCAAGTTCGCTCGAATCATTCAGAAGCTCGGTTTCAACGCCAAGTTCACCGACTTCAAGATTCAGAACATTGTCGGCTCTTGCGACATCAAGTTCCCCAT
>Ga0058702_10000180_pt1 | contig 34795 bp, 41 predicted proteins | sample AgamicOrSfe_FD_83781 | JGI IMG/M metagenome (GOLD analysis project Ga0058702, IMG submission 83781) | Agave microbial communities from Guanajuato, Mexico - Or.Sf.e | ecosystem: Host-associated > Plants > Phyllosphere > Phylloplane/Leaf | place: Guanajuato, Mexico | collected 2012-05-30 | reverse complement strand
GGGGCCGAAGGGAGGAGAGTTCTAGATCATGTGGAATGGGGGAGAGGTGAGGTGGGAAGGATGGCACGGGGATGATGAAGCTGAGCGGGCCATGCTGAATTCAGTGGGAAACGAGACACACTACCTAACGAATTGTACATATATGTATCAACACCATGGACTCCTCTCAACCTGACCGTTCCCTGAATCGCAGATGCTCTCTCACCACTAGGACCAACCACAGAAGGAACAAGCAGCGCCCAGACTTACAGGTTCATCGCGCGATGCTGTACCAGGATACAAAGTCCGAGCCAAAATTCCCTACGACACTCTCCCCAATATAATTCCAGACTTTTGTCCTAGGACAGTATGTCGGAAAAGTATGGCGAAAAGTGCCCCCTAAAAATGAAGGACATACAATAGCTGCCATTCGCTGGTGGTCACCCACGATTCCCCACGCAAATACTACGGCAGACGGTAGGATGCTTACAGCCCCTACGCCATCAGAGCGGATCTATGGGATGGTCTGTTCTCATTCTCCTGTGAGCGTATGTGCTAGTGCTTGGTCTGGAAAAGGACATATAGGTGAACAAGATGTACGATGCTTTGCTAATACACGGCTTGAAGTCGCGGAGAAAGCTGTTCTGCCTCATACGCGCGGCAGCACTCTCTGCGATTCGATACTTTCTCTAGTACATACGCGTGTACGCTCCAGTCGAGTACCGTAGTATGCAATAAAATACACGGGAATATACCCAAGCGCTCCTCGATTCTGTACGACACGTCAACATGGCAAATGCGCAAGGCACCGTCCTCCTGGAGTGCTGGCGTGCCTTAGCAACACGACATGTGCGTGGCCTGCGCAATGGATCGACTTGTTTCCCAGGCATCTCACCAGTTCAGATCACCAAGATCTTTGCATGGAGCCGAGGGCACCACCTTGTCCAGCCTCGGAGCCCAGTTCACGGCGTGGTCCGCTCAGATGTCATTGCCAAAAATTGGTCTTCAAGGCGTCGCTTCGAGCGGCCAGATAACATCCGGGCTTGCCACTCGTATGCTTCTGGTTCGATCGGGATATCTTGTGGCCTCCGACCCGCATGGAGAGCACCGTGACGAGCCAGTGGACGAGGCGGGGACGTGGGAAGAACGTCGAAAGGTCTATTCAGTAGACACCAGGCAGCAAGTTCCACTCCACGCTATTCCGGATCTTGATCCACTCGATCCCATACTACACTCTCATTAGCATTTGCACAATATCCTCTCCAATCTCCGCACTCACCTTATCCTCACAGTACTTATCCATGCTCGGAATCGCCCTCCTCACAAAGTCCGTCCCAACCAACATTCCCGTCAATCCTCCCCATCCCAGCTTACCCGCATAACAGGCATACCCAGCCCGCCACAGCGTATACCCTCCATAATTGATATTCGTCGCCTTCCTGAACAACCCGCCTCCAAAAGGCTTCCCCTTGTTTCCTGGCCTACTCTTGAACACCTTCCGCTGGACCTCACTGATCAGCTCGATCGCCAGTCCAGCACAAAATAGACTCTGGCCCATCGGTACAGCATACTGCACGGCCTGCTTATAGTATCCACCGAAATCAAAGGTCTGGGGCAACACGCCCGAGGTGCGGCTGTAGAGCGCGACGAAGGTGTTTAAGGTGTTGAGGAAGGTGTTGAACCCGCAGACGGTGAGGGCGAACTGGGGCGGCATCTTTTGCTCGGAGATGAAGAGGATCCAGATGATTTGCTTGAGGGCGGAGGCAAAGGCGAGGCCGACGAGGCCGAGGTGGTAGTCTGTTAGGCTGAGACCTAGGGTGGTGGAGCGAGGGTCGGCGAGGCGGTGGGGGACGACGTAGCCGCCTGGTGAGGGAAAGGTGTCAATATTGAATTTAGGGCAAGGTAGAGACCCGAGGGTGATGGCAAGAAAAAGGATGGTAGGTCGCACCAATAGGGAGGTAGCTCATCAGCGTAGGCATGACCTCGTGCGCGATGAGGGCGTATTGGAACCATACATCGGCGAGGCGGAGGAAGACGAAGAGGAAGGTACCCACAGGCGAAGGACCCTTCTCTCGCGAAGCACCAGCCCAATCTGCTGCTGCCTTTTTCTGTGCATCTGTATCTGTGGGTATCGCCTGTTCCGTAGTGCCATTTGGTGAGGTCTCGGATTGGCCCTTCTTGCGCGAGGTTAACGCGTCTTTGGCCGAGTCCATCCCACTGGAGACAGCTTCCGCGACATTGTCCGAGACAGCCTTGCTGGCGACCCCTATGTCGGGAGGGTTCATAGTGGTGCAACGCGAGTATGACAAATATGACACGATGTGTTCATGCAAGAAAGAAGATGTGCTGCAGGATCCCGTCTTGGCAAGATTGGCGTGGTGGAGATAAAGAGCTTATCCTCTATCGCCGGCCTTCCTCTTCGGGAAGCACGACTCGGTGAGCAGATGGCTGTTGTTTCAGAATTGTTGTAAACATACTCGCGTGCTTAAGAACTCATAATAATCGTGATGGGATCTCAGAGGCTCGTCACCAAAGAAAGGTCGAGTTGGAAAGGACGAGGACATATAGGCGTTGATGCTGACTGATTGTGTAAAGTCTTGGTATAATGTCCGTGAGCAGATGCATCAACGCCGAGCGTATTATGTATATAAAGTCTAGTACCACTTGGAACGAAATGGCCTGAAAAGAAGCCGCCTAGTACAGCTGGATATGATTTCACATCCTGACTTCGATAGCACGACCATTGCTACGTCGGTAGTCGAAGTCTTTGCTGACAATGTTCGTGGCAAGACTGTCCTCATCACTGGCTGGGGCCCGAACAACATCGGCTTTGTCACTGCCCGGGCTGCTGCTTCAGTCGACGTGGGCGTGCTCATCATCAGTGGTCGATCAAGCAGCAAGCTCGATCAAGTAGCTGACACACTGCTTGCCAATACTCCAAAACTGAACTTGCGGAAACTCATCATGGAGATGAGTTCATAGCAGAGCGTGAGGAAAGTGGCTGATGAAGTCAATGTCTTCCATGAGGATGTCGGTGTGCTTATAAATTGTACCGGAGTGATGGCTCATCCAAGGTCAATACCTCCAGTGTGATTACCTTGAGCACGACTGACGTACTGATGGTAGTTTCAGGCGAGAGACGACAGAGGACGATTTTGAGCTGACATTTGCTGCAAACCATATTGGTCATTGGCTGGTAAGACTGCTCAGACAATGACACGACCTCAACTGATTCCCGCTGAAGTTCACACACCTGATCCTGGATGAACTGAAAGTGCTGCAAGTGATCTCAGCACAACGGCAGTACAGGTATCATCAACAATAGCTCGGCCGGACACATGTACAGTCCATTCCGTTTCTCAGACTACGACTTCTCTTCCGGCAGACCTGTGCCTGCAGATGAGCAGCCGAATTGGGAAAAGCTCACTTGGCGAGGTTCTATAGAGACCCTGGCATACGAGCCGATGGTGGTCCATCGTCAATTCAAGACAGCTGTATGTGCGTAGTAGTGGGCGAGGAGACAGACCACTGACGAGAACCGGCAGAACATACTCTTCACTGTGTACCTGAATCAGCATCTAGCCAAGCATGGTATTCTCAACTTTGCATTACATCCGGTGATAGTGATGTCCGAAGGCGGCAACTCGATGCTGGATGCATTGCCCGAACAGGTATTGAAAGTGCTCACTACCTTCAAATCAATAGATCAAGGAGCCAGCACAACCATGGTGGCAGCACTTGATCCCAAGCTCAAGCCTGAGAACGGCATATTTCTTTTGGACTGGCAACTGACCCCGCCAACAGCATGGGCAAATAATGTGAAATCAGCCGTGAGGTTTTGGCAGTTGGAACAAGGTTTGACAGAGTGTGAGTTCGAGCTGGAGTTCGCTGAGAGTTGATACAAGGATCTTCTTCTGTTGAGCCAGCTCACCATCTGTTTCACTTCCGAAAGGATATGCTCAATACTGAAACAGGTAGTAGTAGGCATTGGCTTTTGGTCATTCCTGGCGATGAAACATCTGTTGAGAGGCTGCAGCATTACCGGTAGCCGAGGTCCGATACCGTTCCAGCACATAACCATAGCATAACTGTTGTAAAGTCCGTTTCATGCAGGCAGTGTTGCCATTGTGGAGGATTCGATCATGTCTATACATCTTTAGCGCCGTATCTCTGACAAAAAAAGTAAACAGAGTTTGCATTAAAGAACTATTCAAGCTCAAGCTCAAGCTTCAATAGTGGCCTGGGGCTGGATCCATTCGTGCCAGATGATCATGTTCGTATTCCAGCGTGTAGCCAAGGGACAGACTGTAAGCCACGTTCTTTCGCAGGCTCTCGGTCTATGCTGAATTCATGGATGGGATGCACATCCTCAAGAGTACGGCAGCATATCCATAGTCGTCGTGTGGAAGTGAGACGAAGACCATGCAGTCCGCCCTAGACGCTGAACCAGGGTGGGAAGCTCGTATTGGATCGATAGCTTCAGTCAGAACTGCTTCAGGACAGTAAACAAGAATGAAATTCATCGTGGTACCGGCGTAGAGAACCGAGTCTCACCTTTTCGAGGTCATGTCAGGAGTTGACTGGGGATGCACGGTGTATGAGGTGAGGTTGACAACTTGCGAAACGCCACCCCCACGCAAGAACGACTCATGCCACAACAACAACATCAACATCACCTCTATGTACATCACAAAGCTTCGTTCGGGCATCCTCGGCTCATGCTTGCTTCTGATCTGCCTTGTGTCTGCCGTGTTAAAGCAATTGCGAGCGGCACGGCAGAGCACACACGATGAAGGCAGACTACGACAACGCCATGCCAAGGGGCAATGCACATGATCGGTCTGCTCGACTGGCCTTCACTGCGAGTATGCTGCGAGATTCGCCAATTGTTCCCTCTGCCGCAGTAAATTGAAGGGCGGAACCGAGCGCATGCTTAGTGCATACCGGAGGCTGTATTGTAGTCCGACAGGGATGTCCTCGTATTCCCAACCACGCCGCCGCTCGTGCCTGTCCAAAGCTTACAACCCCAATGAGAATTCTCTGGCAAGTCATGGCAAAGGGCTTGGTCCGGGTCTCCTCGTCCTCGAGCTGACACATCCTAGAGGAACGACTCGTATTGTGAAAGCCAAGGTCAACTTGGTCCAATACTGGCCAGATCTTCACTGTGCCGTCATGGATGTCGTGTTCCAGCAGAGTCTAGGATTGCCATCGTGATGAACTAATAGTCGTGCTCGCGCTCTGCAAATCTCCTGTTTCCGCTGGCAACACAACGTCGTCGAGTTACTGTAAAGATAAAGATCACCACAACTACATATGGCACCTACTACTGCATATCAGAGTGTTGCTTCTATTGCCAGAAGAGATGACAGCACGAGTTACGAGACGCAAAGATGGGTTTTCAACATCCTCTCGCTTTTCGCTATTTCTATGATCGTGGCGATGACCAGTGAGTATAATCAATAAGCTTATCTACGTGAATATACGCTGACATCAAGCCAGCCATTCGTTGCCAGCAGTTCTGGAGATTGCGAATCATCAACGCAAGCCGCATCATCACAGTGCTATTCTACTTCACCTCATTCTGCAGTAAGCCTGACCACTCAAGCAAATCACGTAGTGCCTAACAGCCACAGGTGCCATCGTCTTCAACCACGTATACGTGGGCGTCGGACTCTCCACGAATGGCAACAGCTGTAAATCCTCGATCATCGTCTGCATCATATTCTACGTTGTCACCAAACTCCTGCTCTACATCTTCATGCAAGAGCGCATCCACACCATCCGCGCGGCCGAGTACACTCGGCTCAAGGACAAGCCGTACATCATCAGCTTGGTCGTCGTAGTCACGGGCTCAACTGCCATTGCCATCTACGCCATGTTCACTGCTCAAGCGAGCGTCTCGGATTCCACGTCCTGCCGCATCGGACTGACACCAACTGCCGCTGGCCTGCTTTTGGCATGGGATCTTAGCGCGAATATTTGGTTGACTCTGCTCTTCGTGTCCCTGCTACTGCCTACACTGCGCACCCGTGCCCAACTCCAGAATCCAGCCTCAATGTCGTCAATCACGCGCCATCTGGTGCTGCCGAAGACCAAGCTGCCAACGCCGTTGATGTCGTTGATGTCCCGCTCGCCAACTCCTTCAACCACGCCCGAGCGTGAGGAAGGAGAACCGGATCTAGAACTGCACATTACGCAATCGGCGTCACCAATCATCGAGTCGCTCGAGCGGCTGATTAGGAAGTCGCTGTTGGGGCTATTCCTGATTGTCATTCCAACGACTGTTAACCTGGTCCTGTTTATCAAGATGGATATGTTGGAGTCGGGCTTTCAGTGTTTCCTGACTTGCCTTCTTGACAGTAAGTTGCCATTTGGTATTTTGCGATGTGAGTCAAGCGCTAATCATGCTATTCTAGTCACGGCAACGACTATCGTATTCCACTGGCTCACCATGACGGCGCGGGAGACGCATTCGGGAGGGCCCCTGGGGACGTGAGGTCTAAGGCCCTGAGGGTAGATGGTGAGATTCACTTCTTGCACATATCATAATCACGCGACCCACGACATAACGACTGTACCACGAGGAGGAGCTCGTGAAAGGAAAAGAATGGTAAACAGCAAAAACGGTAGCACGACCGAGATCACTTAGTTTCCTAGCTATGACGTCTTTGGACATTCGTAGAACAAAAGCTTCAAAGACATCCTGAGAGTGTGCCGTCATGGTTACAATCAGTCTATCGCTTCGCGTGCACTCCTCACCGTCGTCCCATTATTGCCATTCCATTGACGTAAACAAAGTAGCGAACAGAATCACCATGAGATGCTGTGCAATGTGACACACTTCGCCACAACTTCCCTATCTGCAACATTCTCGCTCCTCCACTGCGGCAATCAAAAAAGCCCAAGCAGAGCGTCGTGAATATCCTGTGTCTTCGATCTTTGATCTACCACGCTCTTCCTCCTCACCGTCCTGACTTCCCCTCTGCAACATCAGCATACACAACCCCCGCTGTAACGAGACAAAGCGTGTTCAGCATCATAAACCGACACCAGAGCTCCCGAGTACCTGACCTGTTCTCCGGGCGTATCCCGCTCCCACTCCCACTCCTCCCACGCTCCAAGAGCCTTCACTGCGGCTCCTAGACTGCGGATAATAGTGCCGGCGAAGGTTAACAAGGTGCTTATAGCCCAGAGTCGTATGTAGGGATGAACTTCGTCTCTCGACTGGACCTTTAGGGCAGCAGAGGTGCCTGCACCGTCGATTGTAGAGCCTGTGAGGACACACCGGCGGCCTTTGGCGTTGCTGGAGTTTGATTGAGGAGATGTCTTGGTGATGGGGAATCTTTGCTTGGGGAGCGATGTCTGGTCTGAGAGGTGTTTTTCGTCCGAAGGTGATGTCTCGTCCGAGAGGGTTCTCTCCGAGAATGATGGGTTGTCTACAAGTAGTGCATCGTCGACGCATACCGGCAGACCTTCTAGCGGTTTCATGGCTTCGTCTACGTGCCTCATGTTGTGTTGTGTACTAGGGGGAAAGTGCGGTTGAAGTTGAAGTCGATATCATGACAGAACCGGTATTTTGTCGATTGCCTGCTAATCTTCGCATATCATGCGGACGTCGGAAACTTGAAGTGTGCGCAGTTTTTAATTAGCGAGCACTCGTTCTGCGTCCCAGTGCAATGGCACCAATGTGGCTGCTGTCGCAAAATAAAGTCTCGAGAATACCTAGGAGAGTCCCACAGAGATTCTGCTGGAACCGTTGTTCTATACCTGTAAAAGCCATGATAGGGACCAAGACAATGAAACGTAGGGTCCCGACAATGTCTCCCGTCGACCATGTAAATGCCACAGAGTCTAGGTTCGAAAGCCTCCTGGCTGTGAACAAATCCTTCTGGTTTCTCTTTGTCGCTTGATCGTCGCACTTCTGTTCCCGCTCGTTTGAAAAGCAAGTGACAGAGCGTCCGACTCTTCGCAAGGCATAACGAGCAGTGCGATCACTGCTTCACATACGCTGTCTCGCTCAAGTAATCCTTCTGCGGCCCCTTGACCTTATACTGAATCCCAAACCGTCTCATCTCATCACCAGCGTGCACGATTCTCCAGTCGAAAAAGCCCTGATAGAAGTCCATCTCACACAGATGATCTCCGCGTCCAGTCCAGCCGCCTAGCATTGCATCCAGTCCCATCTCGAGTTCCATATACAAGTAGTCTGCTTCGTCGACGTCGGACACACCATGACTGGTGGCTTCGTCATCATGAGGCTTGACGAACCAGACGGCGAGCTTGTCGTTATCCGTGTCGTGATGATAGATATACTTCTGATTAGCGCGGAGGACGAGGCCAGAATCTGTGTGCAGCTCGCCAGTTTCGTGATAGAGGTAGCTAGGGCCGGAGTCGGAGAGGGCAGGATGTGGACTGAAAGTTGCGGTGCCAGTGAATTTGCCACAGGGATAGGATGGGAGTTCCGAGGTTAGGCGGCGGTGAAGCGTCCAGGAGCCGGCGAGAGAGTCGAATATTGTGGAAAGAGGCGCTATTGTGGCAGGATTTGGGGTTGGAATGGGTGCTGGGGACGATGAAGCCTGTGCTGTAGAGGCCTCGGGGCGTACGAAATGGAAGGACTGCGATGCGGTCGTCCCGGCCGATGGAGCTGTAACAGGAGACTCGATATACGGCATATTGTGTGGTGTTTAGTGAGGAAGTACTTCTTATATTGTACTGTAACGCGACCGTAACGAGAGAGAGTAAGGTCAAGGTTTCACGGTTCACAAACGGAAGAGGTCCAACACTGCAAGATCGCAAGAAGATAAACAGCAATGTAAGTGAGAAGAAGGAAGATTGATATAAATCATATAAATCGACTATCTTGACATACACATCAAGTCCGAGTCCCGGCTCCTCAGCCCCACCTCGGACATGATGAGCGAACGACGCCACAGTACATGAACATGGACGGACAGAGAGAGCCTGATAGTTCTCAATCAGTCAGGCAGACGATAGCAGCTCATCTGTCTAGGACATTGCCGTCTATCACAACACGCCAACGATCAGATGTCGGATTGAGTTGTGCAGATCAGACGGGAACGAGTCAGGGCCCACCTCTATTGGAAACACTGGTTCCAGCCACGATCTTGCGCACTCTCGACACCTTCCCAGCATGATGCGCATAACATGAACGACTGGGCTACATCGCCATGGGCCACTAACAACGCCACTCCAAGCCTGTCGCCGGCTCCTCCGGCCCTCGCAAAGACCTCTCCCGCGCAAGCCGCGCTCGGCTCTGGCTACTTCGATGGCTTCTCGAATGAGGCTGGTTGGGCGGATGCGGTGACCTCAGGCGCAGGTGCCATTGGTGGAGCAGAGAATGTTGTGGGATTACAGAGCCCGAGGCCGATCGCTAGCCCAGGACGCGTTGCGAACGGGAAGGGAAATAGATACATCAGGCCTATATTGTCAGTCTGGGATACGCAAGAGCCGGAAGAGAATGATCTCGAAGCGGTCGGAGCAGCACCTGAACAACTCGGTGAGGTGCTCGCTCTTGGAAGGACGGGAGACACAGATGGAGTCGTGGTTGCGAACGGGATACCTGGAGCCTTAGAAGATCAGTGGAATACAGCTGGAATAGTCGAGAATGGACTCCGCATAGACATGGAGGATTCGTCGCGAGGAGATCCTAGTAAGAATGGCACTCTGCACACTCCACAGATCGAGGTTCTACAAGCTCAAGATATGGATGGTATCACCCACACGGAACAAGATCAGTCAGGTCCTGCATTCGGCGCTGATCTCCCCATCCATGATGGGGTTACACCGAATCCCGCTGCGGTTGGAGTCTATGAACAAGACAGCACGCCACCACCTCCAAAGTTCCCGCATTCAAAGATTGACTTCCCAGTCGACCCCGATCTGCTTGCCAAATTTCTGAAACGCGTTACCAATGCGGTTGATCTCGAACTCCCTGTGCTGGATACGATAATCACGACCTCTTCTCAACGCAAGGCGCAACATCGACTGACCAGACCATATACTCTTCGCCAATACAGCCTTGGCGAGTTCGAAAACTATAGACGTGTCACCTGGGGTACCTCGACCATTCACGACGAGGTCATCAACATAGTTGGCAAGTGGATCGCAAAAGACCGAGCATCTGGAGGTGGCATGTTCGATGCGACACTGGCCAACAGAAGTGGCAATTTTAGCTGGGGTAGTGAGGGCAAGCGCGACACGCAGAATCCCGAGGTTTCGGCTTCGAGTATACTGCTACCGAAGATAGCAGCGCCAAGTGGTTTCAATTGGAGTAGCTCGAGCATGGTACCATTGAGTCCCAGGAAACTGGGAGAGATTGACGTTGATGAACCACGGGCGTCAGAGGACATCAAGCAAATGCAGCCACGGCAACGAAGAACTCCGATCCGGAGAAAACCTAGGGTCGTTTCGGGAAAAGCACTTGTCTCTCCAAGATCGCCATCTATCATGAATGGTGCTTGGACGGACAGTTTCGACGATGTGATATCGCCTCAGAATGGTGCAACGTCGCCTCTGGCTCAAGCATCAGTGGACGAACCTTCCATGAATCACTCTGCTGCCGCTGTTGAGGACGACTTCGGGATATTTGAAGAGAACACCGAAGTAGACACTGTATTCGAGGACTTTGTCATCGCACCACCTCCTGCGATCTCATCACCAATATCAATGGACAACGTATCTCAAGACTCGCTGCAGGTTGATGATGAACCGAGTTCAGATGGTGGGCAGACCCACATGCAGCGTCCTCGCTCGATCTCGGAAACCACTACTACAGCCAATGAAGTGACTTTCCCCTCAGTGCAGGGGACTCTGCCCTCTTTATATACTGACGAGCTTGGATCACCTTCCATGCTGCATACAGAACGAGCTTCTCCAACAAAGGAGACTACCGAGGATCAATCTCTAGTCGTGGAGCAGTCCGAAGACCTCGATGACTTCGATGATTTTGACGCGTTCGAGTCAGCGCCGCCGCTCGACTATACAGATATGCCTGATGAGCTACAGCCAACGCACGATGAGGAATCCCCGCTCAGCCACCAGGCGTCTACATTCGAGACGGGAACCTCACTGCAGCGGGGCTTTCAGGACGACAACGATATGGGAAAACCAACTGCGCGGAGCTTGTATCACGAGCGAGCCATTGAGACAGCTCCAGACGACTTTTCAGCTTTCGAGTCGTCCTTACCCCCAAGCGTGCCCAGTGTTGACTCGCAAGCAGACGTGAATAGTTCTCCTGCGGCATCGAAGTTTGAACCTGGCGCAGATGGAGCCATTCACCCGGGAACGATTATTGATAGTACGGAGCGTCCAAAGGAAGTCGAGGTGCATAATGAGGAGCTTCATGGTGTCACTACAGCGGCACACAAAGCGTCGGTCACAGAGGGTGAGCCGTCACCACGATCAAGTTCTCCGGTACTGGCATCCTTCGAGCCTTCAGTGGCGACTCAAGAAAGTCTACCCTCCTCGCCCTCTCTTCACAGTGAACCAAATTCTCATGAGACATTTTCGGCATTCGACGACTTCAGCATCTTCGAGACATCAGCGGATGAACCAGCACCAAACAGCCTCGCCGCAAGCCATGCAGCGAGCATGAATCGTGATACCCATGACCTGACACCAACGCCAACCTCGCTCGACCATTCCAAGCACCCAGGACCACGCCCAGAAGATGACGACGACGACTTCGGTGCCTTCGAGGACGCTGTCTCCCCAATCGCCTCAGCCACCGACATGGCATGGCCATCCCTGGCACCTCCAGCACTACCACCTCCATCAACCTCTTGGAACATGCAAAATCGATACAGCGTTCCCCTGTCAGCACAGACACTGTCTTTTGCACCACTCGTGCCGGATCTGGCAATGCCTCGTTCGAGTACAGCGCCGCCTGTGAATCTGTTCCCTGCTCCGTCGAGTCAACCTGTGAAGAGTACCATACCATTATTGCTTAGTGCTACGGCAGCACCTGTTCGGCCTTCTTCTGCACTCGTGCTGCCATCCTTGTCGGCAGAGATGGAAGAAATATCGAAGCCTGCACATTCGTCACGGAACACACAGATAATGCCCAGCAAACATGCCACTGGCTCCCTCGTACAAAAGCCACCCCAATCTCTCAATTCCACAAAAACCAAAACCAACCAACCCGACATCAATAGCACACCCAGGCCTCCACGCACAACCGCTAATCCCCGCCACGACGCCGGCAGCGCCATCCTAGGCGTCCTCGCCTTTCTCGACGCGGAAGACGAAGCCCAAGACGACGCTACCACCGCTGACGACAGTTTTGGTGCTTGGAGTGGTGAGTCTGGCATAGATGTCGAGAGTGCAGCGTTAGCTTCTGAGAAGGAGGTCAAGAGGTTGAGAAGGGAGGAGTGGGTTGGTGAACGGCCTGGTGAGAAAGGGATGGGCAGGAGCGGCACTGGCCTTGGGCATGGAGAGGGTGAAGTGGATCAGGCTGCAGTGCAGAGGGTTGTGGATGGCTTGCCGGATTGGGGCTATTTGTTGTAGGATTATGATATGTAATGTATATATTAGCTTGGCTTTGGATACCGGTATAGATGTGGTGCAGGAATAGAGGCGGAATGTAGGCTATGCGCCTGCTTCCTGCGCTGTATACTAGAGTACACCTACCTCATCATTCGTCATTCAAGTGAAGTGTGAAGCAGGGATTGAATCGGCCACACTATAGTGCAGATCTGTCCAGGGTAAACATACCACCAATGCCTTTCTCCTTTCTCCTCTTTAAGACAGTGCACAAATGGACAGTGCGACAAAAGACTCTGGCGACACGGCGGCAAACGTCCTACATTTACACCTTTGTCTCAGGTTCCTTGTACACGTTTCGCACTTCGTGGAGCTGTCGGACTCCCTTCCGTAAGCACTGCTGGGTTGTATTCGATCGCAGAACGCTAGTCCGCATGTTGTAACCTCAGCACACGCTCTGGCAGTGTGTACTGGAGGATATACGCAATCCTCGAGGATAAAATACGTAGAGTATGATATGGGTATGCTTGAATACATGAAGATACGAAGTTCGACCTGCTTGCAGACTTACAATGGCCTATCCATCTAGAAGCCCCATCCGTCTTCATCCAGCTCGATCGTAATACATCCGTCCACGGCTCATAGCCCATGGCGCAGAAGTCATCGCCCGCGCCGACCAACTGGTACGCGCGCGCACAGGTTCGTCTGGGTGTTCGTACAGCCCGTGCAAAAGCCCGCATTGCTGTCATACTGCGCAAAGCCGTAGCCTTCCAATCAGCGCCAGCAGATCCTCACAGTCGGTGATGCCGGCTACCTGTTGGACGCAGTACATGTACACAGTGTTATCGACGACGATGAGAGCGGTTTGACATGTCCGCACGACAAAAGCCCCGTCATATGTACTGTAAGTCTTGTCGCTCGAGGACAGGTCTGACAGGTCTGGTAGATCTGTACAGCTTGGGTATACTGAGGGAGATGTCGCGGCCGCGAGAATGGAGTCGAGCTGGACTCCTCCGGAGCAATAGTTAGGCCTGGATGCGAAGACCATATCGTGAGGACTTCCGTAGTCTGTAGCCACAAATATGTTCATTATAGTCGAGTACCAGATTCCAGTCACGCGGCCAAGTAGATCTGGAGTCGTGCTGGCATACAGTTAGATGTCTAATGAGATCGGATTAGGGTAGGAAATATCCCCATAACTGGGAATGTCAGTACGTGATACCACAGCCAAGTCCATGTAAGCGTTTCGGGACATGTAACAGGCGTCCAGAGGGTAGTTGAATGACAGAGTGTATGCGAAACCGAAGATGAGGTCGGGATTCATGATTAGCCTTACGTAGGCATCACCGTCCCCTATAAGATACAATGCCTGATTGCTGTTGAATTCTGGAGAAAAAATCTGTACCTAGAGTTCATCGCCGTTTAATGGGTCCCGAGCAGCGAGCGAATCGGATGTTCTGAACTAGCCATAGGGATATAGAGCATCAGAAGGAACAGAGACATATGGAATAGATCTGTTGACCTAGGGTATACTCACCATCAACGGGCGTCGGTGTTGAAGTCACTGTAACAATATTTCGTCGCAAAGAGTCAGTCACTGTCGCGAGATTGGTAGCTACAGCTACTACAGCTGGAAATAGATCAGTTGTGACAAAGATCGAAGACATATCTTGTGCAAACATATAAGCGATATCTGTGATATCTATGCACGACGCGTGAAGCCGTGTGGGCTAGTTCAGATGTCGTTGTAGAAAAAGTGGTTGAGCAATGGGTTGCCACCGGGCATTGTGGTGCTTACTTAGTGGTTATGTTAGTGGTTACCAATGTGATATCCAATGGTTCAAATGTCTTACCGTCGAAGCGTTCTTGTGCAAATGCATGATTGTGGCACCGGAGCACACTGCTTCTGGCAGCAACCAGTGTTATAATAAGTGGTAGAGTTGGCAACCGTGCTATTCGGTGAAGTGATGTTCATGGTGAGTAAGCTCTTGCTGTAAAGCTGACATGACTGGCTATTGTAGGCAAATCCGAAACTGATGCAGCCAGTCGTGTCATGGCACATCTTCACACAGCCAGCGAGGTCTACAACGACAGATGGGTCGCTCAGTGTGGCAACTCTTGTCACATCGAGAGGAGCAAGTCAGCCACACCTGAGATTGGGGTTTAGCTTCAGCTTGTGCACCATTTGGCAGGCACCCTTGACATGGCTGACGAGCGAGAATGGATGGGCACCAACACTGACGATTGCTGCCAGTGCTAGGGGCAACATCGGGAAATGCATGTTTGAGAGAATGAAGGAAAGGAAAAAGAACGATTGACTGGAGAGTGGATCATGGGAAATGCCATATATTGACACAGATCACTTTGAATGCTAGCACTGGTGCTGTTCTGTATAAACGGCAGACGAAGGTCATGCCAGTCCATGCAAGCAAGACAGCAATACTGATCCCCAGCTCCGCGACCGTCCTAAAAAGTTGCAGGTAGACACGAGCTGGAAGGCGTGCAAGATAAAAATGCGGCCAAAGCTGAAGCCAAGCCTAGGAGAATTGTTCGATGACAATCTGACCATATAAGACTTACCTTGCGAGGCACCTCATACTGTTGTGGAAGACATGAGAAGGTGCGAAGGTCCCTCAGGCTTGTTCTCCAATCGAGTGTCACAGCTACTCTGGCGTTCATCACTCGTAGAGTCAAGGTAAAGTCGCTCAGCACAAGTCCTCGGGGAGGTGAATTGGGGAAGTGACGGGTCCATGCCGGGCACGTTTGCTGAAGTCTGGCAAGAAGTAGTTGAGAGACGTACACAGTTGGTATCGTGTGGGAAGGAGATGATGCTGAGAAGTGAAAGGAAAGAGAAGAGCAACTCTCACTCAATTTGCGACAGGGTAGAGGTCATGTGCCTTGGGCTCTGAATCCGGAATCGGCCAAAGACATCGATGGCAGCACAGGCTACAGGCTATAAGCTATCATGTGACAATACATCATGCGTAAGGATCAAGCTTCGAAATGGCTCACTATATTATAGTCCAAACGCCGTCACTAGTGATCCCAATCTTCCTGTTGCCGACTTGCTGACTAATGAGCTGACTAAAGCTGACCATTCGGGCTTAAGCCTGATCGTCCGACGACCCTCCTTCTTTCCCAGTGCTGCGACACAAGTCCAGCTATATAGGGTGCCTTCACAACCCTTAACGCAGCCGAGTTGCGCCTTGATCACAGTGACCTTGACATTTGCAAACATTCTCAGGCCTCTCTGCTCGACACCGTGAGATCCTGTCTCCTAATTCCCAAAAAAAGCCTCACCAGCATCTCCCTCCAATACACCAACCATGCCTGCATTTCCCTCCTCCAACCACATCAGAAACGTCGCTATCGTCGGCGCCTCCGGTCGCATAGGCTCAGCCTTCACGGACGCTCTTCTCGCGACCGGTAAGCATACAGTGACTTGTCTTCGGCACGCTGGCAGCAAAGGCACCGTCCCCTCCGTCGCCAAAACAGCGACCGTCGACTATTCTTCCCACGCTTCGCTTGTCGCTGCTCTAAAGGGTCAGGATTTCCTCATCATCACGCTTGGAGTTCGCGCACCACAGGCGCTGCATGGACAGATTGTTGCTGCGGCGGCGGAGGCAGGTATCGCCTACGTAATGCCCAACGTATACGGAAGTGACATTGAGAATGAGAGGTTGGTGAAGGATAGTCCGTGGTTGCAGGGCGGCGTGGCGAAGTGTAAGGACGTGCAGGAGAAGGGGATGAAGTATATATGTCTGGTTTGTGGATTTTGGTATGAATGGGTGAGTCGAGTTCTACCAGAAGCTTCAACAGCGAGGAGTCATGATCACTGACGAATGCGTCGACAGTCCCTCGGGCTCGGCGAGCAGTGGTACGGCTTCCAGATCAAGAACCGCAAAGGTATGTGCATTTTCAGCCCAACCTCCCTGTTTGCCTCACTTACTGACTACCAATGTACCCAGTAACCTTCTTCGACGACGGCACCACCAAGATCAACACCAGCACCTGGCTCCAATGCGGCCGCGCCATCGCCTCTCTTCTCTCCCTCCCAATCGACCGGTCCTCCGACTCTTCCACGTCTACCACCTTCCCCGTCCTATCCGACTTCGCCAACGCACCCCTCCGCATCTCCTCCTTCCTCGTCTCCCAACGCGACATGCTCTCCAGCCTGCACCGCGTCCTCGACACAACCGACGCCGACTGGACCATCACCCACGAAGCGACCGATAAACGGGTACGCGATGGCGCCGAGGAGATGAAGAGGGGCGAGATGACAGGCTTTGCGAAACAGATGTATGCGCGCATGTTTTATCCGAATGGGGATGGGGATTACGGGGCGAGTAGGGGTCTGAAGAATGAGGTGTTGGGGCTACCGAGGAAGGAACTGGATGAGGCGACGAGAAGGACGGTGGAGATGGTGGAGGGGGGGTGGAATCCGTTTGCTGAGTGAATGGGTGAGTGGATTGATAGCCAGGCGGACTGGTGAGATGGTGGATGGGGTGTATTGACTTCTATATATGTATATTTAACTCCAGCCGCGGGCGGTAATCCTGTGATGGTTCATCAAGCAAATCTAACACTCCACGCCCTCCCAATCCTAACATCCGGCTTCCTCACCACAGCCCATGCCGCCTTGCCATCCACAGCCACATGCCACACCAGATCCGCCTCACTCACACCACTCTTTCCTTCCTCACTAACCTTGACCTTCTGCATCCCAGCCCAACTAGCCGGTGCGCCAACAACCACAATCTTCTCCACTGTGACACCCTCCATCGTCTTGGAGTACGCCTCTTTCGTCTTGAGCTCCGCCGCGCCGACGCCAGCATGTATGTCCTCGCTGCCCAGGCTTGTGCCATCGAAGGTGAACCTCCGGTGGATGTAGGCGCCTTCTTCGAATGCGTAGCTCTCGCCGTCATCGACGTACAGCTCGCCTGTCGCAACAGCCGAGGAAGGGTCTAACACCACGACGAGCGTGAACGGATCCCAGCGCATGAGTCCACTGCTGCGTCGTGGTCGCTCGCGACGTGGAATAATATGGCCGGCTTGCATGAGCAGCGGCAGCTTGTCCAATGGAGCAGCTATGGTATGACTGCGACCCGCGGCGCCTGAGTAGACGGTGTAGTCGAAGTAGTCGTAGTAAGGAGCAGCGTCGGCAATGTACATGCTGACGCTTTCACCGCCTTCCGCAGTCACAGGCTTGACGAGCAGACCTGTGTCACCGAGGTACATCTGGTCGTCGAGAGCGAATCCGGCGGAATCAGATGGGTGGACGTACCAGTTCGGGCGGACGATCGGCGCACCAGTGCGAGATGCGCCGTGGAAGGCTGTGTACCATGCCGGGAGGAGTGCGTATCTCAGACGAAGAGCTTGTGTGATGATTGAGGTGTATGGCTCTCCAGCGAGGTAGGGCTCGCGGCGACGAGTATCGATATGAGCATGACCGCGGAAGAACGGATAGAAAGACCCGGCTTGGTACCATCGCGTAAGGAGTTCTTTGCTGGGGTTGCCAAAGAAGCCGCCGACATCAGCACCAGAGAAAGGATAACCTGAGATACCTTGAGCCAGTATCATAGGAAGCGAGGCTTCCAGATGGGGCCAGTCGGCTTGATTGTCACCTGTCCACATAGCGCCTAGGCGCTGGGAGCCGGAGAAGTAGGAACGGGTCAGGACGAATGGTCGCTTCCGGTCGACAGCAGTCTTGGCATTGTCACGTACAAGCAGCGCCTCGTACGTGGCATTGTGGAAAGTCAGACCATTCAAATTGTGGACATCACGATGCTCCCAGTTGCCATGATGAAGATTGTCCTTCGGCATGGTGGTCTCTGGTCCATTGAACACAGACGGCTCATTCATGTCATTCCAGATCCAGACATTTCCTTGTGTGCCCTTGAAGAAGTCATACTTGAAGAGGGTCTTCCACCAATCGATAGCAGCAGGATTAAAGCAGTCGACCCAATGAGAGGAGCCAGGCCAGCACCATCCTTCATAGAGACTGCCAGTCTTGTCATTGGCAGCAAGATTCTTTGACTTCATCTGGTCTACGACGTTGTAGCCACCTTCATTCTTGATGTGGGGGTCAATAATGGTAACTAGCTTTCTTTCATGTACATCCAATTGCTTTTCCATGCTAATCGGGTCTCCGAAAGTGAGCGGGTCGAATGTGAAGTACTTCTTGCCGTCGGTGTACTCAATATCAAGCCAGATCACGTCGTACGGAATGTCTGCACGGTCAAACTTGCGATCGACATCCTTGACATCGTCGTCAGTCACATAGTTCCACCTGCACTGGTGATACGCTGTGGAAAATTGTTGAGGCATCGCTGTGAATCCAGTCAAGTCACCATACGTCTTCGCAATGTCGGAAGGAGTAGGACCAAGCATGACGAAGAAATCGAGAAGACCGCTTTCGGAGAACCAGTGCGTATGAGTGTTGGTTGAGCCTGCAATTCCCATACTCATCGCATTGACAGCAGATTTCGACTTGACTATGTCAATCCATGTCTCTGCAGCATTGAGCCAGAAAACAGCCACTGTAGAATCTTTCTTGTGTGCTTGCATCAATGGTATAGCACCGTATAGTGCCATCGGGCTGTCCATGATGTACTCGAAGACGTCAAGGTTATAGAGACGATACGGCTCGTCGAAGTTACCCTCACCTCCCCTGCTAGAGTCAGTCTGTGGTTTTACAGCGTGGAGAGGGCCTTACCTGGTTTGCTTTAGAGACAGCGGACCAGTGTGTTCGGGAATACCAAAGACATGGTCATAACCAGGGAATGTGATGTCCAAAGCTACACTCTCTGGTCCACGTGGCTTAGAATCAGTATTCCCGCCGAACGATTCATCCCACCATGTTTCCTCCCTCGCCTCTTCTGTCTCTTCAGCGCCATCTTCTACCTTGGGACTGTCGACCTTCGCACGCCAATGTTCCACGTTCATTAAGCCACGTTCGTTTAGGACAATCTGTACTTCGCCATCCCGCAAGAACTCTATGCCAAACGGCGCATGCTTGATCACAGCTTCATGCTTTCCACCGGCGCCAAACGATACTCTCGTGGTCCCCTCCTGTTCTGTCTTGACGAATGCAGCAGTTTTGCTCTTGTCCAACCCGCCTACAAGCACAAACTCGGATGCATCATATCTCTCTTTCCTCGCTCTGCTGTCATGTCTAAGCTCAATCTCGCCTTTCGCCCTCTTCTCTTCATCAACAGTGACTCGCGCAGCTCCAGAGGAGAGGAAATGTATTGTGAGAGGAAGGCGAACGATTTCTCCTGATTGCGTAGTTTTATGGATGATGCCATTGAGACTGCCGTCTTTCAAAGTGATTGAGCTGCCGTCTAAAGCGTAAGCACTGGTCCAGCCACTACCATGACGATTGGCCTCGTCGGCGAATGCTCGATTCCGAGCGCAGAAGCCAGACTGTGCACAAGTTTTGAAGTTCTCGTGCTTTACCGTCCCTGTCTGTGAGTAAGTATATGGCAAAAACACGTCATAAGTAGTGTTGTGCCTTACATGCAGGACTAAATAAGCTTAGGAGACAAAGCAAGAGGGCGAGACACGGAGTCCAGCTCCTTGTATCACGCATCATATTACTGCCTAAGGTTTGCTAATGTTGAAATATTGAGCGACGAGAGAGGACAACAAATGTCCATTGGAAATTCAGGGGTTCATGATAACCGTTAACTCTTGGCTCTCATTGACTACAGGTTACAACATCACAGACGCAAAAGACCGAGACTCAACTGCTCTGCACTGAGCGCTTCAAGGCCATCTACGATGTAATAGCTCACTGATGTCTCGGCGACTCAAAGCGGTATTGCCAAGGGTGCTTCTAACATATTGAGCACCTGGGTGCTTACAGCACCATATCCACACGTTCGGCTCAAGCAGATAAAGTGATAAGTTCGCAAGTATGTTTACAGATGCGATCGCGATTGCGAGCCTTCATACCGCTTCTGCTCCTGTAAACGCCCTTTTCGTCTATGATACAGATTCAACTTCACAATTCATCATCGCTTCAGCATTACGCACAAACATCGTGGACTCACCCATTGAGCTGCTTGACAAAGTCTTCCACGTCCTTCACCAAAGTATCCGGCCTCTCCAATGCAGCAAAGTGCCCGCCACTTTCATGGCTACGATGCCATATAAGATTCCCGGTTGTCGCAGCCCAGCTGACAGGTACTGGTGCTAACTCCTGTGGAAACCACGAATAGCCAAAGGGCTTGGTAATGTAATAGTTCGAATTTTCGTGAATATTTCCCGTGGCAGGATTGTCAGTCGAAGATATGGGGTGTGGCCGTCCGCCTTGCGCAGCGTAGGGGTAGATGGCACGGGGGAAGGTCGAGGTTAGCCAGTAGAGGGTGACGTGAGCAAGAATTGTGTCGGGAGAAGGGTCAGTGTCAGTCCAGGAGAGGAACTTCTCGCCAATCCTATTGGTGATTCGGTCAGTCGCTGGTACGCGGATGCTGGCTTACTGGGATAATGACTGACCAAGCTAATAAAGCGATAGGACTGCTTGAAAGTACGACGCCAATCGTCGCTGGCCGAGTGCCATGCTCACGGGCATAAGCCGACCCGAACGAATCAAAGTCTTTTGCCCGTTCAAGACCCTTCTTCTCGGCTTCAGTCGGTGCTTCCCTGGGTTCAGACTTCGGTGCGCTCATCTTGCAAAAGTTCAAATGCATGCCTTTGCAGCTGTCACTTTCTTTCGCTAGGATCCGGCAAAAGTACGACCCAATGTCACCACCTTGCGCGATATAGCCTTTGAGGCCAAGCCCGACCATAAGCCTATCCATCATATGTGCACCGTCCTGCATGCTCCACTGTCTGTCCAAGCTCGGGCCCTCGCTGAAAGCGTAGCCGGGCAGAGATGGGACGATTACGTTATAGGGAAGAGTGGAGGGAGTATATTTCTTGCGCAAGACTTCAAGAACAGGGAGGAATTCCAAGATAGAGCCTATATATCGTAAGCTCAGCTGTATAAGTTCGCTTCAAGAAGACAAGATGAAATAGCAGAATATATATACATATATCATATGATCGAGGGAAACGAGGCAACAGACACAAATCGAATCATGATAGCTTACCTGGCCAACCGTGCATGAAGAGAAGTGGCGTCGTGGGGGAAGTGGACGAGGAAAAGAGACCGATGAAGTGAATCTGGTGTTCTATGCCATCGGAGTCCACAATAGGTGCAGTAAAGTTCGGAAACGAGTTGATATATTCTTCATGTTTGCGCCTGAAGATGTCATCCGAACAGGCTCGCCTGGCAATTCATAACGAGTACATACCAGTCAAAAGTACCTGTCCACTCCTCTTTGGCTTGGTGCATCCACTTCAGGGATACGCCAAAGCGGCGATCAGGTGAGTCTTGCTGATTCACATATGTCTTCGGACCAAGTGGAGAAAGCTTGATAAGCTGGTTCATATCTTCCAGCTTCTGCTGGTCAATATGCACATGATAAGGTCTAGGCTTCAGCGTGGCGCTTGACGGTATAGTACTGTAGTTTGCCATCGCTGTCTACGAAGCTGGTGGAATTGAGTGTTCCTGCCTGAATGAGGACGAAATGGAGGCTGATGAAGTTGCGGGGATGATATGATTTGTAAAGGCGGGGTTACGGATAGAGCTCCGTCGACCAAGAGATAACAGTTTTCTCAACCCAATATTTTCTGACAACTCAGTTCACTCATAATCACCCTCGCAACAAGAAGTCGACGATGGAAGCAAGCACAAAGATCGCCCACACCATCCTCCTGGACACCGGTCCAGTCATCAAGAATACTCCCTCGATATCTACTCTTCTCTCCTCTTGCGAACAGCTCATCACTATCCCAGCCGTCGAGGACGAAATCCGCGATGCCGCAACACGATCGCGTTACGAGACTACGATCAAGCCTTTCCTGACCTTCCGTAGTCCGCGACCAGAGAGTGTGACTGTCGTAAGAGACTTTGCTAGGAAGAGTGGTGATCTAGCAGTACTGAGTAGACCGGATGTGGCTATTCTTGCATTAGCATATGAGTTGGAGTGTGAACGAAATGGCGGAGATTGGAGGTTAAGGCGAACGCCTGGACAAAAGGGATTGAATGGAAAGCCGCCACAAAGAGAGGAGGCGAAGGTCGAGGAAGTGGTGAAAATTGAGGCAGCGGCGGAAGTGGATGACGCTGAAGCAGTGCAGGAAGAGAAGTTCGAGGACAAGAAGGAGGATGTCCAGGAATCCGAGCCAGGAACTACAGAACCAGAAATCGTAGCAGAGCAGACAGCGAAGACAGAAGTGTCACACCCTGACAGCGACGCACCACACACAAAGGAAGTCACTAAGGAAGCACCGCCAATTACAATACCCGAAGCAGAAGACGACGCAGCCTCAGACTCGGATTCCGAAGGCTGGATAACACCATCCAACCTCAAAACGCACATCGAAGCCGATGCCGCCGGATCTTCCACCTCTTCTACCGCAGCACAGCCCAAGATCCTCCAAGTCGCCACAATCACCACCGACTTCGCCATGCAGAATGTACTCCTCCTCATGAATCTCAACCTTCTCTCCGCCACAAACTCACTTACCCGCATCCGCAACATTAAGACATTCGTGCTCCGTTGCCACGCTTGCTTCCAAGTCGTAAAGGAGACAAGCAAGCAATTCTGTCCGCGCTGCGGCGGGGCCACCCTCACCCGTGTCGCTTGCAGCACGGATTCGCAGACTGGCGAGTTCAAATTGCATCTCAAGAAGAACATGCAGTGGAACACACGCGGAGATCGGTTCAGCATACCTAAGCCAGTGGCCGGTAGTGCGAATATGAGGGGGTCTGGTGGTGGGAAGGGAGGATGGGGAAAGGAGCTGATTTTGGCGGAGGATCAGAAGGAGTACGCGAGACAGGTGGAGGAGAAGGGGAGGGAGGAGGCAAGGAGAGCGAAGAGGGATGAGTGGGATATTGATGCGCTGCCGGGGCTGATTAGTGGGGATAGAGGAGGGCAGGGGTTTGCGCCAGGGAGTAGGATAAAGGTCGGTGCGGGAAGGAATGTGAACGCGAGGAGGAGGAAGTAGTCCGAATCTATGTACTTTCTAAAACCTCTGGTAGATCAGGTCTACAGTAACTTTTGGCAGATTCAGCCGCAGTGATCAGAACAAGCTGTTTTGTGCTCTGTGTTGAACGTCCCATAGTGTCTTCCATAGCCACCTTCGCTGTCAAATTCATTCAGTCCTTCCCGTCAAATGGCGTTTGTACAGCCCCTCCAGTATGACACCAAACGCCCCAGATCGCAATAACCAGACTCAACCAGAACCTCAAAGCACCTCGACCCAACCAGGACTCACGTGCCATGTGCCTTGCTAGAAGCGCCCAAGATGGCTGGGTTCTCCTCTGTACCGAAAAATGAGTCAGCTGGATATTCTTGATTGAAATGGTCCGAATATCATGCTACGACGACGCCACCGTTGTTTGCAGTGTGCGCAAAGCAAAACCGCTCTTGTGTCAAGACCTCCACGAGGGCTTGTGGAGTCTGCCCAAGCTCCAAACATGCTTGATATTACCTCCATCCCCACTCTCGTCCTGTCTACTCAAACTCGCAACCCATGTGTCCGCTCTTTCCACATGATCTCAAGTATCTTGCTCTCTAACCCATCGCGCCTCAACCGGGCATGCACACAAGCACCACCGACTTACTCTTCTGCGTCAAAAGCAGTCCATACCGCTTCTTCAGCGTGACCCGATGTCTCGAATACTTGTCGTCAGGCGAAAAACGAGCCGGGTGTGCTGACTTTGTGATCTCGCCGGATGCGATCTTGTGGAGTGTGTAGACGCGCTTGCCTTCGGGGGAGAGGGTGAACATGAGATGCATTTTGGCAGTCGGAAGTGGTGGTTGTAGTGGGAGAATGACGGCTTGGAGCGGGATGGTAGGATGAATGGTAGTGGAGGTCTTGAAGGCCGATGGCTGGATGAGAAGCCGTGTACGATGGGATAGGTGATCGGTTGCTGAGAGGTCGCTGTCGCTATTCCGTGGTCTTGCGATCAACTTTTTTGCTGTCGGAGATAGGGTCACAGTACATCCGAAGGTGTACACGTCGCGGATCATCACCACATCATTGCATATGTAGCTATACAACACTCCCCTCGACCAACACGATGCGGTATAGCTTCCTCATACCGCTGTTCAGCATCCTTGTCCTCTTCCTATCCACAACTGTCTCAGCCCAAGGCTTCTTCGAGCAGTTCTTCAGCGGCGGAGGACCACAACATCAGGGTCCTCCTCAGAATGCGCCTAGTGACGCCAAACACTATGCCGAGATGTTTGATAACAGTATGTCTTTACAGAAGAACCCACTTCCCAGTCGTCAAGATCCTGCAAACCCAGATCCTTTTCTCAGCACAACCAGACAGCGATGTTACAGATCACACATCTACTAACGCATATCCCCTCTAGCACACTGCACAAACTACCTATGTCCAGGCACGTTAGCATGCGTCCACTTTGCGCATCACTGCCCCTGCGCGTATCCGGAAGTCGAGGATAAAGTGGAGTTGGCAGAGGGCATTGCGATATGTGCGAGCAAGGGCGGGTATAGGGAGGGAGAGATGTTGAGGAAGGTTGAATTGGCTAGGAAAGGGTTGTTGTGAGGGGTGGATAGGGCATAATGATAATTGCGTTTCTTGAGGGTCGAAATGAAGGCAATGACGACGTTGCATACGCTTGGGACAAGAGAATCATCCGTGCGTCAAGAAATGCTCTATGTTTGCGCATGAGTTTAGGACACGGCCAAAAAAAAATTGCAGGGGCATCATCCCTAGTCTACCGACCGTTCGAAGCCTGACCGCTATGGTTGTCCCAGGAGTGGTCATTCCGACTTTCGAAACCAAAGCAAGACCTCCGAGGTCACACTAGAGCAGGATGTATTGCTGTCTGGACTGTATCCCAGCATCCCACCGTCACTACCTGCATGTATCAAGCCTTCAAGTTCACCCACTGTACGAGGCAGACTCCAGTGAGGACGGCAGAGCCCCCTTGACGCTCACTATCGACTTCCAGTGCTGGGGTCTTGGTTCTGCGGCTGGAACGTCATTGTTATGGCTCATGAGCATTTGTCAATCAATTTCAGGCATTACTCGTCCAATTCATAAATATTCTGATATATCGAGCAAACAGTATCTTCCTATTCCCCATCATGCACCCGCCGGCCGCTCCATAGCCTTCCTCGCTTCGTTCTCATCCACTTTCATGCCCAACAGCCACCCAAACCCCTTCCCCATATCCACCACCGCCTCCTGACTAACCTTCAACGATGGAAAAAACGCAAAGTGACCGTGCGGAAGACCTGGATAGATGTCCAGCTTCGTCTCAACTCCCGCCGTTTTCAGTATATCCTCATATATCAATCCGTCATCGCGCAACGGATCCGCCCCATCTACCTGAAGGTACGCTTTCGGTAGGCCCTTCGCTCCGCTCGGCGCATTCGCTGGTGATGCCCAAGTGGAAGTCCAGTCTGGTTTCCACGTAGCATTCGTCATATCGATCGCAGCCTTGTTCAGACCAGGGCCGTCCGCGTTCTGGACATGACTGATCCAATACTCTTCGTACCCTTTGGGCACGGTCCCAGGGCCAAACAAGGCCGGAATACTCAAGTATTGTCCCGTCAACTTCGGTGTCAGTCCTTCATCCTTTGCCTTTTGTGCTATCACAGCACTAATGTTGCCGCCGGCACTGACACCTCCGACAATGAAGCCGTGCTCTGGTGTCGCGCCTAGTGTTGCTGCGTTCTTTGCTGCCCACTGCAAGATATCCCAGCCGTCCTGCGCTTGTGCAGGGAAAGGATGTTCAGGTGCTAGACGGTATTCTGCGCATACTGAGATACAGCCGAAGAGCGAAGCAAGGCCTCTTGCCAGCGGGACGAGCTGTTCAGGCTCTCCCTGTACGAATCCACCACCGTAGAATAGACAAACAAGAGGATGAACTTTCGTTGTGGAGAGATCGGTAGGTGCAACGAGGATGCTGGAGCTGTTGACGCCGGAACCAGCGTATGTAAGTGGGATGGTGAGCGGGGTCTCCTTCACGCCTGCGTGAGGCTTTGCAATGCTGTTGCGGGACCGCTGCTTTGTGAAGGCCCGGCGGGAAGCAATGTCTGGGAGGTTCGGGGGTGTAGGGCGGTCTGGGCTGGCGAGGAAGGCAGTGAGCTCGGCGTTAGGCTCGGCGAGGGCACGGATGGCTTCGAGGTCGAGCATGATGGGTATGTAGGATCTGAGTGAAGAGGTTTGAGATGATGTGTCTAGGTATATGTTCCATTGTCTATGTATATGTTTCCATTGAGTCCCGAGGTCGAAAGCCCCGCATTGGCTACAGCAATGTGGGGCAATGTGATCCTGCAAGGTGACCACGGCACGCTTCATTACGCTCCTTCCCTTGAGTCCACCGCTCTCACGATCCCGTAGCTCGCACCCGCCGCTGCAGCACCTACTAGCAATGTCTGTAGAGCTCCCAAAATTGCCACTCGTGTCGACGTGATACTCAGTCTAGTCCTGACGTACCCGAAAGTCAGCAGAATCACGACCGTGATGCCAATCGAGGTGAACAATGCCGTGTTGATCTTGTCTGTGCAAAAGTACGGTAGCATGGGTATGATGCCGCCGATGAAGTACGAGATGCCCATGGCTATCGCAGAAAACAAGGCTTGCGCTGCCGCGGGCTTCTGCACTTTGATAACCATGTCTGTGGTGAACTGTTGTTGATCGAGGAAGTCAGTCTTCGCTCAGAGGCGCGGAGTCGGCTTTTCTCAAGGACTTCTGAACAGATCACTCACCTTCAACCACATCTCCTCGTCACGCATGAGATCCTCAATTACACCTTGAGCGTTGTCCTTGCGGACGCCATACTCTTCGAACAACATCACAACCTCTTCATGCATGATGGTAGAACCACTGTTCCTCGCTGTCATCCTCTCTACCTCAGCATCGTACCGTTGTGCTTTTGTCTGCGCTGCTAGCCAAGCCCCAAGGCCCATACTTATGGCGCCGCTGAAGAGCTCAGCGAGACCACCTAGGATGACCAAGCGCGAAGAGCCGAGTCTGTCTTAGGTCAACGATCTGTCCCATAGCAAGTGAGACGAGCAAGAACTCACGATGACAGACCGGCTGTCAGTGCGAACGGCACAGTGAGACCATCGGCGAAGCCAAGGATGATGTCGCTGGTCACATCTCGCCATGTTACTCGGCGTGTTTGTTTGGTGGCTGTATCAGGTTGGTTGGTGATGTCTTTGTGTTCCATACTACTTGGACCTGGGTCGACGAGTGTCGTAGAAGCCGTCAAGGGATCGCCAGTGCTTGTGAATGAGCCGATGGATCTCATCATGTCCTGGAAAGGACAATGATCGCGGTGTGAAGAGGATCGCTGTGTATGAGGTGTTTTATTGGGCTGATACTTGGTTGCCAGTGAGTATCTGCAGGAAGATGACTGTCAAGCAGGATTATAATCAGGTCTGCATCAGAGCGTGAATGTCACTGACAGCGCCATGGATAGAGTCTCACTAGCCAATCAGAGACATTCTGTTAGCAATCACTGTAATCTGATGATCTGATAAAGTGGCAAAATAGCGACATCTTATTGTTGTACTTGTTGTAGTGAGACATAATCATTGTTCAGCCTCATGCTCGAGGAGATGTTGATATTCGTAGAAAAGGCAAAGCATGGTCTATATCTAATCGTTAATCATACACTGCTTCTGACTAGCAATACTTGAGCTTTCCGGGCACGCCCAGTTCTTTGAGAACATTCTTCAGCCCAACATGCTTCCACGCTTGTAGCTGTTCCTCTTTCGAGCACCACACACTCCCCAGCACGCCTTGACATCCAACGACATGTCCCTCGAGACGATCTTTTACTGTAGCAGCTTGTCGAGGTATCGTGATAAGCCAATCTTGTGTCAACATCACATTATGTGCCACCGCCTCCTCTTCAAGCCCCTCCCGTCCAGCAGGCTGGCCATCGCTATGCTTCTGCCCACCTTCCTCTTCACCCAGCGCATCTCTTGCCATCCCCCACTGCTTCACCGCCAACTTGCCGACAAACCTCCCCGCATCAAGCACATCCATCTGCCCCAACGTACTCCTATCCAGCGGCGCAAAGAACGCTTGTATCGGCAACCTCTCCATCTGCCCCTCCCTGTACGGCAACAACTCCAAATCCCCATCCTCACTCCTTGGCTGCGCAAGCACCTGCATATGTTTATGTTTCCTGCTACTCCCGCCCGCCACACCGCCATTGTATATCACATAGTGTTTCTGCTTCCGTCCTGTCTCATCTTGCTCGCTATCCAAAGCGCGCAGCGTCGCCCATGCTGCTGTGAGATCTTCAACGCCGAGGGGTTCTGTCTGTCGACGCGTGGGATCGAGGGTGAGGAGGAGGTATTGTGGGCGGAAGACGCAGAATTTATTCAGAATCAGCTTATGAGAGGTGAGGACGTTGGAGACGTGGAAAAGGGGGTCGGAGTGGTCAATGTCGGAGCCGTCGGTCGGTGGAGGGCGGTGGGTCGATTCTGCTGTTTCTGAGGCGCCCGGGAGAGGTTTTGCGCGAAAGGAGGGAACGGTGCGGAGGTCGAACTTGAGATGCAGGTGGTGTCAGCCGCGTGGAAGATATGCAATGTGTATTGAGACGATTTTTCGTGTATCAGGACGTGACTGCATTGGAGATGGTACCTATGGTGAGATGCTTACGTCGAGGCCACTGTCGTTTATGATGACGGGCTTGCTGGGAGTGTAGAATAGCTCGCCGCGTGTGACGAGATCATCGAATTGCTTCAAGGCATGTGAAGTATCGATTGATGCCATGTTTGTGGTGCAGTAAAGTACTTGAGGACCCTGAGCTGCTGTCACCAACCTGAAACATGGAACATCGTCGTGACCCTGACTGGACCAAATTGCAATGAGGTTGTCGTCATAAATTTTGCCTGACAAAAAACACCACCATTGAAAACATGCACTAAAGCATATATGCCGGTCCTCCGGCTCACAAATGACAGCTATATCAAAGTGACCTAGAACAGAACAGAAGTCCACTCGAGGTCATCCGACACTCTGTCCAGGACATCTCAAGACAACTGATCTGCGACTGTCACTATATCACCTTCTCATGCCCGCGCCCACATCTGAGCTCTTCCATGTAGAGTCGTCTCCTTCCACGGGTCGTCGCATCCATGCGTCCCAGAATATTCCCGCCAACACACCACTTCTAACCACGCCAGCACTATCAACATACATGCTTTTCCGGGAATACAAACGCGAAGTTTGCGCTTTCTGCTTCGCCTACAATCGTGGTCGCAGCTGGAGCTTACGTAATGCGGACGCTGGCTTAGCTTGGTGCAGCGAGGACTGTAGAGATCGATGGCTGCAATTCCAAGGACCCCTGGCTTTGGAGGCTTTTCGGGGCGTTGAGCGACTGGTTCGGAAAGCAGGACAGATCAACAATGAAAGTGAAAACGCCACAGAGATTTCAATCCACCCACCCAGCGGAGACGCTGTTGACGAGGCGTGGGCCAAAGCTGCTGAGTATGGCCAGCTTATCACCGCTGCTCGTGGTGAGGATAAGACAGCAGCCACGAAAGCCGCTCGTCGTGCGCTGCAAGCCGCATGCACAAGCCTCGCAGATCCCGCAGTTCTCTCCCACTTTCTATCTGGTATTCTACTTCATACCAACCACATCGACCTCTGGTCTTCTATGATAGAGCTGCACGCGGCTTCTCACCCGTACACAGACAGTCAGCAATTGAAAACCCACGTCTCGTCCTATCACCAGCTTCTGGCTCTGCTTCCCATAGACCTGCTAGCATCCTGTACGCCAAATATCGTACGTGCCGTCCAATCTCGAGATCTTCCAAATTCCTTTGGCATCCGTAGTCTTGATGATGCAGGTGATGAAATCTTCGGGTTCGGCGTCTGGCCAGAAGCCAGTTACTGGAATCACAGTTGCACGCCGAATGTGCAGAAACGGCGTGTGGGCAGGGCCTGGGAGTTTTGGACGGGCAGGGCGGTTGAGAAAGGCGAGGAGCTGAGTATCACGTATCTAGGTGGCGAGGAGGAGACCTTGAATGTGCGGGAGAGACGGGAGAGGTTAGAGAAGACGTGGGGATTTGTTTGTGGGTGTAGGAAGTGTGAAACGGAAGCTGTATTGACTGCAAAAGAGCAGGATGATGGTCCGACTCCAGATCCTCAATCTCTGAGGCCTCCACACTGATCCTGCCTCGACTCTACTTTTACGAGTGGTCATAAGGCTGCAATAACAGACTTTGCGTTCAAGCAGAGAGTCTAATGCACAGGAAACACTGAATCATTTCATGGTTGCGTTGTGGGAGTTAAAAATCGCAAAGATTGGTCCCTCGGAACAGCTCTCGATTGCAGCCTGAAATCAACCTTTAAAAATACAGATTCCATCATACGTCTTTTGCGAGTCTTTGTCCGCCTTGAAGAAGTGGACCTCTGTTTCGTCGTGGAGTGTGACTGGTGCTGCGATGTTGGTGGAGTTTTGCATTGAGCAGGTGTCTGATGGGCGAGCTAGCTCCTAGAATGTCCAAGCAGCGCGACTGAGGACGGCGATCTCAAAGTCAGTATTGTAAAGCTCTGACAGAATCTATGATATCCTTGGTCGGCGGATGAAGGGTGGAAGGAGTGAGAGATCGATTGCTTACCGGCAGTAACAGACGCGCTTGGAGCCCTTTTGAAGCGAACGGCGTATGCTCTATTCACAAAGCAGCATTGCTATTGATTCTACACTCCAGCTCTTCCATCCGAGTCTTGAGTCGGCTCATCTCCGCCATCAAAGTGACAACCGCAGCTTCGAGATCATGGATTCGTTGAGTGTCCGAGCAGAGTGAGCTGTTGTTTACGGGATCAATTGAGCTGGTATTGGCATCGAGGGCCTCAATCTGACCATGACCAGTCGCGGTCGACTCGGTTCACTCCGGACTCTCGCTTGGATTGCCACTTTGAGATGCAGATGGAGTGACGGTGACTCACCTGACGAGAAGAGGTGCGACATGAGTGCGTCGAAAAGTTGGGTTGAAAGGAACATCAGGACGAGGCATATTAAACTCTGAATAGCGATGGTATTGCAAGATGGAACTGTGAGTGAATTCGGTCACAGATAATGCAAGCAAAAAATAAGAGGAATGGAGCAAGCAGAGCGTGACGTGAAATAATGTGATTTGTTTGGCGGTAAGGTAAGGCCGAGCTCAATGAGTTGTGATTTGTTGGCAATCTGAATGGACCGTCATCGCGACGAGAGAAAGATCTGGTGGAGAAGTCAGTACAATGTAGAATGTTGTGTTAACAGATAAGCGCTGACAAAAATCGTAGCATCGTGACTGCACTCGGCTTCCGCTTGCGAAAGGCAAACCAGGAGGCTATCAAAAATGGCTACAAACGTGACTCGCTCGTCATGGTCAAAGAGTATGACGACAAAGTGTGGCAAGAGTGATCAAGTGGCTGACGTATTGCTAGCGACGGCAGCTATGCGAAGCTGTACGAGGTCGATGAGTCTACGTGAGTCAAGCTCGCACTCAAGACTCACAATTTGTAGCCATGCAAGTGAGCTAACATGAAAGTAGATGGCCTGTGAATGACAGTGGCTCCGAAGACACCTTAGAAGACACCACCACCCCAAATTTGCATGCTGACCACACACGAGTCAGAGAGGAGGAAGGCAAGACCGAAGATCCTGCCAACCAGTAGCAGCGTAGGGCGAACGGACGCGGGCAAAAGCAAGATGAGGACATTGGGTATCTGGGAAGTCGATACCTGACGATAGCATGGAGAGAGCTGGAAAAGGGTTGATTCGAGGAGAATGTGTTACCGATGAGCTAGATGTAGCAACAGACACGCTGTGCCCATCCGATTCATAGGATCCGATTTACTGCACGGGCTTCTTTTCTGCGCTTTCGGAAAGGTTCATGAAACTTGGAAAGGTGCCGCCCCCGCTAAGATTTGAAGTCGACGGCATCATTGCGTATTGACACACTTCGGAGAAGTTCGGAATGCATAAGGTGTACGAAAAGAAGTGGCAGATTGAGACGAGATGAGGAGGATAGCGAGGTGAGCAGTATCGCTCGCGATATGGCTCAACTGCCAGTCCAACGAGAAACTTGACCATCAAATCTACGTCGAACCATACTACTTCCTGCGGTGTTGTCAGCAGAGGTGAATAAGACGTGTCAGGATTATCGTCTGAGCTGGGTTGACCTAATGAACGAAGAATTACCGTCGTCGAATATCGTGGTCATGATTGGTAACGAGGTGGCGAAAAAGATCGTTTGGTATTAGTGATTAGATCAGATTCATTAGCAAGATACTTGATACTCATGATTTCCGCGCTCTTCTTCGCCTGTACTCTGATATACTCAGTTCTTACTCCATCTGTCTTCTAATTCTTGCAATATCAAGTCCTGCCTACCACCACAGCGCCCCAGACCCTCTGCACCCCTCCGGCTGCGACTAGCTCAGCCACAGCACTCACCACCGTCGTCTTCATATAACACGCTCCTCCCACGGCAACATAGCTCACATCCGTACACCCTTGCATACCCGCACACGCCTGCAAACACTCATACATACTCTCTGTATACACCATGGCCGCATTTCCCGGATGATCAACACCGCACTGAATCTGAAAACTAGTCGTGTTTCCCGCCCCGCCTGTGCCGTTTATGCTTGGTAGGGCTAGGTTTTGGCTGCTTGGGTAATTTTGGCTGTTTGAGCTTTGGGATTGGGCTTGGGCTTGGCTGCTGTTTGACACCACGATTGTCTGCCCGTCGTTAGCAGGACATAGGATATTCGGCACCACTGCACTCTGCGCACCATTCAGCAACTTGACGCTCCACACGTTCTTCGACGACAGGGCCTGGCCAACGCCGCTCTTCATGTAGCAGGGGCCTGGTGAGCCGGAGACCCAGGATGCAGCGACACATGAGGTGGTGTTGGAGCAGGCGACGGCGCAGGCGTAGACGGAGGGCGTGTATACCATGTGCAGGTCGTAATTGGCAAGGTCGGTAGAGCAGGATAGTTGGTAGATGTTGCTGTAGATGGTGAAGTTTTGGGCGTCGTTGGTGGGGCAGGTTAGGGAGGTGCTGGTGGTGGTTGGAGTGGCGAGACTGGTTGTGCCGGTGCTTGTGATGAGAGTCGAGGTAGACTTGCTGCTGCTGCTGGTTGTAGGCCTAGAGCTGGACATGGTTGTAATAGTATTAGTCGCAGCAGTACTGCTAATTGTAGTACTAATAGTGCTACTAGTAGTAAGCTTGGAGCTAGTGGTGATAGTACTGCTAGTGTTAGTCGCAACAGTGCTGCTGACAGTCGAAATAGTGCCTGTGCTGCGGCTGCTTGTAGGCATTGCCCAGTAACTGCCCCACGTCGGCGCCGCCGTCTGCACGACGGGAAGATCAGCATTCTGCTGACATTCATCGCCAACGCACGCTTTGTAGAGCATCGAACCCCACCAACCGCCACAGTACTCAGTGAACTGGCCAGAGCAGCGGGCTGTGCAGGGATAGTTTGGGTCTGCAACGAGACTGTAATTGTTGTGTAAGTGAGTATCGCATGCGCAGGTATTTCCAAAAGCCATCGCCGCATAGCTGTAATTGCCCGCTGCACATTCGGCGAGACAGGAGTCGGTTGTCATGTTTGCCCAATTTGAGTGTACGTGTGCTTGTAGAAGAGGTCCCATGGGGTCATACTCGTACAAGCAGCTGACGTAATTCCACTTGCTCAGATCCGGTCCCCAGCGCAAATCTATTGCAGGCGTTGCGGGGGGAACAGACCAGCTCGGTTTCGATGAGTTGTCGCGCCATATCGGATTGTCCCCGGGCAGTTGACTCAATGGCTGGTTGTCCATGCCCACGTTCTCGTTGGGGAAGAGTCCGTTCGGTGAACACGGCGGTATGACTGTGTGATTCCAGGGAGCGAAGGCTGGGCAGTTCTCGATGCCGAAGCTGCTGACATCACAGGTGTCGATAGCTTCTTGGAGTAGTGTTGTGTTCCACCCATTAGTGAAATCTCCGTGGAGTCCAAAACCACTCGTGTCCCCGAATGAAAGCACCCAATTGTCAAGTCGCGTAGAATCTAGCGGGAAACTATTAACAGGCCAATAGTACTATCTCAAATTAGTTCATGAAAGTCAAGACGTTCTGGGGAGAGAAATACCTCGAAAACTAGGCGCATCAGTGCCTGCGGATGTGAAGAAGGGCAAACTTGGTTGTTGTCCGGGTAGACAACATGCGTGTTGTCGCTGTTGTCTGTCAGTCCATCCCAACAGGAAGGAAATCCCACAGTGGCTCGAAG
>Ga0058702_10000179_pt1 | contig 34848 bp, 34 predicted proteins | sample AgamicOrSfe_FD_83781 | JGI IMG/M metagenome (GOLD analysis project Ga0058702, IMG submission 83781) | Agave microbial communities from Guanajuato, Mexico - Or.Sf.e | ecosystem: Host-associated > Plants > Phyllosphere > Phylloplane/Leaf | place: Guanajuato, Mexico | collected 2012-05-30 | reverse complement strand
TCCGTAAGCAACAAAACTAGTCTCATTTGGATGCCACACTAATCAATTGTACAGATTGCTGGAGTTGCAGGAAAAGTCATCGAATATCCTTTCGACACTGTCAAAGTCAGACTTCAGTCCCAACCAAGTGGACAACCTGCCATTTACGCAGGACCTCTTGACTGCTTTCGCCAGTCCTGGGCCAAGGATGGCGTGAAGGGCCTTTATCGGGGAGTCAGTGCACCTTTGGCCGGCGCAGCCATTGAGACGAGTAGTCTCTTCTTCAGTGTGAGCCAAAGAACAAGCCTTTGCACATGAGGTGGTCTAATGATTGTCACAGTATCGCATATTTCAGAACGCCATGTCAGCCACGTTTTACCAGAACATGAATCCACTGCCAATCGACGCACTTGTGCTATGTGGCGCAGCATCTGGCGCCTTCACTTCAGTCCTTCTTACACCAATTGAATTGATCAAATGCAAAATGCAAGTGCCCGTCCGTTGCGCCACTGGTATCACCAGCACTCCTGGTGCTTTGACATTGATTGGCACAATATATCGACAACAAGGCATTCTCGGATTCTGGCATGGTCAGCTAGGTACACTGATCCGCGAGACTGGGGGTTCAGCAGCATGGTTCGGGAGTTTCGAGGGCGTCAGTCTCTTCTTTCGTAATGCTCGAGCAGCCGACATTCCTCGCGAGAGAGCTTTGCCTATATGGCAACAATTGTTGGCAGGCGCTTGCGCTGGTATGTCATACAACTTTGTTTTCTACCCGGCAGACACGATCAAGTCGAGGATGCAGACGGAGGATGTCGGCACAGTCTCTGGAAGAGCTAGAAACACATTCTGGACGGTGGGAAAAGCATTATGGCAGGATCAAGGGTTGAAAGGACTGTACAGAGGCTGTGGCATCACTGTGGCGAGAGCTGCACCGAGTTCAGCTTTCATTTTCACGATTTATGAGGCATTGAGATCAGCATCAGCATGAGTTCGGCGTAGCGAGGGTCTGGCGTTGTTAGTCAGAAGGACAAGGATAGATATGGGTGGATCTGGTGAGGCAACTTGCCTAGCGCAAAAGTGAGTAGCTGTTCTGAGGATAGACATAGACAGATTCACAGAGGAACAAGTCCTGACACGATTCGGGCCGCCCTTGGATCTTCATGAGAGTGATCCGCGCGTTCACGTGTCGTCATCTGTACTTCAAGCCCACGAGCTGTCCTTCTTGCATCTCACCTTTGTGCTCATCTCTTTCTCGTCTACTTGCTTTGTTCATTGCTCTCCATCATGGGTGCCTTACGTGGATGCAGGAGCGCTTTACTGCGTTTCGGCATTCTGCTCACCCTGCTTGTGACTATCATTTCCGCCGCAGACGCAGCTCCATCAGTTCGAAGGACAGAATTTAAGAACCAGCCATACGAGCTCACCTACTTTGCGGACTCCAAGACCATCCTCCTTTGCGATCAAGCTGCCGGCAACGTTTGGATATCTGAAGATGAGGGCTCAGGCTGGAGCATTGTCAAGACTATTGATGAGCCTGTTGTGTTCAAAGTGTTCATGCATCCTAACAACAACCAAATAGCTATCGCGCTAAGCAAGGGTGTGCGACACTGGATCACAAGAGACCAGGGCAAGTCGTGGAATCGTTTTCAATCGGATCTTCCTCCAGCATTGACGCTACAACCTCTTTCTTTCCACGCAAGCGACCCAGACAGGATCATCTTAAATATGCGGGACTGGCATTCGGGGGGCAGCATCTACACCAAGGATGGGTTTGCAACTTCCGACTTCCTTCGCGAAGGTACGATCAGATGTATGTGGGCACATGAGCACGAACTATTTTCCACTGGCGACCCGACTACCGATAGAGACCGCACGATCTGCCTGGTGCAGGGCAAGTACTCGAACAAGCAAACTGCGTGGAGGCTGGTCAAGTCGGACAATTTCTTCGACGAGACGGAAGAGGAATGCATACAGGGAGATGGTGGACAGCCTGTTACTGGTATCGCGAGCGCAGTCGCAGTCAAAGGCTACATTCTGGCCGCACAAAACTCAGAAGGCACAGATGAGATGGCATTATATGTAACTCTGAACACGAATGAATGGCATCGTGCTCAATTTGGACAACATCAGGTCAAAGAAAATGGGTATACGATCATGGAATCGACCAACTACAGTCTGCAAGTCGACGTGGCATCAGCAGGCCATTCAATGTATCCAATGGGCAACCTCTTCACAAGTAACTTCGCTGGGCAATACTTCACCAGGAGTGAGGACTATACTAACAGGAATGTGATGGGTTTCGTGGACTTTGAAAAGGTCGCGAACGTTCAGGGTATTGCGCTTACCAATGTGGTGACTAATTGGGAGAGTGTCCTTGAGGATGGAGTCGAAAAGCGCGTTGCAACAAAGATTACATTCGACGACGGACGAGATTATCACGATATCATGGTTACCGAACCCGGCAAAAATGAGCCCTCGAAGCTACATCTGCATTCGATAACGGATCAGAGAAATGCTGGGAGGGTGTACTCGAGTCAAGGCTCACCAGGCCTTATGATGGGAGTAGGCAACACAGGTGAATCCCTGTCTGACTACTCCGAGGGCAATCTTTATGTCTCGGATAACGCTGGCGCCACCTGGAAACGAGGTCTTGTCGGTCCGCACAAGTATGAGTTCGGTGACCAGGGATCCATCCTCCTTGCCATTTACGACAAGGTTGAGATCGCAAAGATGATCTACTCACTCGATCACGGCAAAACATGGACCCAATTCTTTTTCAAAGATTACGACTTTCCAGAACAAGTACGAGCGCAAATGTTAACTACGATTCCTGACTCCACAAGCTTGAAGTTCTTACTATTGGCCACTACTGGTGCTGGCGCTGATCAGAGGCATTGGGTCTACACCATCGACTTTGCAGGGCTCCACGAGAGAAAGTGCAATACTGACGACTTTGAGACGTTCTACGCACGCGTTGATGCTGATGGCAAGCCGACTTGCGTCATGGGTCACAAGCAGTCCTACTCAAGAAGGAAGGCCACGGCAGACTGTTTTGTCGACGAAGAGTTCAAGGACCCTGCACCAACGTTTGACAATGCTGGCTGTCTTTGCACAGTGAACGACTTTGAATGTGACTTCATGTATGTGAGAAGTCCAGATAGAACACAATGTGTACCGTTGAACCCTATTGGTGCGCCTGAAGGGGAGTGCACAAGTCCCGAAGGGACATTTGTGGGACCGTCTGGATTCAGGAAGATCCCAGGCAACGAGTGCATTCTGGAAGGAGGCATCGACAAGGCAAAGCCTATCGAACGACCCTGCAAAGACTCATACAAAGCGCCTGTCAGCGGCGATATCTCTCGCGAAATCACTTACTTCCCGGCTGACGCCTTCCGAGAATATTACTATTTGGAGCGCAGCGCATCCAGCTCAGGCGACGATGAGACTGTTGTACTCCTGACGGACGACAGGCAGGTCTATGTTTCGCACGACCATGGAAAGACGTGGGGCATTCCCCCTCATCTCGAAGAGGTTGAAGTATTATCAATATACCCCAACAGGCACCTCAACGATGCCGTCTACTTTCTGACTGGAGGTACGGATGTGTATTATTCCAAGAACAGGGCATACGATGTCCATTCCTTCTACGCACCAGGCAGGCCAAATACGGCACACTTACAGATTCTCCGCTTCCACCCGAAAAATGCAGACTGGCTGATATGGACCACCTGTGCAGACGGCGGCGGCTTGCAGTGTCAACCAATGGCATACTGGACGACACATAATGGAGATAGCTGGAATCCCCTACTCCGTTCCATCGAGAATTGCGAGTTCGTCTGGCGCGACGGGCGTGACGTAAACGAGCAGCTAATATATTGCACACAATTCGCGAACGAAGATGCAACTGGCGCCAAACAACTCGTCGCATCTGAGGACTGGTACGATCACAAGGTCGTGCATTTCACCGACATGCTCAATTTTGCCACCATGTCCGAGTTCATTGTCGTTGCTGCCAAAGATGCAGAGGATGCAGCGTTTCTCAAAGTCGATGCCAGTACTGATGGTAAAACATTCGCCGACGCAAGGTTTCCGGTAAACTTTCAGGTGCCCCATCAGACAGCTTACACTGTACTCGATAGCTCGACACACTCAATCTTCCTGCACGTTACTGTCAATGGCGTCATGGAACAAGAGTACGGATCGATCATCAAGAGTAACACCAACGGCACTTCTTACGTCATGTCACTCAATGGAGTCAACCGCAATCAAAATGGCTATGTCGACTTCGAGAAGATGCTGGGCCTGGAGGGAGTTGCTGTTGTCAATGTTGTTTCCAACATTGAGGATGTCGAAAGAGGTCAATCCAAAATTCTCAAGACTATGATTACGCATAATGATGGAGCAGAATGGGCACTAATCAAGCCACCCAAATATGATGCTTCCGGCAAGGAGGCATGCAAGGACCAGCCAATTGAGGAGTGTGCTCTACATCTTCACGGCTACACCGAGCGCAAAGATCCTCGTGATACGTACTCTTCACCCGCAGCCATTGGTCTCATGATGGGTGTTGGCAATGTTGGAGCCTCACTCGGCCGAAAGCGCGAAGGCGACACTTACATCTCCTCCGATGGAGGTCTCTCATGGCAGCTTGCGAAGCAAGGTGTGTATATGTGGGAGTTCGGCGATCACGGCGGCATTATCGTCATGATCGAAGAATACAACCCAACACGCTTCGTGTACTATTCCCGCGACTCAGGAAAGACATGGACCGAATATCAATTTTCGGACACTGACTTTGCCATCGACGACATCACGACTGTACCATCGGACACATCGCGTAACTTCCTAATATGGGGCCGGGAGCTTTCTGGCATGGGCCGTGCAGTGACAGTTGCTCTTGACTTCTCTGGCTTTACAGATCGCCAGTGTGAACTTGGTAATCCTGGCACTTCTACCAGCGATTTTGAGCTCTGGGAGCCACAGCACCCAACCAGCCAAGCTGCCGGTCGTGGCAACTGCTTCTTTGGGCATGTGGCACAATACAGCCGCAAGAAACCTACCGCCGATTGCTATGTTGGAGCACAAGAGTTCAACAAGCTTTACTCCATCGCGGAGAACTGCACATGTACCCGAAGTGATTACGAATGTGACTACAACTTCGAGCGTACGTCTGCTGGCGATTGCAAATTGGTCGATGGCCAGACGCCGAAGAATCCCGAGGAGGTCTGTCGTGCACACCCCGAAATCGACGAGTTCTTCGACGTCAGCGGCTACCGTAAGTTGCCGCTCTCGACGTGCGAAGGTGGGAATGAGTTCGACAGAGCAGTCGAAAGCCACCCCTGCCCTGGACATGAGGAACAGTATCAGAAGAAGCGGGGCATTTCAGGTGTGGCACTTTTCTTCGCCATCTTCCTCCCGATTGCTGCAGCTGCTGTCGTGGGCTACTTTGCATGGCGTCAAATCGAAAGCCGCTACGGTCGCATCAGACTTGGAGAAAGTGGCCCGTCTGCTGGTGGCGGACGAAGTGCCTTTGATGCTGAAAATGTCTGGGTCAGGATTCCCGTCCTGGTCGTCAGTGGTATCGCTGCCGTTGTGATGGCGATTCCTGCCGTCTTCGGTGGGCTTATCCGAGTCGTGCGCGAGAGGACCGGACGTGGTGGTGATGGTGGCGGCGGTAGAGGACGGGGTGGCTACACGAGTAGAGGTGCTTTCGCTAGAGCTCGTGGTAGAGATCAGGATTACAGCAGTGTTGTCAGTGAGGATGAGGATGGCGACCTTCTCGGCGCCGATCTGAGCGATGATGATGTATAGGTAGATAGTTGCTTAGAATATATTATACATGACACGTCTATGTCGAGCCCTTCCACCTTTCACCCTCGGTTTGCGCTTGTAACTCGACTACCACGGCCACCATCGGCGCCGGCAGACAAATGCTGTACAGCACACTCCTGCTCGCAAGCTTGTGCAATCGTCAGATGCAAGCACAGTCGTATATATGCAACAACTCTTCCTCGAACGTACAATGAAAAATGCTCTAGGAATCTTGGGATTCAAGAAGTAGGGGATTCTGAGGTAACCACAGGCATCGCGGCACCGTGCTCCCAGGAAGCTCACGAGACTGCTCAAACAGCCACGATCAAAAGGACTATCCTCGGAGGAATTTACTGGTTGTATAATGCAGCATCCTTCCGCCATCTTTGTCGGCTTTGCTGGTCCATCGTGCGCAGCAGTGGGGATCGTGCCGTGCTTGGGCAAAGCACCATTCAGAGACGAAGCGCTCTCGGCTGGCTACCAGTCTGCTAGAGGAGCTCACCGTCTACGCAAGCGATAGAGACTCATCAACTGACATGGCACCCAGCCTGACACCAGCTGGGAGAGACACAAGCGTAGCTTTCCTGTCTTTCGTCAGCTAATACCTGGCACGCTAAGCGGCGGTCTATGCCAGATAGTGCTGTGAAGTTGCGTCTGACTTCGGCAGCGCAACCAATCCTGAAGAGTAAAAAGTCCGATTCCTCCGTTCGCGATCATGAGTGGTCCTGCCACGAAAGTTATGCCAGATCCTGTGGATTGTGGATTGTTTCAATGCGACACATTTGGAACACCTTTTCCAGCCTCCCACTCTCCTAGTGTTTGCTTTATGTTCATCCAATATCGTAATCTCACACACTCGTTTTTAACCTGCTCCCAATCCTCCTCTTTCGTTGCATTCTCCAGAACGCCCACACTTTCTTCGATCCTCGCGTCATTCTCAGTTCTGATCTCATCCAGCTCGCTCTCGTCAGCAGCCTCCTCAATGACCTCTCTTGCCTCCATGACCACCATCAATAGCTCTTTATCCTGGCCTTCCTCAGTACCAAACATGCCCACTCCTTCTAGTTCTGCATCAACATCACCTTGTCCATTGATACTCAAGATGTGGAGGGCTCGCCGTAGCGGGTCTTGTAATGTCTTGTAAGCTTCATTGACGCGTGCGCTCAGCGCTTCGGCTTTCGATTTGAACTCCGCCGGATGCAGGTCTGGATGGGCTCGAGCTTGGAGTTGCAAGAACTCTTTTCGCAGTGCTTTGAGGTCCACTTTGAAAGTGCCGGCGGGAGGAGCTCCGTCAGGAAGAGTGGTCGGGAAGTACTCGTAATGGGATTGAGGATTCGTTGGGAAGTCTGCCGGAGCTGCTTTTTGTGCTTGAGCGCGAGGAGTTGCAGTTGTGATACTTCGATATGGGCTCGAAGTCGAAGAGTTTACATAAGCGGAGGTTCTCCTATTCCGGTTTGTAATGCGACTCGAGGTCGTGGTGGCAGCCATACAGTATCCAGCATTATGAGATGAGAGTTGTGAGTCAGAGGCGCGCAGTGAGCGAAGTCCCAGACTAGCGAGCCTTTTGCATGGCGCCTGAGTCATGGTAGAGAAGGTCGTCTGCATGATGGTGTGGGTGACAAGACTAATGTTCAGAGTTCAGAGTTTCAAAGTCGTTTGATCTTTCGGCCTGACGTCACGAACAGGCATGTGACAGGAGCACCACCATACCCCAGCACTGATACCGTGCACTTATACCAGCACCTCACAATCAATGCTGAGGGTGATGGCGCTATGTTTGCTAAATATATAGCACACGCCGGATAAGCAGAGTGGGCGTCTAGCAATGGTATTCATTATTATCGCATTGCGACTTTGTCTACAACGACATCAGGGGCCGTATCCCAATGGCCGCGAAAGCACCATTCTCTGGTCACCAAGAGGTGCAGCAAGCTGATCTCGGGAGTTCTACGGCATCATGACCACACGCTTTTATAATGCAAGTTGGCTCACTTTCTTCACCTGCCGCATACTCGAAATCCTGTTGCACTTCAGCAATCATTGCCGTCGGTCAGGCAGGAGTTGACTCAGAGAATGCTTACCAGGATGTTACCGCAGGGTCGGATCTCAGATAAACTTTGGCACGTCCTCGAAGACTTGCTCGGCCCAAGCATCTTGACGCGCCGCAGAGTTTGCCATCGATATTACGCTGCGTCCATGCTCCTCTTCAAGCTCCATCAACTTCCCAGATGTCACGTACACCTGCGCATCTGCCACACTGTGCTCAAGAGAAACACGGATGAACTCTTTCTTCACTTTGAGATATCCATCACGCGCTTTGTCGTCATACCAGTGGGTGCTGGAACCATGTGGGCCACTTCCAAGGTCTGTTTGAAACATCTTAAGAGCAGCGAGTGCTTTATCGACCTTTCTCTTAAGCTTTGCGCTCTCCTTGATCTGCCTTTTGAGGGCGGCGAGGAGGACTTCAGCTTCTGCGACGACGCTCTTCAGCTTCTGTTGCTGTCAGCATTATTAACGATGTCTTTGAGCCTATAGTGTACTCGCTTCGACCCCGGAGTGCGTGTCTACGGATGTATTTGCTTGTTTGATGAAGTCTTTGAAGTCGCAATAAATAATCTCGAACGGTGGACGCTCGTCAGGCTCATGAATTGAGCTCTCTGAGCTTTGTGACATGATTGCAGCGCGGTTGTTGATGTTGCAACACGAGATACCCTGTACGAAGCGGGTGCCCAGAGGACAGAAAGCAGCCGAGACGAAAAGGCAGATAAATAATCCTGCAACAGTAGGTAGCGAACAAGGAAGAAGGACAAAAGAGGCAGGAACGATGGAAGCTTCCCACAGGAAACGTCAGACTAGAGTATACTGTTGCTGACTAGCGCTAGAGCAGGGTGACATTCGAGGTGGACTCCATTGTGAAATCACGTTCACACGGAAAGCAGACACCAAAGCAAGGACTGAATATGAGAGAGTGGGAAACAGACAGAGGTGTCTCAACTCTTTCAATACGACGTTGTCCAGCTGGCAACGAAAGTAACTCTTCGGAAACCTTTTGCAATTACCGCGAGAAGCATGAAATCTTTCTTGACGATTCTGCCATTCCATGACCAGATCCTTTTTCAGACCCACGCGGATCGCCAGTTGTAGTTCGAGGCACTCAATCGTTCTCCAACATGCCATACTGAATCCGACTGCTCTCAACACCCATCACAAAACTCCGGTCACAGGTCCATCTGCTTCGAGCCTAATGACAACAGATACACTTGGTGTCCATGTTTCTTCTCGAGCTTCATCATCTTGCCAAGAGTGTCGTATTCGATCACACTCTTGTGATGGAGCTGACGAGCTGCAATTATCCAGTCCTCCCTCGCTCCAGTGTAGCTTCCATACGCTATATAGTAACGATGTCCATCCGGGACATCCTTGAAGTTCCGCATGGCCTCTTTCAGCTTCGCCTCTGCTTCAACGAGCTGGCCCTGACACACGTTGCGGTCACGATCGAACATGTAGGAATCGTGGGTGAGGCTCTCTGCAGCCAAAGCAGCACTTTCCAGCTGCGTACGTTTAGTGTTTGCTGTTTGATACAAGTTTGCTTCAGGTCACACCTGAAGGATTGGTGGACCTACTCGACGGCTGGAACATCTGCCATTGGTGCTGTCAGGCGTTTCAAGCACTTGAACTTGTGTGATTATTGCCGATCAGTTGGAACAGCTCAACAAGAGCGTGGTTTTCATCAATATTGTGCTTGCAAAGTGTTGTGAAAGAACGAGGATTGATGAGGGTGTCGTGGATGTTCATAAGAGCGTCGATGTGGAAGTTGCTGATGAAAGGATGAAAGACAAAGAAGAGCGCCGCTGATCATAGAATGATGTAAGATCTGGTCGACTGACTCGAAGCCAGGACAGAGCCATACACGTGGTTAGTCTGAAATTCACATCTGAAACACGACTCAGACTGAAACACGCTTCCCCAGCCTGAAACGCCTTCTCCATTCAGGACTCCAAATACCGCCACAACAATGCACGATTTTTGGTTGCGTTCGGCGACAAACGAACAGTGACTCCGGCAGTACGGCACATCAGCGAAGCTCGATGACTGCGTTATTCTCTTGGCTCGTGCGAGCAGAAGAGTACTATTCTACAACCCAAGCTTGAACTCTGATATGCTATTCAAACAGAAAGCCCGATCTGCGCTTCTGTCAACACTTCGACGTTATCCGCGTAAAATACAGCCTGCACTCCTCCACGATGTCAGGCATCCCTCCAGCATCAGCAATGATAGCGTTTTGAAATTCAATCCATCTATCACGACTCAGCGCCACAACACGGCGTCGAAGTCTTTGCCATATACATACAACCCTCGTGTCTGTCTCCGCGCCATGCATCGTTGAGCTCCTGGACGACGTGAACAAAGACAATAATCTCACCGATCAGCAACTCTTCCCCGCGTCGAGGTACGACTTCAGCAGTAGAACACTCTTCGATGGGGATTCCCGGCGACGACCACCCTTGCTGCGCGAGTAATATTCGCCTATGCACAAATAGCAACCGCCCCCTTCCCGACCACTTCCCTGCCACCGCCTCCCCCTCCCCTGACGGGGTAGCAGAGGTATACGAGGCAGGGGGAGTTACGGTGGGTCAATAGAATTTGGATAGCTGTGTTTGTGTTTGAAGGGGATGGTGAGGGTGGAATGGGGTGGAGTGACGGAAGGGAGGACGAAGGAGGAAATGGAAGGCGTGATGCCGGCGTTGGAGGTCGTGGAGAGGTGTACGGTTGAGATGGCGCTGGGAAGGATAGACGAGTTGGCAGGGCTTGGCACGTCGGCCGAGGCTGCTCTTTGGTGCTGATACGTAGCTGAGAGGGTATGGATATGCCTTTCCCACCACCGAGCTTTGACCAAAGCGAGCCCATGGGGCGGTTGAGCCTGTACCAAGAGTACCAACAGTACCATTCCCGCGAAGTTTCAAATCGCACGCCAATCCCAGCTTCCTTTCACCATATTGAAACTGTGTCAAGTACACACTATGGCACCTGCAGGAGGAACATGGCAATACGAGATATACCCATGGGGTATCTGCTCACTCGCTCATGTCGGTCGCTGATCCTCCTTGATCATATCCGCCGCCTTTTCCGCCACCATGACGACAGGCGCGCACTGTTTCGTGTTAGCAGGAGGTTCTTTCTGACGATACACCGACAAGGGGTTGAGCAAGGAAGAAAGAGAAGCAAGCACGACATGACACGACGACCGGGATAGGTAACACGAGCAAAGACAGTAACTCACCGGATGGCACGCCAGCACTTCCGGGAAAACACTCGCATCCACTACCCTCAACCCCTTCACACCATGCACCCTTAACCTTGCATCGACCACACTCCCCTCCTCATCCATTCCCATGCGCGCCGTACACATGGGATGGTATATCGTCTCGCTCGTGCTCCTCACATACTGCAGCATCTCCTCATCGCTCATTCCCTCGAGTCCCCTCTCTGGCGTCTCCCACTGCACCATCACATCTTTATACGCCTTCGTCTCGGCAATCTTCTGGCACGTTCGCAGCCCGTGCAACATCATGTCGCGGTCGTGCGGCGTAGATAGATAATTTGCCCGAATCAGAGGTTTGGCGAACGGCGATGACGAGGTCAGAGTGATGGACCCACGAGATTGAGGTCGTAGCAGAATGGCGCCCATGCTGTGGTAGTCCAGCGACAGGTTTGCGGGCTTGGTGCCATGATCCATGTAGAAGGCGGAGCAGCTGAGGATTTCCATGTCGGAGGCGCGAGAGCCGCTACTGAGGTCTTTCACCTTTAGCGCCTCTTGTGCCGAGCTTGAGGATGGGGAAACAGGGTGGTCTGCAGTGCGGTAGAAAAGCGCGCTCTCAGCTGTGTTCGTCGTGCCCGCGCCTGTGCCATAGCGGAGCCATTCAATCAAGGCAACGAGACCACGAAGGGGATGCGTAAGATGCTGGACGGAGAGGCCGGGTTTGACGCGTGTGTTGACTTTGCAGATGAGATGGTCTGCGAGGTTGGCGCCGACGTGGGGCAGGTCCGCAACCAGCGGGATGTTATGTGCGGAAAGCTCGGCGGCAGGACCGATGCCTGAGAGCTTCAGAATGTGCGGTGTGTGAACAGCACCGGCGCTTAGGAGGACTTCGGCACGGGCGCGCACGAGGTAGCGGGTTAGCGAAAGAGCACTTGATGCAAGTTCCACGCCCACGGCTCGCGGAGTTCTGCTGGATGTGTCGAAGATGATGCGGGTGACGTTCTGGCCGGTGGCGATGCGAAGATTCGGTCGAGCGAGGACATCCGCTGCGAGATATGCAGTAGCCGTGGATGAGCGCTGACCATTTTTCGAGATGAAAGTCTGGAAGCGGACGGCGCCGTTTGTGCCTTTGAAGGTGTTGATGTCATCAACGCGATCGAAGCCAGCTTGGGCACAAGCGTCGAGGAACGATGTGGTGACGCCGCTGAGATAGCTGTAGCCGATTTGCCAGGGGCCTTGCTTGCCGTGTGTTGTGAGATCGTCCGCGCCAAGGGCAACTTGCGAAGGGTTAGTAGTGAAGGACTCGGCCTTTCGCATGTACGGATCTAAGTCGTCGTAATTCCATCCTTCTAGACCTTGGGAGGCCCATTCGTCGTAGTCATCTGGTGAGCTAGTCGAAACGTTTGAGTGTGATACTTGATCATGATATCGGATACTGAACATACCCCTTATTGTATATCTGTGCATTGATTGCACTACATCCGCCCAGCATCTTCCCTCTTGGCCATTGCATAGATCTACCGTCACATTCCAGTTCCTCAGCTGTAGTCAGGTCATGGTCGGCACTTGTCTTGAACAGATTCGTATATCCAGCAGGGAATCTCGAAAAGAGCTGGCGCAGATCGGAATGACCGCTCTCGATGACCAAGGCAGACACCGCAGGATCTTCTGTAAGTCGTGACGCGAGGACACAGCCAGCTGTGCCTCCTCCAACTACAACGTAGTCATAAGCTTGGACGTTCTCGAGGTCTTTTGCGGTAGGTCGGTTGTGCGGTCCATCTGAGGCAAACGATAAAGATGGTCGCGGAGTGGCTAGGAGAACGGTGTTGGGCTCGCCTGGGAACTTGCTGCGAAGATATATCAGCATTGGCTCCATATTGAGTAGGTTTGGACGTACTCAGGTAGAAGAGAGCTTGCTACATATCGCACAAGCTTGAAGGCAAGGTACGCCGTGCCGACTCCTCCGGCGACGTATATGCCCAGTTGTCGGGTGTCTATCTTGCGAGCCATTGCGCCCAAGGGAGACGAGCATGATGGAGAAAGGAGCAGAGTGAGGTGTATAGCAGTAGCACAAAGGGACGTCTGGCATTAGTTGACCCGGCTTCAAGTAACCTGGGGAAGAGGGGTAAGATGCAGATAAGATACTGTAGAGAGGAAACGGGCATCTAGAGCCATTGACCTCGAGCCCGACCGCTTGAGAAAGACTCCTTTGTTATGGCTTCGTGATGATAGTTCTCCTACTGTGATGGAAATATCGATGAAGTACGCAGCTCACTTTACTGGTTGCTGCTGCACCACGTAATTGAGTCCGCTGCTTGGCGTTGATTATGACAAGGAGCTCGGGCTTAGCATTAATACTTCACCCTTGCTGCTACATGTATCTTGGCCTACACCCAGTATACTCACCTCAGAATACTGATATCATATTAGTATCAGTATGATCACCGCAGTTTGTCCAGCTCTTCTTACCTCCGCTCCCCTCGCATCCCATCACCCTTTCCTGATACAGTGCCACACACCCACACCCGCGCTCGCTCCCGCTCCCTCGCCGACTCCCACCTTCCCATCCCCATCCTGATCCCCATCCTCTCCTCCCGAACTACCACTCCCTCCGCCTGGCGGCCTTCCAATCCCCTCTCACTACACCACCACCGGCTCCCGCGGCTTCCGCTACCGCTCCTACCGCTCCTCGCCGTGTTTCATCCTCATAACCGTCTGCATCGCCCTCTTCACCGATAGTTTCGTCAACAGCGTCCTGATCCCAGTGCTGCCCTTTTTGCTTATTGATAAGAGTCATATCAAGGCGGGCACGGAACAGCTGTGGACGTCGGGATTATTTTGCGGAGTTTGGGGGTGCGATTCTGGTGAGGAGTCGTGCATCATCATAAGTGCTTGAGGAGGGAGAGGAGAGGGGAGAGAAGCAGAGAGTGACGAGTGTGATGACGATATGTGGCTGGTATGCAGACCGTTCCACGTCTCGGCCATTCTCGCTGCTGCTCGAACTTCCTGTCATGGCAGCCGCGACCGCGCTCCTCGGATCCAGCGACTCCTTGTGGGATTTGCTTGTGTCCCGCATCTTGCAGGGATTTTTAGCCGCAATGTGTGGACAGTGGGTCTTGCGCTCACGCTGGACACGGTGGGCAAGGAGCAGCTTGCGCAGTGAACGGGCACGGCGCTGAGTAGTAGCAGTGTTGGGCTGGTGATCAGCCCGCTATTGGGAGGTGTGATGTATGCCGAGGGCGGTGGAGGGTGTTGAGGAGGACGATGCGTTGACTGCGATGCGCGTGGTGTTGATTGGTTTGTTGATTGCGAAGAGGACGGCGAGGCAATATATTGGTTGAAGCATTGGCGCTGGCACGTTTGGGCATCTTTGGGCCCAAGACGGCGTATGCCACGGCGTATTCGTCGCTCAACATGCCTATGGCTATGGCTATGGCGACGGTGGTGGGACCGGTGTTGGCGGGTGCATTTCAAGAGAGTGGGGCGTGAGGGTCGTGGCGAATGTGTTGGCGGTGTGGTGTGCGAGTGCGGCTGTGCCGGTCGCTGTATGGTTGGGTGGTGTTAAAGGAAAGATTGTGGAAGAGCCGGAGGATGGTGGGAGAGTGCCGGGGCCAGGAGAGGAGACGCGCGGATGAGGGTGAGAAGAGGTCAGCATATATGTTCATATTTATCATATTGCAGCCACAATTTCAGGCACCGTAGATGCTTTTGCCCGCTCTGCAGCCTCTTTTCCAGCTTTGCGTCCGAAGATAGCACCGCTAGTCAAGCCGGAACCTCCTGGATAGTTGGTGTAGAATAGCTGGATCGATGTCAGTATTGGGGATACAGCCTGGACAGCGAGAAAGTGCAACATACCCCACCAACCATTTCTCCCGCCACCCATAATCCTGGTATGACGGTATTCGTTTGCTGGCTAATGACGGCGGAGGTCTGTGGCTCAACCTTTAGACCACCAAAGGTGAACGTAATCCCTGTCGTGATCTTTACCGCCAGAAACGGTGCCTTCACGATCGGTAATGCCCAGTTCGTCTTATCCAGCTGCAGTCCGCCATTGGAACTCCGGGTGGACAGCCCATCTTTGACAGACGGGTCGAATTGAACGTTGGGGTTCTCCTCGCGATGCGCAGCCACAGCGTCATTATACTCCTGAATCGATTTAACAAAGCGCTTCGGGCTTGCCAGGGCTTCGACCTCCAGCTTCTTGGCTAGCTCCTCTATCGTGTCAGCAGTCACGCGCTCCACTACGTCCGCGGCATATTCCTCCTTTCGCAGCCACTTTGCTCCGTCAGCGTCCCACACTTGAAACGCAATCGCGCCAGGCTGCTTCAAAATCTCCCGCCCGAATTTTGCGTACGTGAAATTGCGCATGTCAATGCCCTCATCGACGAAGCGGTCACCGTCTGCATTGAACATCAAGCCGAGCGGGTAGCCACTCTTCGTAAACTGGTTGGTGAGTACTTGATCACCAGCTTCGTATGGTGCATTTGCATCCCAGCAGGTCGAGTGGCAGCCAGACCAATTTCCAGCCGGCTTAGCACCTAGCTGGTTGATGGCCATGTTTAGCAGGTCGCCTGTATTGTAAGGCGTGCCTCGCACAGAGGCGAGGTCCCAGCCTGGTCCTAGAAACTCGCTGCGCATGCGAGGGTTCGCTTCGAACCCTCCTGCTGCTAGGACGACACCGCCTTTGCTGATAATTTTCTGCGGCTCGCCGTCTTTCTGCTTGACGACGACGCCGTGGACACTGGAGTCTGCGTACTGCAGGATTTCGATGACCGGGGTGTCGTAGCGGACTTCGATTCCAGCACGGGCGGCCGCAGCTTTGTGGTCGGCGATTAGGCCTTTGCCACCGTCCATAGTAGCGAGGACCATTCCTGCGAGCATTAGAATTGATAACAGTATAAGCAGTGACGAGCAAATGTACCACCCCAGAACTTCTGCCTTCCATTGATCTCATAAGCCTGGCGATTGAATGATAGCACAAACCGGATACCATTTTTCGCAAGCCACTTTGTCGTTTCACGAGACTCCTTGATCAGTACATCAGCCAAAGCAGGATCGCTGCGATTGCTTGTGACTTTGTCGAGATCACGTCTGAAGTCGGCTTCGAGGTAAGGCTCCATATCAATCTTTGATGCCATATCGTCAGACACATTGCAGACGAGAGGCAGGACATCATCCAAGCCGTGGAAGACCGTGCGAAAGGCGCCGGCTGTAAATGTGCTGTTGCCACCAGCCCAGGACTCGGGAGACTTCTCGACGAGGAGAACATGGGAGGCGCCGGCCTCTTTGGCTGAGACGGCGGCGCTGAAACCTGCGTTGCCGCTGCCGACCACGATCACGTCGTACACTTGCTGTGGCATTGTTAACTTTGTGTTTTGATGCAGAGTTGTACGATGCCGGCACAAGAGAGGGGAAATGAAGTCTCAGGTCTGTTCCAGACTTCCAATGATTGCCAAGAGAGGAATGCGGAGAAATGCGGAGATGGAGCAGAGGACTTCTAAGCCACAAAGAGGCGTTGACGAGGTCGAGGACGGAGGGTAAAGCACCGCGGTGCGGAAAGTGGATTCCGTGAGACCTTGGCACTCAACTAAATCTTCGGCTGCTGCTGTACTTGGTCTGTTAGCGAGCGGGAAACGAGGCGAATGCACCACTTCCGAGAATAGGGTTGACGAGGGAAGTTCTGATGGAGTGATGTTCAAGATGCTCACAATAATGGCGATAGGATATTGAGGAGGGGAATGGATGTCCGACCTGCTGCCGATGTCCGACCGGCGGCGGAGGATGGGGTCGCTGAGCGGGGTAGTGCAGCTTCAGCCAATAATGACAGATGGAAATGGGGTCCACTGATACAGAATACATCAATCTGGACTACATTTCGGATCCTGGCTGGAGATGGGCCGCGTGACTTATCTATCCTGCCGCCTCTGCCCTCCGTTCTCTTTTCAACCTTTATCCTTTCCAGCTTCTTCTTGTGCTGGTGTGCTTCCTTCTCCTTCCATTGTGTGCACTCATCTTGCGATACGCTCAGACTTTCGCAGCCGTCTCATCTGATCTCGCAGAACTTTCGACGAGATGCAAGCATCCACGCGCGATGGGACGTCGGACAACCCGGAGCACAAAGCAGGCGCCTACGAGCTCGAGGCTGCTCTTGGCTCACCTTCTCGTACTGACAGCGGCACTCCCGAGTACACCGCAGAGGAAGAGGCTGCCATCATTCGCAAGCTTGACTTCAGATTGTTGCCATTTCTTCTACTGTTGTACACTTTCAGTGTGCTAGACAGAAGCAATCTTGGTAAGTGAAAAGCTCGTTGTTGCTGCTAAGCTTCCATAATGCTTCATCTATTGTCAAGCAATAGATACGGCTTGGCAAGTGCTAACTCTCAAACAGGTAATGCAAAGCTGGCAGGAATGACAAAAGATATCAACCTCGCCGGTATTCGCTACAACTGGCTAGGAACGATATTCTACATTGCTTACATTCTGTCGCAACCTTTGACTATCGGTTGGAAGCAGTTCAAGCCTCATTACTGGTGTGCTACTGCTGTCTTCATCTGGGGCACTATTGCCACCGTGCAAGCCGCAGCATCCTCTTGGTCCGGTCTCATGGTCTGCCGTGCTATCCTCGGAATAGCCGAAGCAATGTTCGGACCTGGTGTTCCCCTCTACTTGAGCTACTTCTACCCTCGTGCTCGTATTGGCTTCAGGCATGGTGTTTTCATCTCTGGTTCCGCGCTCGCCAATGCCTATGGGAGTACTCTCGCCTATGGCATCACCCAAATCAAGGGCAGTCTCGGACCGTGGCGAATTTTATTCCTGATTGAAGGACTTCCCACGATTCTGCTTGCTGTCTGGACATTTTTCTTCCTGCCTGACAGTATCATGACCGCGAAGTTCTTCAACCAACGCGAGAAAGAAATTTGCACCCATATGGTTGGTCGAAATCAGATTGTCGAGGAGGGCGAGAACAAGGCTGGTGCTAGGTGGAAGGAGCTACTGTCTGCCTTTGTTGATCCGAAAGGTAATGAAACATCCATAATTCATGATCCCCTCCAAAACAAGGCTAACACATTCCTGTACAGCCTACATGCCAGCCATCATGTACTTTTCCGTCAACGTTGGCTTCGCCTCCCTACCTTTGTTTGTGCCAACTATCATCTCCGAGATGGGCGAGTTCACCACTGTACAATCACAAGGTCTTACAGCGCCACCTTATCTTCTTTGCTTCTTCGTCATCCTGATAACAGCCTGGACGACTGACAAAGTGGGCATTCGTGGGCCGTTCGTCACATTTTTCAGCCTGTTTGCAGCAATCGGTTACATATTGCTTGGGACCTGCACGAGCGTGGCAGGGCGTTACCTTGGTATCTTCATGGCGATCAACATCTTCGTTTGTGTCAGGTAAGTCTGTTTCCCTTCGGGAGAAAACTCATGAGCTGCTGCAACAGCCTTTGGCATGCACAGTAATATTGACTGACTGTCTTCCAGCCTTCTTCTGACCTGGACTGCCAACATCCACTCCTCCGAATCCAAACGCGCAGGTTCATATGTCATTCTCGGTCTCATTGGACAATGCGGTCCAGTCTTGGGCACTAACCTCTTCCCGGCCTCCGAAAAGCCATACTACCGCAAAGGCGCTTGGGTTTCTTGCGCTATGTGCCTCGTTGTAGCTACAACAAGTCTATGTCTCACCGGATACTTGATCAGGGAGAATAAGCGCTTGGCCAGAGAGGGACTGCTCATTGAAGAAGGTGAAATCATCGACGCGCCCGGTTTGACGGTTAATGATGTCGCGGGAACAGCGAGGGAGCGAAAGGTGTTCAAGTATGTGTACTGAGAGAAGAAATGGATATGCTCGAAATGATGTGGGAGAATTAAATAGGTCCATCTGAATAGCGATAGCGAATTTCGTTATATGTGTTGCGTCAATGCACTCTGCTCGTCACGCTTATTAGGCGCCGCTCCTTGCCATCCAATGATCTTACCCCAGAAAGCTTGGGCATGAACCCACGTGATTGAATCGCCGGGAAAGATTGAAAGGTTGTCACAAATGCCGAGCGAGCCGGAACGTTTCCTTCAAACCCCGTCGAGGCTGTCACCTTCAGCAGCACCTCGACTTCTTACATTCCTCGTCTACTGACGGACTCCTAAAGACGCTCTTTTTCTTTCTTGACTACTTCTACCTCCGGATATTGATTGGCACTCCTATTTGTGCATCTGCCCGGTGTTGCGCCAGCACAACAATCGACGATTCTGTGATACCACACATCCCTGGCGTAGCCACTTCATCATGGTCACTGGACTACAAGGAGCTGGTGTAGTGAATAAAATACCGAAGCCGTGACCGGTCTTCAAAACAAAAACTCATACCAATATGACCACCTCGCACACAATGACCAATTTGGAGGAATTACTCGCAGATGGACCTCTCCGTGCCCTTTCGCCGCAATGGAACCACGAACTCATTGCGGCATCCATCGCCATTTCCCTCCTCGGTGCCTTCACCTCGACCCAGCTCATGTGCCAGGCTAGAACTTCTGTTCGATTCGCTACAGTCCTCATCTGGACACTTCTAAGTAGTGTCACCTTTGGGTTCTGTTCCGTCTGGTGTCTTCACGAAGTAGCAATGTTAGCATGCGAGCTGGACTTGCCGGTCGGGGTGGATCCCACCTTGACGGCCATCAGTGCGCTTCTGGCTACTGGCTTTACGTTTGCAGCCCTGAGCTCGGATCTCTTATGGGACAGGTACAAGAAACAGAAGCGGAGGTACACACGGCGGAGAGCTTCTAGGAGACTGAGGCGGCATGAACCGAGCAGCAAAAGTATGTGGAACCTGCTGCCGACTGCGGAGCCTGAAGATGTGGCATTACGAGAAGCAGAGGAGGAAGTTATTGAAGATGCATATCACGATGAAGAGGTCGGAGAGATGAGGCCATTAAGTCGTGAAGGCAGAGAACAGGAGAGCGCTGTACTACTAGAGGAGGATGAAGACATTATCACTGATGATGATTCTCCCGATACTACGCAATCAACATTGGTGGACGGAACATATGAAGTTGGTCGCTCAATCATGAAAAAGCCAGCAAGAGTATCAGATGTCAGTCCAGTCAGTCCGGATACGATTCCAGACGTCCGCTCACAGGCAGCCTTTGCAATAGCGCATGAAGAGCCTCTTCGTCGACCTGCCGTACCTATGGAGCGTTCTAATTCCGAGCAATCCTCGGCACGATCACTGTCCAATGCAAGCTCATTCGGTTTGAACAGTTTAGTCAATGTCGCCTGGCTACGCACTTCTGCGCCAGTTCAGAATGTGTTCGTGCTTACTGCTACAACGTTATGGGCAGGATTGACAGCCAAGAACGCCGTGAAAGGCTTCTTTTGGAGTCTGGCGATCACGAGTATGCACTATGTCGGGATTGCTGGACTCAAGATACCTCACGGCTACTACACTCTTAGTCCTTTACTCTTCCTCGCATCTGCGTTGATCAGCTGGGTTGTGTGTATCGTGGGGACGATCTTCATGGCTAAAATGGAAACACATCTACCACAGCAGGTTCTGTTTTCTGTTGTAGCAACTACTGGTGTCGCTGCTATGCACTTCACTGGGATGAGAGCAGTCACCTTTTGGTCGATTGCTCTTCCATCAGAGCGTCGTGGTTATCCACCTGAGCTGCTCGTTGCAGTTGCCAGTATTGCAATCACAACTTGCATCGCTGCCAATGGACTTTTGGCACATTCCGCGACGGTTTCCCGCAACAAGCTTGCCGAGATTGTATATACTAGAAAGCAGCTCTGGCGAACCATTGCGCAGAAAGAGAATGCTGAAGCAGCTGCTGCTGCCAGGTCTGACTTTATTGCCAGTGCCTCTCATGAGATTCGCACGCCTTTGCACCATCTACAAGGATATAGTGACCTACTGGCGCGGACTGAGCTGTCAGAGGAATCGAGGATGCTGCTTTCTTGTATTCAGCGTGCAACACAAACCCTGTCGCTGATCACGAATAATGTTTTAGATTGGAGTAAATTGGAGAAAGGTAAATCTGGCTTCAAATGTACTACCTCAACCTAGCTAACATCTCGTAGATGCGGAAGGAATCTGCAGGCCAATCGCACTGGATATTAGGACGATATGTGAGAGTGTGATTGTCCTGCTTCCTAACAAGGACGATGAAGCAGAAGTGGAATTATTAGTTGTGGTGACGCCCGATGTTCCGCATACACTGTTCCTTGATGAGACTTATATTCATCGAATGCTGATGAACCTTCTATCGAACGCTTTGGAGGTAAGTACAAGCCCGCATTAGACGTTATATGCATAACTAATATGCCTAGTTTACTCGATCTGGCTATATCACTTTGATCATCGAGATGGACGAGAGCAACCTTCTCATAAGTGTCAAGGACAGCGGATGTGGTATTCCTCGAGATTTCCTCCCTGTAATGTTCGAGCCTTTCAAACAAGCTCAAACACTAGGCAATCAACGCGGAACTGGTCTTGGCTTGAGTATCATTAAACAACTTTTGAGTAAGATGAGTGGCAGTATACATGCTGAAAGCAAGTATGGTGAAGATCCCGATGTTGAAGAATCAGAGACTGGAAGCACGTTTACAATCACATTACCAGTTCGGGCGGCGACACCTAACCCAAACAATACTCTCGCATCGGGTGAGTCGCAGATGATTGCACTCTTTTGCAATGGTAACCCTCGTTCCACCAAAGGTATAGCGATGTCATGGCAGAAGTACGGCATGACACCAGTAATATGCTCCAACGAGTCCGATCTAGCTTCCCATGACTGGACATACATCTGGGCTGATCTACCAGCCCTCAAAGAAAATGCAACTCTCCTAACGACCTTGATCCAACGTACCAAGACAAAAGTCCTCATTCCCTGCGAAATCCTGACCTCACCCCAAGATATCCTAGATCTGAAAACACCACCCTCGCACTTCGTCTACCTCTCAAAACCACTGATCTGGCATTCCTTCGAACAGCGCATAGCAGCAGCATTGCAGCCAGCAACAGTAACCAAAGGCGTCCGCTTCGCTACAGAAGTCGAGATCGTCGAAGCTCCAGACACGCCCGTCACACCCGTCACACCTAGTGACCGAGCGTTTCCTCAACCACCTGCACCAATCATCACGACTACTAATACACTTCCCACCTCGACCCCAGTTCAACATCCGCCAACATCAAAAGGCACAATCCTACTCGTCGAAGACAACCCTATCAATGCTAAGCTGGGCTCCCGCATGCTCACCACTCTCGGCTACGTGCCCATCCTTGCCATTGACGGCGTGGACGCCCTCGTCCAAATTCAGACCCACGACAACATCATCGACGGCATCCTTATGGATCAGAGTATGCCGCGTAAAGACGGCATCACGGCTACGCGGGAGATCCGCGCTTTGGAGGAGGCGGGGACGTTGGTGGGTAAGTCTGGGAAGAGACAGAGAAGACGCCCCATTATTGCAGTCACGGCGGTGGTAAGTTCGGAGGCTGAGAAGCTGTTTGAGGATGCTGGTGCTGATGGTTTTCTGGCGAAACCCTTGAGTTTGCAGAGGTTGGAGATGACGCTGGAGAAGTTCTTTGGGGAGGATGTTGGTGATGGTGCTGGTGGTGATGCTGGCTGAGGGGTCGATGTGTGCTGGATTAGTGGAGTGAAGTGGGCGCTTCCGTGACTCTGAAATGCAGAACACCACATGGTGTGCATACTGTCGAGGGATGGGTGCAAAGACAGCGTCAGGTCGTATTCAATCAGTACGCACCAGTTCGGCACTTGTAGCTGTTCTGCAGAGTGGCTTCTGCAGGGATCCGTCTTGGCTCGACTTGGCCGGGCTCGATCCAACACACTAAGCCCTGTACGCAGAGGCAAATGCACGCCGAGAAAGATGTGCCAACACATAGTACGGTCATGGTCACAAGGGGCTGCCCAGCAGAACAGGATGGCACCGACAACGCCATGTGCGTGCCTCGACAGCAGAGTGCTAGGACGACTGGGTTGCCGTTTCGGAGGGCCACGGCGACCTGCGATATGTAGAAGGAAAGTCCGATGAGGCGAGCATTTGCACGATGTTTGCAGAAGGGCTTGCGGCGTTTTTCAGTGCTGTGCTGTGCTGTGGCGAATGGCATGCGCAGGGTGTTTTGTATTGTAAGATTACTGTATAGCTGAACAACGCAAGGGGACCTTGCATTGTGTTCTGCATCTTCTTCTCTGCGAATTGAAAAAGAACCCCGGCTGCATCATAGGCATCAGTGCGGCTGGGCTGTATGCGATGGACACCACATTAAGTGCTATTCCTTTTAGTTTATGCTACCGAGAAGTGTGAAGTACATCTTTGCTCTTATGTAGAGTATATATTTAGTATCACATTCACTCCACTTTGATCCATAGCCTCGCTCTTGCTTTGTCACTGGACTGTCATAGAATTGGCGTTTAAGTATGCGGTGGGAACGTGGTTCGTTCTAGTATACCCAGATCAGGCGCCTATCCGGGACGTCTCCAAATGGGCAATTGTTGAGAAAACCGCCTGAGGATATATACATCGTGAACTTAAATATAGCTCATCAAAGCGTGCGTGGGGTAGTGGGTTCGTATTTCTCCGATCTTTTCTTTTCCGGTCAATTGTACTGATCAATTTCCCACAGTAACCTTGGTGCTTGCCATGCACTAGCCTCGAGTTCGATTCTCGACGCACGCAATCGTTTTGCCGACTCGACATTTTTTTGCTAGATATAAGTACTGTCGCGAATGGGCGTGTTTTTGCTACTTGGTTTATGTTTGGAGGTGTTTAGAGGGTGCTCAATGTTTAATAAAGTGGCGGTTATCTAGTGAGATTGTTGGAAGTCGGCTTTGCCTCACATTATGGCTGCCAGGATGCCGTGACAACGACTTAATCCTGTTTGCTACGCTCCCCCTGAGTTTCAAGCGTGAGATAAATGGGAGTACAGGTAGGAAAGGAGCTGTAGGTCTTGTTGGGCGGAGGAATGCTCTCCTATAACTGATCGTAGATTTCGTCGACTTCGTAGATAACATACGCAAGCACCATGGTCACTGCTGCCTTATACACGCCTTTGTTACCTGGTAGGTTCACGCAAATTAGTAGAAGCTGATTGGCGAGCGGGCGCGAAGCCTAGCTTTTCCTCCCATTGACATGGCTTCGAAAGTGGCGTGGAGGGCGACTGCCTGCTGTCTATACTCGCTTTATTACTGTTCGAATACTTTTAGGGATACCTCGGCAATCCTTGATGTGGCCCTTAATCAGCGTGAAGAGTGCCGCAGTTCCTTATATAACCTTCTTTGTTTATTTCTATTCTCGGCATTGTCACTGTATCAAGGAAGCCTGAGGTCTCCTCTAGTCACCCTGGCTCCAACAAGGTCGTGGAGAGTACCGTGAATTTGTAGACTGCTATCCATCTATGCCTGCTTCCAAACTCTTTTGGGACCTTGGTGATAGATACTTGCTGTTATATCCCGTAACATCGCTCGAAAAGGGTCCTGGAGCGAACAGATCAGGCAGTGAGCGTAGAGACATGTTATCAGAATGGGGTTCCAAAGGTGTGCCGTACGTCAAGGTGTGCCGTCCCCAAAGGTGTGCCGTGAGGCTCGACTCGGCTTCAAGCAGGCATACATTGCGCATCTTGAGCTACATACCTAAGAGGAGCCAAGCTAGTATTCGTCGCTTGAGTCATCTAGACTTCGCTGGGAAGAGTACCGCAGTGATATCTGGAGCTGCCTGTGAAGAGTGCTGTAGTGGTAGGAGGGAGATGTGATGTATATAACAATCGTGTAAACAGTGTAGCATTTCTCAGACTTGAAACGATCGAAAATGTGAGTATGTTCTCATGAGTCGTCGTCTTCATCACCACCTTCCACCCTCCATGCTGCCACAACATCCCAACGATCGCCTTTGGCGCTCTTGCTGACATACTTGACAAATTTTAGCACACCCTGATCGCGTAGTACAATGCTCAACGTGTTCCAGCAGGCCGGCATACTGAAGAGCACACCTTCATCCTCACCCTCACCACCACCAGATCTGTAGATCGCCGGATCAGCCTTTTCGCGCCGTTTGCCAGCACCTGTGTGCGTACTCGGGATGTCGACACCGTGATCACTCCCAGCATCATCATTCTCTTCCTCGCCAGCCATGTACATCTCATACCCACCGATCGTGACGTCTGCGTCGGCAGCTGGCTTCGACACGGCAGAAGAGCTTCCCACACCCGCTTCGCCTCCGTCTTCGGTGTCGTCGGCTTGTAGAGCGTCCTCACCCCAGCCCGGTGACGGGGTCAGCCCCAAGCAGAGTTCGAGCTGAGGCTCGGAGTCCTCATAGCTCGTGGCGAGCGTGTAGTCAAGACTTTTGCGGAATCGCCTCGCCAAGACACTGGACTCCTTCAGGGTCGAGCCCGTGACCAGACTTAACCACTTCTTGAACGCCAAAGATGGAAAGAGGTTGTCGATGACTTCGTACAGGACAGTTGTGTTGTCGATGGACTCATTAGGCTCAGCATGCGAGGCTGCAGTGCGATAGACAAACCGGTGCTTGTGTGGCGGTCGTGCTGTTTCCCAATCTAGCTTCTGCTCGGAGTCTTCAATACCACTAATTGCTGCTTTCAAGGCGTCCTCAGTCTTATTGTTAAGGAACTCGCCAAGTATCAAGGAACACTCGTCAGCGAACCCTGCAGATACAGCTTCTACAGTATCCGGCATGAGATATCGTGGATTCATATACTTGACCAGAAACGTTAGGTCTTCCTCTGTCAGGTCCACATCACCATCCTCACCACTCTCAGCCTTGCCGCAGTCCGTCCAGCTGGGTTGTGGAAGATCGTACTTTTCACTTTTGCCTTGCAGTTGTGCGAGTGAACTCTGCTCTTGCTGCTTCTCCATCGCCCCTTCTTCGAACCCTTCCTCGCCTGTTTGAGGTATGTGGAACCATCCACTGATCGCCATCCGGACTCGTCCGCCGTCATTCTCGTCTTGACCCGCCTCTCGTGCGTATACTTCCTCGACATCATGGAAACTCTCACCAGGCTGAACAGCGAAAAAGGACAATTGATTGAAGGCCGGTGGTATGACCTTTGTGAACTCCGCACTGGGCACTCGCATTTCCGAACCGTTTTCCTCTTGCATCTTCTCCGTCGGGTATAACCTCAATGCTCCACCCCATTCTGGCTGCCATGGATGCTCGGGATCTGTCAGGTAAAGGATATAGCTGACTCTTCGACTCCCGATAACATCATCGTGACACAGTAAATGACATCCCGGTGTGTATACGTTGACCGCCATGTCTGTCTTGCTTCCACTCAGGGGACCGGAGCCAGTGATTGAGGAAAGGTAGTTACGGAATGGGCCAGAGTACATTGCGTCACGTAAAGTGACAAGAGATGGGAGCAGCTGGAGGGAGTTGTTGTCCAGGCCATCCAGATTCGCGAGGTCGCCGGATTGGTGAATCTTGTAAATGTCTGTCTCTTTGGGCGTGAAAGAGATATTTGCACGAATCTCGTCTCGCACCTTTCGAAGCAGGGAGGGGTTGATCAGATTCTGAATCACAGCATGTTTGTACCTGGTCAAAAATCAGTTTCCGTCTGTCTTTCATAAGCATACCACACACGGTTCTGATTTGGCATATTGCTGGGTGTAGTCTTCTAGTATTTGATCCTTGAACAGACCGTCCCGGAAGCTGTCTCGCGCCTCCTGTTCCGAGAGGAGTCTCCGCTTTGTTCGTCCAGCTGTTCCATTGGCAGGCGACTCGTTCTTACGCTTAGCCATTGTATTTCTGTGCAGTATAATGATGATCCCACGGTGCTGTTGTGTGCTGATGGTTTGCATTTTTTGCCGATCAACGGATGAAACTCCATCGCACATTGCGTCACCCTGTCGTTCACGCAACAACAACAACAACAACAACAATATAGCAAATGCGCCTACTGTCAAAGAGCAAGAATTTGGACAAAATCACTAGACTCCTTACGGCACTCTCCCAGGATATCTTTGAGGCCTGATATATACAGTGAGCTCAGGATCCTCACGACAAGCTGCCACCCATTCGGACTGATCCTCACGGTACTCTACTCAGGATTCTTCTATACTCAATCTGCTACAATCGTCATGTTTTCGACGTTTCGCCTCCCATTCGGACTCCCAAGCTTCCTGTTCGGAGGAGAAGGTCGATCTATCGACCTCGATCCAGTCCCAGTCCTAGACTTCGAAGTAGAGCCGGAACGGAAAGCACGAACCGTCAAGCATCTTCTGAAAGCCAATCATGCCCACAATGCCATCTTCTACCACAATCTGGAACTTTCAAACCAGGCACCAAATGTATATTTGTCAAATATCGTCTAGATCTAGATCTTGCTGCTGAGGACAAGCATAGACACTTTGCGCCGCATACGTTCTTGGAGCCAACTCGGAACAATTAAGCACACTGTATGAGCAGCAGTGTACAAAGCTTGACGTCTGGCCGGATCGAGTCGGCGGGATTGAAGATGATGTGTGGCGTGCTCACGAGATCGGACAAGATGAGTTCAGGGACTTCCTGGGCAAACGAGAGTCTGTTTATTGAAGCTGCTTTTCAGGATGCAGGAGCTGATGATTGAGCAGACAACAGAGAGCGTTTATTGATTTCTTCGAAGACAGGCTTGCAGGAATGGGATATGATTGGAAGCAGCTCATTGAACACTATCTATATGAGATCGAGGAACCCCTCGCATACTCCCTAGTTTCAGGCTGTAAGCTCGAACCTCAGACAATGTCACAGAAGTGCTCTTACTGATTGGACTATCTATAGCCAGTTCTGCACTTATTCATCTTGCCACAGCGTATCGTTTCAGCTCCCGTGACATTGGCATGGAAGCTCTGGCTATGCTCGCGTGCTTGCATGATCGAGATCTGCCAAAGTACTCCATAGACCATACACTCACCCAACCATCGTCGTATGAGTCGACGTCTTCCGTGTTGAAGATACTCCGTCGACTTGCCGCTGATCAGCGCTTTGCCGACGTCGCCTCCCTGTCCCTGGGAGATGTCCTTCGCAAGCGCGAGGATGCTGTCTTGGATCATTGGAACTCGTGGGTTGTTGCCTCAACAGCATCAACTCCAGTATCAGCACGTAAAGCACTTGAGCAAATACAACTCGCTGCTGTCGCGCTAGCCGTATCCACTCCATCAACATCCAGCTCCAAGTCCACGGCTAGCCATGCAGACCTGCTGATACCACTGAGATCAGCTCACGCAGTGCGTGTTCTCTTACCGCTCGCGCCGACACGCTTCATAGTGCCTCTCTTGCGCCAATGGCTGCTTTCGACGATACTGCTGTACGTATCTGCAGGATGTCCGAAGATCGACATATCACATCTCAATCGTGTCTCGCTGGCTGAGGACCGGGACAAAGCTTACAAGCATGTCCGTCACACCATTCTCTCTCGCGCCTCCTCCTCAGAGAGTAGCTCACAAACCTTACAAGCATTGGTAGCCCTGTCCGCAACCGAAGCATGCTGGGGCCAGGACCTGAGCGCAGAAGCGCAGCAAGGCTTGGTAGCAGGTGGGCTGGCCAAGCAAGCAGATGAGATGACGGAAGAACAAGCAAAGACACAAGAAAAGAACCGGTGTGATTGGTGGCTGAAGGCAGCCATGGTGCTGGTCGATGCAGAGATGTCTAGCTCTTGATCTTGTGGCTGCAGTATCTGGGAAAGGACGAACAAGAACATGTGCTGCGTAGCGGATAGGCGCTGGCGACGAAGACATGATGGCTATGCGATGTCCAGCTTAAGTACATCCGCACGCCCCGTAGTAAACACGATCTTTGCCAAGATGTAGTCAGTACGCACTGCAGCAGGGTGTCGTGTCTGGAGGACTACCATCGCGGTGAGATGCAGGCTTGCAATCTCACGTATGTCCCAAACAGATGCGATGGTTGGAATTCATCCACAGCACGAAGCTTGTGGTGAGGAAGTATATTCGTCGTGCGACAATTCATGTCGACATGATGACTTGGAGGAGAACAAGGTGGCTGCATGTGAGGAGTGCCAAATAGATTATGACAGAAAGTACTACTCAATGACCGTATCCATGACCAGATTCTCAACAGCGAGAAGACTTGATGTCAAATGAGTTTGCTTCAGATTCCAAAAATGAGGAGAGTACCGAAAGGATCACGAGCCTTGAAAGCGACTATCTTATACTAAATCCACCACGAGCTGTATAGTAAGTGAAGTCAATCCTTGAAAACTTAACTCAATGTTGGCGTCGCGTGAGAGTGCCAAAAGGCTCAAAAGGCCTTCAAAAGCACCATCTCACACCATGCCAGACACCGGCTCGATACCAAGAAGAGTCTACTGTATCTCTAAAAACTTTACTTCAGAAATTAAAGCCGGTGTGACGAGTATCCTGGTGTTTGCGAGCCTCGAAATCAGGTCAGCAGCGAGAAGGTGTGATATCAAGAAATTTAACCGAGACTTGAAGTGTGTGCAGAGTGCCAACAGGAAGCGCGATGGAACTTGTAACATGATGCAGAAGCAACATTGTGAACGCGAGATGCGCTGTAGTCAGGTAGTTCTGGGAAGCAGAGGTGGATCGGTGACGACGAGCCTAAGTAGTCGGATTAGTTGGACTTGCGAAGCACTTGTCATAGTACAAAACGGTATGGTATGGTTTGAGGAAGTATTAGATTAAGTATAACGCTATGAACCCTCCCTCCCTCCATTACATTTCCCGGCTGCCGAAAGACAGCTCAACAGTCTATTCGATCCTGATGCTATCCCCGGACCATTTTCCAGGCCCCAACAATAAGACGAAATAAGTGATGGGTATCATAGATTTTGGAAATAAGAAAAACCTCTCAACTCTCAACTCTCCTCATTCTCTGCATCCACTGCCGCAACACAAGTCACACCTGACTATGCGCCCCGCTCAAACGTGAGCAGCGGTGCCGGCAGTGCTACCGACAGGACCATCCACAACAGGAGCCTCACCACGGTTCTTCTTCCTCAACGTGTTCCTCATGCCGCCAGTGGTGTAGTCGCTGCCACCGTTGCTGCCTGCGAAACCATCCTGATATTGACGCTTCTCCTGACCGTGGTGGCCTGCAGCTTGGATGTTCATGCCAAGGTCGGCAGGGTCGATGTTGCGGTGACCCCAGATGAGCAGAGCACCAAAGCAGGGCTTCGCCAGGAAATCTAGGATCCCGTAGAATACGGCTTCAGAGTCGGGAGCGATGACATTACCGCCTTCGCACAAGCCCCAAGCAATCGGATACAAACACCACAGAAAAAATGTCCATGTACCGCAGAGCAGGAAGGTTTTTCCAACCTCACGGTTGATGCTTTGAGCGTTTGCGCGTGCCTCGATGAGGAGAACGTAACCAATGTAGAGAAGTGCAACTAGCAGTAGTTAGCATGTGGTTTCATGATTCGATATCTTTTCGCTAACCAGTGCCAAAAGTGAAGTAACCCCATTTGTAGGACGAGCGAACGAGAGCTCCAACAAGACCACAGACAATCATGATTTCGTCAATGAGCATGACCCACAAAATAGTCGGTGTGGGGAGACCAGCAGTGAGCAACAGGTCGAGCAACAGCAGCGGCGTCGTGATGAACCAATCAATGTAACGAACATAGAAGATCTCTCGGTTCAAGCCTGCGACCTTGGGGTTGCTGCGGATGAACTCGACGGCAGTTGGTGTCCAGCCAATGTTGGAGGCCATGCTGAAGTAGGCGATGGAGGCGACCATGGTGATGCCGGCGGTGATGTAGTGGAAGATGCGGTGCTCGCGAGGCTTGGTGTAAGCTAGACCGAGGAAGGCGATGGTGGCGGTGGCCATAGCGGCGCAAATTGCCCAGTAGAAGTCGGAGCCGCGGACGGTGATGGCGATTTGGGCCACGCCTCCAGCATAGCTGATGGTGTTGCCAGGGTCTGGAGAGGACGTCAACGGAAATACTTGGGCAGGAGTGAATGTACTGTTTCAGGACACAAGTCTGAGCGGCATCCCCAAGGCACTCTCCGCAGGATACGTCCAGACTTTTGTCCATTCACAGAAAGTGGGTTGCTTACAGTTCACATTGAGGGCGTTGTTGCCTGCAACCATGATGGCGGTCGGGGGGAAGGGAAGAGGTTAGATTTGGGGTACACAGAAGATAGACGGAAGAGAGGTGAAGCAAATACAATAAACTCAAGAGGGAGAGCAAGAGCTATAAGTACGAGCAATGAATCATCTCCGACACACCCGAGCCTTCCAGTCAATAATCAATACTGTAGAGCCACCGTCGTCACGCGCACACGAGCACAGGCTCCTCCCTCATCCCCCAGAAGCATGAAAAGCATGAGCGAAAAATGTATGACCGCTATGACGTGCATCTTTTCGTGAGTCCCCTGCCTGCGGTTTATTCGAGCCAAGGAAACCGACCCGTTTGAGTGCTCGGTAAGTGGATCGTGGCGCTCGACGCAGATCGCTTGCATAAGTGAGATCTGAGATTCCTTCGAGCGCATCTTCTCATTCTTATCAATCTGCAGTATGATTGGAGTATGGCTGTCGACTAATACATGTTTTGTTTCGTCGTATATCTGCCTCAACAACCTGTTTAAAGAATTTATTTGTTCTTGGTCGCGCCTACCTAGTCTCGCCTGATGACCCGTCCAATCGACGTCCGACCTCCAACCCTTTCATCTCAACTTTACACTCGCGCTACTCTGGCCAAGGAAAGCAAGGCGAAAGCAAGCATCGAATAACGTACTACTGTCACAGCTTGCCAAGGAAGTCATGGCAACGGAGACACCTCCATGGACCTCTGGCCTACCACAGCTGAATTAGTTCACAGCATCGCATCCGGCTGGTCTTGCCGCCGTGGAATATTGTCATAGCGCTGGCCCCGAGCTCCACAGTTTTACTGTATCCTCTTCCTCACGGGAGCGAGCGGGCCGGACGGCTGTGCCTTGCCACGGTGACGATGTATCATTACCTTATGCATCTTATCCCATGACATCCGCACGCATCAGTCGGCTTCCTTCTTGTGACAAATTGATCATAGGCTCGGGCTCGACAGGCAAGTTTGCGGCAGTGAGAGGAAAGTAGGCAGTGAGCAAGTAAAGAGTTGTCAGGGTCATCTACACCTACACCTGCATCTACGTCTACATCTACACGTGCATATCTCCGTGGCTCGCTTCTGCCAACTTCGCATTTATTGTCGCCTCGACGTCCATGACCTTCTGGAAAGTACGACTTATCTAGAGCCCTTCCTGCCTCCTCTTCTCGTACTCGTCATACCCCCCGATCTGCATCCTGTTCATCGGAAGACAGCCGCACCGTTATAGATGGGGCTGACACAAGCAAGTTTCCGAGGCTTATTCAGTGGAGACGTGTTCGTTCCAAATGCCAAGTTTTCCGACAGATTCATAAATGGCTGCCACGACAACAACCACGGAATGCGGTTGTTGAGATGAGTCCAGATGAAATGCCGAGATACTTGCGGGTTGACGAACAGCTGTGCTGTGGCTTGCTCGCCAAAGCAGGAACTCCTGGACATGTGACCGGCTGACATTGGACATCGGTCAAATGAAGGAGCTTGTAGAGTCTCGAGTTAGTGGTGGTAGTGTTCAGATGGACTCTCATTTCGAGGAGCTGACACTGCTCAAACGACCCAGACGTCCGATCACCAAGGCTGCAGCGACAATATCCAGACTAGCAATTCATCACTCGAATGACTCCTTACTCTCATCACCAAGGCTGGTATGAACATCGCCAGGAGTACAACGAGGTTAGCAATTTGAAACCAGCTCAACACAGGTCGCATATGTGGCCGGTCAATCTCTCTATTTTTCTGTGCTGACTGCTTCTCCGCCACTGAAACTCCCGCACCCCAAGGTATCTGCATACCATAATCTTCCAGTATCTGCTCGCTCGTGATCTTGCTCCCAGCGAGCACGATAGGCACGCCTGTACCAGGATGTGTGCTTGCACCTGCAAAGTACATGTTCTTGATCTTTGGATGCTTCGTGCTTGGTCGGAAGGCGAGCACGTTGAAGAAGCTGTGGGAAAGTCCTAGAATTGCGCCCTTATCAAGGTTGAATGTATCTTTCCATGTTGCAGGCGTGTTGATGATCTCCTTGATGATATGTGATGAGATCGATGCACCTATTCGTGTTTCGACATCCTTCAACACTGCCGTACGTGCGCGAGAAATGAGTGCTTCCCAGTCTTGTGCAGTCTCCGGATTGAGTCCACGTCCTTCTGCCGTCGATAAAAGATGTCCGACAGGACAGAGCACGACTATGGAGTCGCAACCTGGTGGTGCGGCAGATGGGTCAACTCGTGATGGGACGTTCACATAAAAGGATGGCTGGTCGGGTAAGGATTGCTTCTTGAAGATACTGTCGAAGCTCTCGCGGTATTCATCTGCAAGAAAGATGTTGTGCGCGGTGAGTTCTGGTATCTTCTTGTCAAGCGCCCAGTAGAACGATATGCTGCTGCACGATGCCTTGCGGGTGTCGAGCGATTTGGCGTAAGTTGACTTAGGAAGGAGGTGCTTGTAAGCGTAGACAAGGTCGGCGTTGCAAACAACGACGTCTGCAGACAGGTCCTCGCCAGAATCTAGGATCACTCCTGTAGCTGTCTTTCCGTCAGCAGATAGCTTGACTTCTTTCACAGATGTTGAAAAGCGGTATTTCACGCCGAATCTTTGACCAATCTTGACTAAGGTGTCCGGTATCTGCGAGGTGTGAGCTGAGACCTGATGCGACGACAAATACCCTCACCCTGTGGAATCCACCTTCCGGATACCATATTCCTTCTGCCAATTCGGTGTATTGAAGCAAGCTATACGTTCCAGGCGCATCGAACGGGCTCATACCCATATACATACTTCCAAACGTGAAGACCCTTCGTAATCTTTCTGTCCAGAAATACTTTGATGCTCTGCTGTAAATGCTCTCAAACGGGTGCAGCTCCAGCAGATGCGGCAGGAAGCTCAATCTTAGCATATTGAACAGACTTGTAAAGTTCTTATGTAGCACCTCCCGTACGCTGATCTCATAATGTCGATGTGCCTCTTGTAAGAATGACAGGTATCTTTCGAACCCATCCTTGCCCTCCCATCGCTCGATCTCCGGCTTGAGAAGCGCAAGGTCCGAAGATAATCGGAACCTCTCGCCGTCGCCGAACCAAATGTTGTAGTTGGGCTCGCATTTGAGCAATCGCACTTGTTCAGCTTCCAGGGATGTGCCGAGATCTTCAAAGCATTCGTGGAACATGTTCGGCAGGAGGAGGAGAGAAGGACCTTGGTCGAATCGCTATGACGAGACAAAGTCAGCAACGGAGGATGTGCTGGAAAAGTAGATCATACGTAGCCGTCATGATGTAGCAGGCTACATCGTCCACCGGAGAAGTCGTTCATCTCTAGCACCGTGACCTCGAAACCAGCTTTCGCTAAACGTGCTGCAGTGGCAATCCCACCTACACCGGCGCCTAGATGAACTTGCTTAGCATAAAATCAAACATGCAAATGAGGATACACACCTATCACGATGGCTGTCCGGCCAGTCTTCGCCATGTGTGATCTGAGGAGTTGGATGTTGTGATGATCTACGGTACTCAAATGATCTGATGTTTTGCGATCGACATCGTCATGCATGATCGCATTGGGCTTGACTCGCGGACAAAGTACTATCGTGAAACAGTAAGACAATATATACAGGGGGTATCTCTAGGTACAATTAACCAATTTCCTTCACGGCGTATTCAGCGCCCGCCATGCAACTTTTAGCCTCCTCAATTTGGGCACGGTAGCCCTTCCAGCCTTGACT